>Ga0208091_1000008_pt1 | contig 74902 bp, 66 predicted proteins | sample LakMenEpi26Oct12_FD_150736 | JGI IMG/M metagenome (GOLD analysis project Ga0208091, IMG submission 150736) | Freshwater microbial communities from Lake Mendota, WI - 26OCT2012 deep hole epilimnion (SPAdes) | ecosystem: Environmental > Aquatic > Freshwater > Lake > Epilimnion/Euphotic zone ...
GTGATTACTAAATCATTTCGGGATCTACCAGCTCGAATAGCCCCACCAAGAGGACCACATTTTTCAACTAAACCACGTTCTATTGCGCTGTGTACATCTTCATCATCATTGTTATATGTGAATTTTCCACTACCAATCTCACCTGCCAGCTCTAGCAAACCTTTTTCAAGTATTTCACCATCTGATTTTGAGACAATTTTTTGCTTCATAAGATTGTTTAGGTGAACCAGATTCACCTCGATTTCGTATGGGGCTAATCTCCAGTCAAAGTGAACGCTTCGAGACAATTCCAACATCGATTGAGCCGGTGATTGATTAAATCTGCCTCCCCAAAGCGTCATTTACTTACCTCCAAAATACTTGTTGATTTCCTTGGCAAGAGATGAGCCACCTGAAGCAGATTTCGCAACAACCAAGACAGTGTCATCACCAGCAATCGTACCGATCGCTGAATTTAATTTGCCGCTCTTCATGGCGCGGTCTAAGTTCCCTGCCAAAAGTTGAGCCGCGCCTGGTGGTGTCTTAACAACTGCCAAATTACCACTTGATTCAACAGATGCAATCAGTTCAGAAACGCCCCTGCTCTTCGAACTTTGCGGTGCTGAAACAAATTGATAGCGGAAGACTCCAGAGTTATCTTTTCCTCGCACCGCACCTAACTCCTCTAAATCTCTACTTGCTGTCGCCTGGGTTACTACATAACCTAGTTTGCCTAACTCTCTAACTAGATCACTTTGAGAATGGATCAAGGCATCATCAACCAGGCGGATCACCAAGGAACGCCTGGCAGTTGCACTTTGCAGATTTAACTTAGCCATTAGGCGCTCACCAACGTTCCACCCTGGTTATCCAAAGCATCTAAGACTGATGCAAGATCTGTACCATTTGCGATTCTTACTGAAAACGCACCTGAATCAATCGCACTGATTGCTGCCTTCACTTTTGGAATCATTCCATCTGCAAAACTTGGCGCAATCTGTTTTAGCTCATCGATTGAAATTTCAGAGATCAACGATGATTTATCTGGCCATGCTCGATAAATACCGTCAACATCAGTTAAGAAAATCACTGAGTCAGCTCTGAGCGCTCCACCAACTGCTGCTGCCACTAGATCTGCATTAATATTAAAGCCCACACCATCATTATCTGTTGCCACTGGTGATATCACTGGCAAGAACCCTTCGGTCATTAACGTCTCTAAGATCATGGGATTTATCTCATCAACCTCGCCCACATATCCAATATCCACAGATTTTCCATCAACAGTTGGCTTAAATTTACGAGCTCTGATTAATCCACCATCTGATGCTGATAATCCAACAGCATTTACTTCACTTCCAATTAGGTAATTAACGATGGATCTCAAAACTTGACCGCTAAGCACAGATTGCACAACGTTGAAAACCTCTTCATCAGTTACTCGATAACCTGCCACTTTATTCTTACCTAACCCTTTTTCCTCTAGGGCTGCATCAATTTGAGGGCCACCTCCATGGACTAAAACTATTTGCTCACCATCTAAAAAAGCATCCGCAATCGCCTCTAATACCGGATCGGATGTGTTGTGATCTGGGAGTGCATTACCGCCGTATTTGATAACAATCATCGAACACCAGTCAATTGCAATCCAGCATCCTCTGCCAGATTGAACATTAGATTAGCATTTTGGATCGCTTGGCCTGCAGCGCCCTTGCCAAGATTATCTATCGCAGTTGAAATCACGAGTCGATTTACATGAGAATCTAACGCAATCTGCATAGAAACATTGTTTGTGCCTAGCACTGAATTAGTCATTGGCATTTGGCCTTCAGGTGATAATTTAACAAACTTACTTTGGCTATAGAAATCTTTATAAACTTCCCTCATCTTCGCTGGTGTAGTCGAATCTTTCAGTTTGCCTGTCACCGTCGCTAAAATTCCTCTAGGCATAGGAGCAAGCATTGGAGTAAATGAGATCTTTACCGACTTACCAGAGATCGAATTCAGTACCTGTTCTATTTCCGGTGTATGTTGATGAACCCCCCCAAATTTATAAGAGGTTAGATTGTTCATTACCTCACTACCGATCAAATTTACCTTTGCAGTCCTACCAGCTCCAGTAGTTCCGCTAGCTGCAACCACAACAATGTCTTCGCTCTCAATCAGATTTAAAGCTGGAGCAATTGATAGGGCGATGGCTGTTGCATAACATCCCGGATTGGAAACTTGCCTGGATTTAGCAATCAAATCATGGTTTGTTAACTCTGGTAATCCATAGGTCCAACTTCCAGCATATGATCCACCGTAATACTTCTCCCACTGATCTTTATTTGTTAAACGAAAATCGGCGCCTAAATCAACAATCTTCACTTGCCCATCCAATTGGGATAATAGTTTCGCCGATTCACCATGGGGCAAGGCTGTGAAAACCAAATCGCATTTATTCAAATCACCAATACTTACCGCTGAAAAACTCTGACCCTCAAATTGGGTCAAATGTGGGTGCAGAGAAATTATTGATTCTCCAGCATTGGAGTGTGCAGCAATAAACACAGTTTTAAAATTTGGGTGAGCAGATAGTAATCGCAACAACTCCCCGCCTGCATATCCGCTGGCGCCAACTACCCCGATATTCATAGTCCGAGGGTATCGTTAGATAGTATATTTATGCAAATGTGTGCATATTTATGCATTGCCCCGCAGTACTGCGCCTAACGTCTTAGAGGCGTGAGCGATTGCTTGGTCACGGTATCGCGCCACCTCATCAGAGGTTAATGTGCGATCTGAAGCTCTGAAAGTTAATGTGAATGCTAAGGAAACTTTGTCGTCAGCCATTTGGTCATACCGATCAAACAAAACAATTGATTCCAATAACGAACCTGCACCCTGCTTTAAGGCTGCGGTTAGATCAGCAGCTGTAGTTTTTGCATTAACAACAAGTGCCACATCCTGCACCACTGCTGGGAAATTCCAAATTGCAGGTGCTTTTGTAACACCAGCTACAGGTAACTCACTTAAAATCACAGCAAAAGCGCAACTTCGCTCTGGTAAATTCAAAGCAGCAATCACTCTAGGGTGTAATTCTCCAGCATGAGCTACTGGCTTACCATTTACACGCAACTCCGCACATCTACCTGGGTGCCATGGCGCTAGATCACTACTAACAACTTCAAAATCATTTCCACTTGACTCGATAATCTCTTGTGCCTTAGCAATCGCATCACTCCAAGTGAATTTACTACCCGATCCTTGCCAATCACTCAATATTTTCTCGCCAGTAACTACCGCACCAACAAATAACATCTGCTTTGGCACTCCGTCGTAAATATCTTTGATGATTTTCTCACTAGGGCGTTTGTTTACGCCAGGATTCACAGCCTTACCTGGCGGGGTAGTGTTTCTGAAAACAGTACCGATTTCAAAGATAGCAAGATTCTTTGATCCCCTGCCGATATTGCGCACAGCTGTTGTTAATAAGCCAGGTAGCAGATGAGTACGAAGTAATGGAAACTCCTCCGACATAGGATTAGCGATTCTGAAAGATTTAGCTCTATCTCCAGTAAATCCAAGAAGATCAACCATCTCTTGGCTTACAAATGGATAGTTGATAACCTCAGTAAATCCTTGATTAGCAAGTGCGGTAGCAACAGAACGTTTTCGGTACTGCATATCACTTAACCGAGCCCCACCTTTTCCTATTGGCAGTGTTGCAGGGATCAAGTCATAACTGTTTAAACGGGCTATTTCTTCAGCAAAATCTGCAAAGTTAATTAAGTCCGGTCGCCAGGTGGGAACCTCAACAGTTAAAAGATCTCCACTACCTAACACTTTGCAACCAATTAAAAGCAGAGCGGTTTTGGCCTGTTTCAAGGTGTATGGATACCCAAGATATTGAGATATTTGTGAGAGTGAAATTTTCTCCTTGCGGTTCTTTATCGGTAATCCTGCAGAAGATGTTCCGACATATGTTGCATCAGCTAAATCAATAAGTAATTGAGTCGCCCTAGCGGATGCAACTTCAGCTAATACTGGATCAGTATTACGTTCCATTCGTCTGGAGGCTTCACTGGATAAGTTATGGGATCTTGAATTACGAGCAATGCTGAGCGGATCAAAATGCGCAGCCTCTAATGCGATTTTGGTTGTTAATGATGATACTTCAGAGGTTAACCCACCCATAGTTCCAGCCAAAGCTAACGCACTCTTTGAATCTGCAATCAATAAGTTATCTGGATCTAATTTTCGATCAACCTTATCTAAGGTGGTTAATTTATTGAATTTTCCCGCTCTAACTACCCGAAGTCCGCCCATGATGTATTGCGCATCAAAGGCGTGTAATGGCTGGCCTAGCTCTAACATCACATAATTTGTGATATCAACTGCTAACGAAATAGATCTCATGCCACATTTTTCAATTCTTCTTTGCATCCATAACGGAGTGCTTTTCTTAACATTTACATGATCTAAAGTTCTAATATAGATTTGATCCGCTCCAGATTTGTCTTCAATCTTTACAGATATAGCTTTTTGAATCTTACCCTTTCCAAGTTTCTTAGCAATCTTAGGATCGGCTGGATCTACATATTTAAGATGTAATGAACCTGCTAATTCACGAGCTAATCCCCTAACTGACATGGCATACCCACGATCAGGATTTACTGCGATATCAAAGATGACATCGTTGACGTCTAAGAGTGCGATCGCATCTTGGCCAATCTTGCCCTCTTGCAACACGATAATTCCTGCATGTTCATCGCTAATACCAATTTCTTTAGCTGAGCAAATCATGCCGTCACTGACCTTGCCATAGGTTTCTCTGGCTGAAATTCTAAAATCTCCGGGAAGTGTCGCTCCTGGCAGCGCCACCACAACTAGATCATTCACCTTAAAATTACGTGCTCCACAAATAACATAACGTGTTTTTTTCTCTCCAACATCGACGCCAACAAACCTAATTGGTTTCTTGTGTCCAGATAACTCCTCAATTGAAAGAACTTTTCCAACTACCAAAGGTCCCTTTAAATCCACTCCCTGTTCTTCGATGCTTTCAACCTCAAAACCAACCTTCACAAAAGCTTGAGAAATTTGCTCAGAATTAATTTTGGGCGGCAGGGCCACAAACTCCCGCAGCCAACTTAAGGGGATTTTCATTTCTTGCCCACGCCAAAACTTTGAGAAAAACGAACATCACCCTCAACAATGTCGTGCATATCTGTGATGCCATGCTTGACCATCAAAGTTCTTTCTAATCCCATGCCAAATGCAAAACCTGAATACTTCTTGGTATCTACTCCGCATGCATCTAATACCTTGTGATTAACCATTCCGCAGCCACCCCATTCAATCCAGCGACCATTGAAAAACACATCAACCTCGGCAGAAGGTTCGGTGAAGGGGAAAAAGCTCGGACGTAATCGAGTTTTTACTTGACTACCAAAAATAGATTTAGCGAAGAAATCCAATGTGCCTTTCAAGTCACCCATAGTGATCTTCTCATCAATTACCAAACCTTCAACCTGATGAAAAACTGGAGTATGAGTTGCATCTAATTCATCGGCACGATAAGTCTTGCCTGGACAAATCACATAAATTGGCGGCTTCTCATTGAGCATAGTTCTTATTTGTACCGGAGAGGTATGTGTGCGCAATACCAATTTAGATTCAAGTGGTTCGACAAAAAAAGTATCTTGCATCGTTCTAGCAGGGTGATCAGCTGGAATATTTAGCGCATCAAAGTTAAGCCATTCAGCTTCAAGCTCTGGGCCTTCAGCGACTTTGTAACCCAAGCCGATAAACAGATCGTTGATCTCATTGGTCAAAATTGTTAACGGATGTAATCCGCCTTTAAGTGTTCTCCTGCCAGGCAGGGTCACGTCAACCTTTTCAGTAAGTAACATTTGTGCATCTCGTAGCTCAGATAACTTGGCACTTCTTTGTTCAAAAGCCTGATTAACCTCAGCACGGGCCGATCCAACTAATTTACCAAATTGCGCACGCAGTGATTGATCAACTGTTGCAAGGGCTTGGTTTGCTTTAGCCAAGGCTGATTTATCACCAACATAATCAATTTTTACTTGTTTCAATCCATCTAGATCAGAGGCTGATTCAATGGCTCGAAGTGCTTGCGCCAGATCTTCGGCGATTTTGTTCTGATCTAACGACATAATCGGATTAGTCTATAAGGACAGACCTACAGAATGCAGGACAATTGCCGCTGCGCTTGCCACATTTAATGATTCGGCAAAGCCCTTCATCGGAATAGCCACCTTAGATATCTGACTTGGCAGATCTGGCAGGCCACGGGCTTCATTACCAAAAATCCAAGCTGACGGTTTGCTTGAATTCTTAGCAACAAATGCTGAATCAAAGATCTCCGTACCATCACCAGTCAATGCAAAAAGTGAAACTCCATTTTCATTAGCTCCCGTGATAAATTCATTAATATCCACATCACTGACAACTGGTATATGCCAAAGTGATCCAACCGTAGCGCGAACAGTTTTAGGATTGAATACATCCACGCTTTCATTTGAAAAAACAACCGCATCAAAACCGGCAGCATCAGCGCTTCGAATCACTGTGCCTGCATTGCCAGGATCTTGAATCTGCCAAAAGAAAGCTACTTTTTTTGGCTTTAGCTTCCAGAGATCTTGTACTTTTAAAGTCTTGGTTGAACACAAAGCAATGATTCCCTGTGGTGATTCGGAATCTGCCATAGCATTCATTACTTGATCGGACACCAAGATCACTTCATGTTTTTCTAGAACGGCAGCATCAACAGAACCAGCAAGTTTGCTCATTCCTGATTCAGTTACATAAACTCGCTTTACTGCTAAACCTTCTGCTAATTTGGGATTAAGCGCCTCGCGAACTGCCTGAATACCTTCGGCAATGAAGGCGTTCTCCAGCTCTCGATTCTTCTTACCTCTAGAACCAATAAGAGCCTTAACTCGCTCAATATGCGGCGAATTAAGGCTCGTAATGTTTTCCATCTCTATTTAATTGATTAGAGATTAATTAGGCGGTTACAACATTCTTGCGAGCAATCTCAACTAATTTAGCGAAAGCCGCAGGATCATTAGTTGCAAGCTCGGATAAGACACGGCGGTCTACTTCAATACCAGCAGTTTTTAATCCTTGGATTAAACGGTTGTAAGTCATACCGTTAGCACGAGCTGCCGCATTAATACGCTGAATCCAAAGCCGGCGGAAATCACCTTTCTTATCTTTGCGATCATTAAACGCATAGACGAGAGAGTGAGTTACCTGCTCCTTTGCCTTTGAAAAAAGACGAGAACGTTGACCGCGATATCCAGCAGCACGCTCTAAAGTTGTTCGGCGCTTTTTCGCCGCGTGAACACCACGTTTTACTCTAGCCATTTATCTCTCCCTTACTTCAAACCGAGCATGCGCTTAGCAGCAAATGCGTTAGGCGCTTTAGCGGTCACATCACCAGTTAGGCGACGAGTTAATCTCGAAGATTTGCGTTCAAGCAGGTGGCGTTTACCAGCACGCTCATGCATGATCTTTCCAGAACCAGTAACGCGAAAACGCTTTTTCGCTCCACTGTGTGTTTTCATCTTTGGCATTTCTTACCTCCTGTTGAATTGCTAATAAATCTATTTTGGTACGGCTTGCGCTTTTGGAGCTGCTTTCTTTGCAGACCCAGGCTTCTTAGCCGGACCTAGCACCATTGTCATATTGCGGCCTTCTTGCTTTGGCGCAAACTCAACAAGTGATACTTCGGCTAGCTCTTCAGCAAGCTTTTGCAACAACCGATAACCCATTTCAGGGCGAGATTGCTCTCGACCTCGGAACTGAATCGTTACCTTCACCTTGTCGCCACCTAACAAAAATCGTTCAATATGATTACGTTTTGTTTCGTAATCATGTGGTTCGATATTTGGTCGAAGTCGCATTTCTTTCACAACAATATGTGTCTGATTTTGCCGTGCTTCCCGTGCTTTTTGTGCAATTTCGTACTTGTACTTTCCGAAATCCATTATTTTGCAGACCGGAGGATTTGCATCGGGTGAGATTTCCACGAGATCTAAACCGATCTCCTCGGATAACTTGAGCGCTTTATCTATTGCAGTTACGCCAAGCTGTTCACCGTCATAGCCAATCAACCGAACTTCAGGAACGCGAATTCGATCATTGATACGTGGTTCTGTGCTGATAACTTCTCCTTGCCGTTTCGCTAGATTATTGAGGCATTGCACAAGCGAAAACAGCCGCGCTTCTAAAGAAGCAACCAGTTCGCCGAAGCGAAGTAGGTGGGAGCGTATGCATCCACTTGATGGTCAAATCATACCCAAGAAGCGAGTGGATACTAAAACTGAGCGTGGAACTGCCTCAACTGGTAGAAAATAGATGGAAACTCACAGGTATTTACCAGTTTTTTGCTCCAGCAGTTCTATTCTTTTTATTTAGCGCCTACCCCCTTAAGGCCTGAAAGCTACCTCTTCAGAATTGAAGTAGGTATAACAGTTAAGGAGTATCGATGCTTAGTTGGAAACTTCATGGAAATGGTAAACAAATACAACCAGGTGAGGTTGTATCAACAGATGAACGTCTCTCATGGCCTAGAACGTTTGGAATGGGAATTCAACATATCGCAGCAATGTTTGGTGCAACCTTCCTAGTACCAATTATTACTGGATTCTCCCCGACTACCACACTGTTTTTCTCTGGTATCGGAACCTTGTTATTTATCATTATTACCCAGAATAAATTACCAAGCTATCTCGGATCATCTTTCGCGTTCCTAGCTCCAGTAGCAGCGGCGAAAACCTCCGGTGGTATTCCAGCGGCATTGGGTGGAATAGTTGCTGCAGGTGTTTTGCTAGCTCTGGTTGGCTTTATTGCTAAAGCTGCCGGAACTGGATGGATAGATACGTTATTACCTCCAGTGGTAACAGGAACCATTGTTATGGTTATTGGATTAAATCTTGCAGGTGCTGCAAAAAATGACTTCATGATGGGTCAGCGACTTGGATTGATCACTCTGCTTTCCATTGGATTAATCTCAGCATTTTTCCGTGGATTCCTAGGACGAATCAGCATTTTTGCTGGTTTAGTTATCGGATACGCAATTGCGGCAATTATGGGTGATGTTGATTTCTCAGGTGTTACAGCCGCTAAATGGGTAGCAATGCCTTCCTTCACCTCCCCTACCTTCGACAGCAGCGCAATGCTGTTGTTCCTTCCAGTTGTTTTAGTTTTGATAGCTGAAAATGTTGGGCATGTTAAAGCGGTAGCAGCAATGACTGGCAAAAATTTAGATGATCAGGTTGGTAATGCATTAATTGCTGATGGTGCTGCAACCACACTTGCTGGTTTAGGTGGCGGTTCTGGTACTACTACTTACGCAGAGAACATCGGCGTAATGGCTGCAAGCCGGGTTTACTCAACATTGGCTTACATCTTCGCTGGCGTTGGAGCTATTTTGCTTGCACTTTCACCAAAATTTGGAGCTGTCCTTTCAGCGACTCCTGCTGGTGTAAAGGGTGGAGTAACTGTTGCTCTCTTTGGAATGATTGGTGTACTTGGAGCAAGAATTTGGATTGATGGCAGAGTTAATTTTGCTAACCCAATCAATCTCTATATCGCAGCTTCTTCGCTGATTATTGGTATCTCAGATATGTCCTGGACTCGTGGTGATTTCACATTTAGTGGAATCATCAACTCAACAGTCCTGGCAGTTTTTGGATATCAGATACTAAATAGAATCGCTAAAGCTCGAGGAACTCACAACTAGCATCAAAGTAAATGAGGTGGCTCACACACAGTGAGTCACCTCATTTTTTTCTCGCTATATTCTGGTTTACCATCTAATATCACCGTATGAAGAAGCATAAAGAGATTACTCAATCAATAACCACAGCGCAATCAGGGCTGACTATTGATCAGTCAGCAAGGCAGCGAAGATATTTTATTTCGATGATGATCAGAACTGTGTGTTTCATACTTACAGTAGTTTTGCCAAGTCCCTATCGTTGGTTCGCACTCTTTGGAGCTGTTACCTTGCCATATATTGCTGTAATCGCAGCTAATGCTGGTAGAGAAACTATTAAGAAAGACGCAGTCTTCACTCCTAAACAAAAAAGGTTAAATTAAATCAGCTTGCAGGTTCTGCCTTTCAAATAACTCAAAGTACAAACCTTTGTTTGCAACCAGTTCTTCATGCGTACCACGCTCAGCAATCTGGCCCCCATCAAGAACAAGTATTTGATCTGCTTGGATAATGGTGGATAGTCGATGAGCAATAACGATACTAGTTCTACCTATCAACGCCTCCTTCAATGCTAACTGCACTAAAGCTTCATTTTCTGAATCAAGATGCGCTGTAGCCTCATCGAGAATCACCAAGCTTGGTTGCTTTAGTAACAATCTGGCAATTGCAAGGCGTTGTTTTTCACCTCCTGATAGCCGATGTCCGCGCTCACCCACAACTGTGTCTAATCCATTTGGCAAACTTTCTATAAAGCTCCAAATTCGAGCTGCGCTACAAGCAGATTCGATCTCTTGCAAACTGGCATCATTTTTTGCATACAAAAGGTTGTTTCGAATAGTGTCATGAAACATGTGGGAATCTTGAGTAACTACTCCGATTACATTTCTTAAAGATTTTATAGTGCTACTGCGAATGTCTTCATTATTGATAAGAATCCGACCAGATGTAACATCGTAGAGCCTCGGTATCAATGAACTTATCGTGCTCTTACCAGCACCAGAAGGTCCGACTATTCCAGTAAGGGTGCCAGGTTTAACCGTAAAGGAAATATTTTTCAAAGTTTGTCCAGTAACTGCAATCTCTGGTTTAGCTGCCATTTCTAGGGATGCTAGAGATATTTCTTCAGCCTTTGGATAAGTGAAAGACACATTCTCGAAGGTTAATTCTGGTTTATCAGTACTTAAAACCTTGGCATTAGGTAGATCTACTACCATGGGCTGCAGATCTAAAACTTCAAAAACTCTTTCAAAAGAAACTAAAGCACTCATTACATCCACTCGTACATTTGATAGTGCAGTTAGCGGTCCATAGAGCCGTGCTAATAACGCAGTTATTGCAAGTAAGGTTCCAACAGTGATTTGTTGATCGATTGCTAATTGACCACCAAAACCATAAGCCACCGCTGTAGCTATTGCAGCGATCGAAGTTAAAGCAATAAAGAACAGCCGGTTCAACAAGGCTATTGAGATTCCAATATCTGCAACCTTGCGCGCTTTTGTCGAAAACTCCTTCTTCTCTCGTCCAGAATCTCCATAGAGAGAGACCAAGAGAGCTCCAGAAACATTAAAGCGCTCCGTCATAGTTGCCGACATAGAAGCATTTATATCAAATGATTGGCGGGTATAACCTTGAAGTTTTCTTCCTACCCATTTGGTTGGGTACAAGAAGAGCGGTAGAAGTGTTAGCGAGATTAAAGTTATTTGCCAAGACAAGGTTAACATTGTGATTGTCACTAGAATTAAACTTAGTACATTACTAATTACCCCAGATAAAGTTGATGTAAATGCTTGTTGAGCACCAATAACATCTGAATTTAACCTTGAAATCAAAGCTCCTGTTTGAGTTCTAGTAAAGAAAGCTATCGATTGGCGCTGAACATGTTCGAAGATCATGCTTCGAAGATCGTAAATCAAACCTTCACCAATGCGTGCAGAGAACCATCTACCGATCATGCTGAAGAGTGCATCAAGCAAGGCAATCACTCCGACAGCTAATGCCAATTGAGTAACTAGCTCTGAATTCTTAGGGATGACACCTTCATCTATCAACCGCCTTAACAAAAGCGGAGTGGCTACGATCAGGAGGGCATCAATCACCACAGTGATTAGAAAAAGTGAGAGCGAAATCTTGTATGGAATCGCGAAACTAGCGATGCGCTTTAAGGTGCCAGGTTTGAGTTTTTGGTTTTTAACCGATGAATCCTGAGTTAAAGAACGAAATGACATCCAAGTTGAGTGCATTGACATAACTACACCCTAGCGAGTGAAAGCAGAATACTTAAACGGTGAAGCCAATCGAGCGTAACTGTTCTCTACCATCATCAGAGATCTTATTCGGTCCCCAAGGTGGTAACCACACCCAATTAATTTTCACATCTGATGTCAGATCTGCCAACACTTGTCTTGTTTGATCTTCAATCACATCTTGGAGCGGACAAGCAGCAGAGGTAAGAGTCATATCAAGAGTTGCAATATTATTTTCATCCAACCGCATGTCATAAACTAAGCCGAGATCTACAACGTTAATACCTAATTCTGGATCAATAACATCTTTCATTGCCTCGGTAATATCATCAATTGTTGCACTCATAGCTTTATTCTACGCCATCACTTGTGTTGATGCATCTTTAAAAGCCATCCAGCCCAGAAGTGCGCATTTAATTCTCGCTGGAAATTTAGACACACCCGCAAAAGCCACGCCATCTTCAAGCAACTCTTCATCTCCCTTAGATTGCCCTTTGCTTTGCATCAATTCCACAAAAGCTTCCAAAACTTTCATAGCCTGTTGATACTCCTTGCCTGACAACAGATCACTCATAACAGAGGTACTTGCCATAGATATTGAACAGCCGACTCCATCCCAAGTTATCTGTTTCACAAATCCCTCTTGCATTGTTAGATTTAAAGTTACTTCATCGCCGCAACTTGGGTTGTTGTGATGGACTTGAATATCCTTTTCTAGAGAAAGACCTTTATTCAAGGGTGTCCGATAATGATCCAAAATTACCTCTTGGTAGAGTGAATCTAATTCCATTATTTAGAAACCTTAAAGTATTGCGTTACTTTCTCAACTGCTTTAAGCAGACTTGAAACATCCTCAGAACTGTTATAAAGATGAAATGAAGCTCGAGTGGTTCCTACTAGATTGAGTTTTTTCATCAGAGGCCAAGCGCAATGATGACCAGTTCTTACAGCGATTCCATACTGATCTAGTACCTGACCAACATCATGCGGGTGAACTCCGTCTACGGTAAATGAAACTACGCCTCCTCGATCTTTCATGTCCAAAGGTCCAACAACGGTGACCTCTTTCATTTCCTTAAATCCAGCTAATAACTCTTCGGTAAGTTTGTGCTCATGTTGTGCAAGATTTTGCATTCCTATTTTGGTTAAGTAATCAACTGCCGCTGAAAGACCAACAGCTTGCGCCATATTTGGTACTCCTGCTTCAAATTTTCTAGGAGATTGTGCCCAGGTTGCCCCATTCATTGTTACTGAATCAACCATAGATCCGCCAAATATGGCTGGCTCTAGTTTGTCCAACAATTCAGATTTACCCCATAAGACACCGATACCAGTTGGGCCCAATACCTTGTGGCCAGAAAATGCCAAGAAATCAACTCCTAATTGCTTAACATCTACAGCGAAATGTGGAACAGATTGACAGGCATCTAGCACAATTAATGCACCAACATTGCGAGCAGCTTTAACAATTAGATCCATCGGAACTACGGTTCCAAAAACATTTGATTGATGGGTGATTGCAACAATCTTAGTTTTGCTATTTATAATCTGATCAATATTTGATAGATCAAGTCGACCATCAGTAGTGATTGATAACCAGGTTAATTTAGCACCTGATCGCTTGGCCAATTGTTGCCAGGGAATCAAATTTGCATGGTGTTCCATTTCGGTAACAACAATTTCATCACCTGGTTTAATCGCAATACGAGAATCTGGATTTCCAAATGAGGTTGCAAGAAAATTCAGTGACTCCGTTGCACTTTTTGTAAAAATCACCTCTGATGAAGCGGCGCCAATGAAGCGAGCCACATTTTCTCGAGCGCCCTCATAAGCATCTGAGGCTTCTTCAGCTAATAGATGCGCACCTCTATGAACTGCTGCATTTTTTGTACGATAAAAATCTGCTTCAGCTTGGATAACTACTTCCGGCTTTTGGGATGTGGCACCGCTATCTAAATAGATTAATGGATTTCCTCCACGCATGGAACGTGAAAATATCGGAAAATCCTTCTTATATAAAGATAGATCGGTACTCATTAATTAGGCAGTTATGTACTCTGCATAACCCTTCTCTTCAAGTTTGTCCGCTAACTCAGGACCGCCTTCTTCTACTATCTTTCCATTGGCGAACACATGGACGAAATCTGGCTTGATGTAACGCAAAATTCTGGTGTAGTGGGTTATCAACATAACACCAAGGTCTGAGTTAGCTTTAACTCTATTAACTCCCTCTGAAACAATTCTTAACGCATCTACATCAAGCCCAGAATCAGTTTCATCAAGAATTGCAATTTTTGGTCTTAGCAATTCCATTTGCAAGATTTCATGACGCTTCTTCTCTCCGCCAGAGAAACCTTCATTTACATTTCGCTCTGAAAAGGCGGTATCAATATTTAGTGAAGCCATCGCTTCTTTTACTTCTCCAACCCAAGTTCTAACCTTTGGCGCTTCGCCCCGAATTGCAGTTACCGCAGTGCGCAAAAAGTTAGAAACTGAAACTCCTGGAACCTCCACTGGATACTGCATCGCTAAGAACAACCCGGCCTTTGCTCGTTCATCAACGCTCATTTCAAGTACATCAGTGCCATCTAAAGTGACAGAACCACCAGTTATTAAATACTTTGGATGTCCGGCAATGGAGTAAGCAAGTGTTGATTTACCAGAACCATTAGGTCCCATGATGGCGTGTGTTTCGCCAGATTTGATTGTTAGATCTACACCCCGAAGGATCTCTTTGTTTCCAGCATCTGTTACAACGCTGACCTGTAAGTTTTTTATCTCTAATACGCTCATTGTTTGCTCCTATTTACTCGGTGATAGTTACTTGATTGCCATTGCGTAGAACCTTAAAAGTTTTCAAAGCAGCTGTTGCTGGTGGTGTTAGAGCCTCTCCAGTGCGAAGATCAAACTCAGCCCCGTGAAGCCAACACTCTATTTTGCTACCAGTGATCTCGCCTTCAGATAATGAAGCCTCTGAGTGAGTGCAGGTATCGGCAACAGCAAAAACCTCGTCACCAACCTTGGCAACGCAAACTTGTGTTCCATTAACCTCTACTGCAACTGGTTTTCCTTCTACTAAAGTGTCATAAGCTAAATCAGCCATCACTCGCCCACCTTTGCAAGTTCATCATCAATGCGTTGCATTAAACGATCTTCCAGATCTGAACTTTTCAATTTGCTAATAATTTCAGCGAAGAATCCACGGATAACCAAGCGCCTAGCTATATCTGCTGGAATTCCACGAGATTGTAAATAAAACAATTGCTCATCATCAAAGCGACCTGTGGTGCTGGCATGGCCTGCGCCAACAATTTCACCTGTTTCAATCTCCAAATTTGGTACTGAATCTGCTCTAGCACCTTCAGTCAAAAGAAGATTTCGATTTAATTCATAGGTGTCAGTGCCATCGGCTCCTTTATGGATATAAACATCGCCAATCCAAACCGTATGAGCCTCTTTACCAGCCAACGCCCCCTTGTAATTAACTCTGGATTTAGCATTGGGAACATTGTGATTGACATGAATGCGATGCTCTAAATGCTGTCCATCGGTAGCAAAGTAAACGCCATACAGATCAGCAAATGATCCAGCGCCAGTAAATTCAACAGTTGGACTTATTCGAACCACTGAACCACCTACGGAAACTACATAAGATGTGAATTGAGCATCTTTGCTAACAATCGCATGATGTTGAGCGATATGAACTGCTGATCTATCCCACTCCTGAAGTGAGATGAGATCTAATGAGGCACCTGGTGACAGATTAATCTCAATCTCTTCACCAATCTCACCCTTTCCAGTGTTCTCAATTACTACCGTGCTTTTGCTATTCACACCCGCTTGGATCACTATCCGACTTACCTCAGGTGTGGGTGAACAATTGCGAGATAGATAAATACTTTCATTCAATTCAACATCCTTAGCGATGGTAAGAACTGAGACCTTCTTAACCTCTTGTCTGACACGATTAGTGACAACATCGGTACTAGTGTAAGAAGGTGGAAACTCTGAAGCATCTGCTATTGCAAGCAGTACGCCATTTGGCAGCTGGGATTTTGCTGAAATAGATATATGGTCCACTACCTTGGTGGAATTATCATGCAGTCCAGCTAAGCGCTTAAGCGGTGTAAAACGCCAAGCCTCTTCTCGACCTGTTGGAGTTAAATAATTTGTTGCAAGTACACTCATTAACCAACTGCACCTTCCATTTGTAACTCAATCAAACGATTAAGTTCAAGGGCGTACTCCATTGGCAACTCTTTAGCTATCGGCTCAATGAAGCCACGAACAATCATCGCCATTGCTTCATCTTCACCAAGTCCGCGAGACATCAAATAGAAGAGTTGATCATCGCTAACCTTAGAAACAGTTGCTTCATGTCCCATAGATACATCATCTTCGCGAACATCTACATACGGGTATGTATCTGAACGAGAGATTGTGTCAACCAAAAGTGCATCGCACTTAACAGTGCTCTTGGAGTGATGAGCTCCCTTTTCAACCTTTACTAATCCACGATATGAGGTGCGACCGCCACCGCGTGCTACAGATTTAGAGATGATTGTTGATGAGGTGTAAGGAGCGGCATGCACCATTTTTGCACCAGCATCTTGATGTTGTCCTTCACCAGCAAAAGCTATTGAGAGCGTCTCACCCTTTGAATGAGGACCCATCAGCATTACAGCTGGATACTTCATGGTGACTTTGGATCCAATATTTCCATCAATCCACTCCATTGTGGCACCTTCAGCACAAGTCGCTCGTTTGGTAACTAAGTTATAAACATTATTGGACCAATTTTGAATGGTTGTATAACGAACCCGAGCATTCTTCTTCACAATAATCTCAACAACTGCTGAGTGGAGTGAATCAGATGAGTAAATTGGCGCAGTACATCCCTCAACATAATGAACATAGGAATCCTCGTCAGCGATTATCAAAGTTCGCTCAAATTGACCCATATTCTCTGTGTTAATTCGGAAATATGCTTGTAGTGGAATATCCACCTTTACACCCTTTGGTACATAAATAAATGAACCACCAGACCACACCGAAGTATTTAAAGCAGCGAATTTGTTATCGCCAACTGGGATTACAGTTCCAAAATACTCTTTGAACAGCTCTTCATGTGTGCGAAGTGCGGTATCGGTATCTAAGAAAAGCACTCCTTGCTTTTCTAAATCCTCGCGAATTGAATGGTAAACAACCTCAGATTCATACTGAGCTGCCACACCTGCGACTAATCGCTTCTTCTCCGCCTCAGGTATGCCAAGACGGTCATAAGTATTTTTAATGTCATCTGGTAGATCTTCCCAAGATGTAGCTTGTTTTTCGGTTGATCTAACAAAGTATTTGATTGTGTCAAAGAAAATGCCACTTAAATCTGAACCCCAACTTGGCATTGGCTTCTTATCAAAAAGGTTTAAACCCTTCAATCGCATATCTAGCATCCACTGTGGTTCATTCTTCTTTGATGAGATATCTCGAACCACCTCTTCGTTCAAACCTCGTCTGCTATTTGACCCCGCATCATTTTTATCTGACCAGCCGTACTCATACTTGCCAATACCATCTAGCTCTGGATGTGCGATTTGGGTCATTATCGTGCTCCTTCTTTTATCTTTGATTTTGAGTATGGGGTAAGACTGTTTGGAATGAAGGTAGTACAAACTCCATCACCATGTGCAATAGTCGCTAAACGTTGGACGTGAGTTCCTAAGATTTCAGAAAATGCCTTTGTTTCAGCCTCGCACAATTGTGGAAACTCAGATGCTACATGAGCTATCGGACAGTGATGCTGACAGATCTCCTCACCATTTCCTAATTTGTCAGATGTCGCTGAGTATCCCTCTTTAGTTAAAAGTTTTGCTAGAGATTTGCTCTTCTCAACAAGTGACTTGTTTGAATTTTTTATTGCATCCCCTTTTCGAACTAAATCATCAGCCCTTGAGGTTGCAAACTCATTAACAAGGTGTTCCCCATTTTTACTTGCCATAAATTTCAATGCAGCAACAGCTAAATCATCATAGGAGTGTTCAAATTTCTCACGGCCCATATCGGTCATCACAAAAACTTTAGAAGGACGACCCCGACCACGTTCTGGTGATTGAAATGGATCTCTTGCGGTCAGGACCCCAGCACTAACTAAGGAGTCCAAATGACGACGAATTCCGGCGGAGGTTATCTTTAACTTTTCAGACAAAGCAGCGGCGGTAGCAGGTCCACCCTCCAAAATGGTGCGGGCGACCTGATCTCGGGTCTTATCTGGCTCTGCTTTTTTCACAACATAAGTGTTGCGTAATTCATCACGAAGCGCCAATCCCCCGCCCTTATTTCGGTGTGAAATACGCCTTACCTGATGGCAAAATAGCGACCGGCTTAAGGCTGAAGCAATAGGCTTAAATCATGTTGGTGACCCGAAAATCCCTGCAAGGACGGATTTTCGGCCTTCTAGTCTTTTTCCAATCCTCTCTGATTGTAACTGGAGGTGCAGTTCGAGTTACTGGCTCCGGACTTGGATGTCCCACCTGGCCGGAATGCACACCAGGTTCCTACGTACCTGTACCAGGACAAGCAGAGGGTGCCTTACATGCCTGGATCGAATTTGGAAATCGATTACTGACCTTTGTTCTACTTATCGTTGCATTAGCTGCCGTAATTATTGCAGTTAGGTTGTCTTCTACCTCTCTAAACAAAATGCGTATTCGTTCTTTAGCGATGTTACAAGTTCTAGGAATCTTTGGTCAGGGAATCCTGGGTGGAATCACCGTTTTAACAGATCTACACCCACTAACAGTTGCTAGCCATTTCATGCTTTCAATCTTCCTTATTGGTGGAGCCATCTCACTACGGTATGAAATGGTCGGAGTGAACAGCCAACCAGCCACGGGGATAACTAAATTGCTACTACCGATACTGGTTTGGAATACATTGCTAGTTTTAATCGCCGGCACTGTTGTCACTGGGAGCGGACCACACGCTGGAGATGATCAGGCGGAGCGATTTAACTTCGATGCGAGGGTGGTTTCTTGGATCCATGCTGATCTGGTGATCGCACTCCTAGTTCTTACCGCCCTACTTTTTCTCATTACCCGCCACTCTGGATTGCACCTTTTACACAAACGAGTTGGTTTATTTCTAGCTATTTCACTCCTGCAAGGTGTGATCGGATACGTTCAATATTTCACTGGTTTGCCGGTAGTTTTGGTAGCACTTCATCTTTTGGGCGCTACCTTGGTGTGGGTAAGTGCCTGGTCACTAATTAAAGTGGCAGACTCTGGCTTTAGATTGAAAGGCATGAATTGAGTAATTTACCAACTTGGCAAGATGCAGATGATCAAGCGGTCGCAATATCCAGAGCGTTAGCTATGGATGCTGTACAAAAGGTTGGCAACGGCCATCCAGGCACTGCAATGTCCCTAGCCCCGGTGGCCTATACCTTGTTTCAAAGGATTCTTAAGCATGATCCAAGTAATCCACAATGGATTAATAGGGATCGTTTTATTCTCTCTTGCGGTCACTCATCTCTAACTTTGTATATTCAACTATTCCTATCCGGCTACGGATTGGAGTTAGAGGATTTGAAGAATTTTAGAACCCTAGAGTCAGCAACACCTGGACACCCAGAGTATGGACACACTGTTGGCGTTGAAACCACCACTGGACCATTAGGTCAGGGTGTTGCAAATGCAGTGGGCATGGCTATGGCATCTAGATATGTAAAAGGATTATTTGATCCAGAGAGTAAAACTAAGCTTTTTGATCACAATATTTGGGTACTAGCATCTGATGGAGACCTGCAAGAGGGCATCAGTGCAGAAGCATCCTCGTTAGCTGGAACACAAATGTTAGGCAACTTGAAATTAATTTATGACGATAATCGTATCTCCATTGAAGGTGACACTCATGTTGCCTTTACTGAAGATGTTTCAGCTAGATACCTATCCTACGGTTGGATGGTAATTGAGGTTCCATCTAAAGCTGATGGCAATGTTGATCGAGATAAATTAGAACAGGCAATGCTTAAAGCTGTTGCTGAGACAAGTAAACCAGTTTTTATTCGCCTTCATTCAGTTATTGCTTGGCCAGCGCCAAATGCGCAGGGCACTGCTAAATCTCATGGTTCAGCACTTGGTGATGAAGAGATTGCCGCTACCAAAAAACTACTTGGAATCGATCCAACAGAAACTTTTTTTGCTCCTAAGCCAGTAATTGAACATACCCGAAAGGTTCGACAGAGAGGTCAGAAAGAGTATGCGGTTTGGATTTCAGAGTTTGATCTCTGGAAAACAAATAACCCTGAGCAAGCGGCTTTGTTATCTAGATTAACAACAAAACAATTACCTATCGATTGGGATAAAGGTATCCCCGTATTTTCCTCAGAGAAGGATGTGGCAACTAGAGCGGCATCTGGAAAAGTTATTCAGTATTTGGCTGAACATTTGCCAGAGTTTTGGGGAGGATCTGCAGATCTCGCCGAGAGCAATAACACTACTATTGAAAATGGTGGTTCGTTCTTACCCACTAACAGCCAGATAAAGGGTGCTAATCCATTTGGTCGAGTGGTTCATTTTGGTATCAGAGAGCATGCTATGGCCGCTATCTTAAACGGCGCAGCCCTTCATGGATTTGTTAAACCGTTTGGCGGTACATTCTTAGTATTTAGTGATTACATGAGAGGTTCGGTGAGATTATCTGCGCTTATGCAGTTACCGGTAACTTATGTATGGACACATGATTCGATTGGCTTAGGTGAAGATGGTCCAACTCATCAACCGGTAGAACATCTAGCGGCATTACGCGCAATTCCTGGTCTATCAATGGTCCGTCCCGCAGATGCAAATGAGGTTAGTGCTAGTTGGGCTGAAATTATCAAACGAGGCAAACCAACTGGTCTAGCGCTTTCTAGGCAAAATCTTCCAGTAATTGATCGAAACAAGTATCAAGATACCTCTGGCGTAAAAAATGGCGCTTACGTTCTTGCTTATGGTGAGGATGATAAAAAAGATGGCTGTCAGGTTATCTTGATTGCAACTGGCTCAGAGGTTTACCTAGCTCTAGCTGCTCGAGAAAAGTTAGCACAGGATGGCATTAAAGCTCGTGTTGTTAGTGCGCCCTGCTTAGAGTGGTTTAAGGAACAACCAGATAATTACCGAAATCAAGTTCTACCTAAAAATATCAAAGCACGGGTAAGTATTGAGGCTGGAATAGCTCAACCTTGGCATGAATTTATCGGTGATGCTGGTGTTGCAGTTTCGTTGGAACACTTTGGAGCATCTGCTAGTGCAACAGTTCTCTTTAAAGAGTTTGGGTTCACAGTAGAAAATATTGTGAACGCTGCAAAAAAGAGCTTAGACAAGCTTCATGGCTAATCCTCTTGCTGAAATTTCCCAAGCGGGAGTTGCAGTCTGGTTAGACGATTTATCTCGAGAGCGATTGCAAAATAACTCATTAACTGACTTGATCAAGCACGATAGCGTGGTTGGTGTTACTACAAACCCAAGTATCTTCTCGGCGGCTATCGGGAAATCATCCTTGTATCGCGAAGACATTATCGCGAATAAAACCTTATCTGTTGAAGAGATCATCATGCGCCTAACTACCGATGATGTTCGTAAAGCCTGCGATCTCTTTGAAGAAACATACAAAAACACAAAGCATGTTGATGGCAAAGTTTCTATCGAGGTTGATCCTAGATTTGCCCATGACACTCAGGCAACAATTGAGCAAGGCAAGGAGCTTTGGAGATTAATTGATCGTCCTAATTTGTTCATTAAAGTTCCAGCGACAATAGAAGGGTTGCCTGCGATAACACAATTGATCGCTGAAGGAATAAGCGTAAATGTAACTCTTATATTCTCCGTGGAAAGGTATAAACAGGTTTTAGCAGCTTATGCAGATGGATTAAATAAATTGACTGCAGCAGGTCGTCCTGTGAATGAGGTTTTTTCGGTTGCATCTTTTTTTGTTAGTAGAGTCGATACCGCGGTAGATCCTTTACTCCCTGCCGATTCGAAACTAAGAGGTAGTGCAGCAATTTCAAATGCGGTGATGGCATATGACGCTTTTCAGTCTTTTGAAGCTAGCGCAGCTTGGAAAACTCTAAAATCTGCCGGTTGCAATAGCCAGCGTCCGCTCTGGGCATCTACTGGAGTTAAAGACCCAAGTTATGATCCAAATCGCTATGTGATTGATCTGATTGCGCCAAATACAGTCAACACCATGCCAGAACAAACTTTAGAATCAGTTAAGAAGACTGGGGTGTTTAAAGGTCCGACAATCAATAATAATTTGGCATTGGCAAAATCGAATTTGGCAAGATTGGCTTTAGCGGGAATTGATTTAGATAAAATCACCAAAGAGCTTGAAATAGACGGCGTTAAGAAATTTGAAATGGCTTGGTTAGAGCTTATGAACTCAGTGCGAACAGTTTCAGCAGGTATCTAGTGCAACTATCTGGCCAAATTCTTTCCAAGGTAAACAAAGAAATAGCCAAGGATCTTCTAGGCATTTCAATTCGTTTGGCGCAGAAAGATTCAACGATTTGGGGTGCAAATACTGAAGCGGCCACGCGATTAAATTGGGTAGGCCTACCTATTCAATCAAGAGAGTTAATGCCGCAGTTAGATTCATTATCGGCATGGGCGCGCACTAATAAATTGGATCGAGTAATTCTTTGTGGAATGGGTGGATCTTCCCTCGCCGCTGAAGTTATTGCAGCGGCATATGGAAGGGAACTATTAGTTGTTGACTCTACTCATCCAGCCCAAATCCTCAGTGCTAGCGCAACTGATCTAGCTCATTCTGTAATTATCATAGGTTCCAAATCAGGAACAACCATTGAAACCACATCTCATTTGAAACTTTTCACCAGCAAGCTAATCGAACTCGGTTTGGCGCCAAAGGATCATTTGGTCATAGTCACGGATCCAGGTACTCCACTTGACATATCTTCAAGGCAACAAGGTTTGCGGGTAGTAAATGCTGATCCGAATGTTGGCGGCAGGTATAGTGCATTATCAGCTTTTGGTTTAGTTCCGGCAGCTCTCATGGGGATAGATACATCAGTTTTATTAGATGATGCAGAAACGTTGTCTCAAACATTAATCACAGCAGATTCACCAGCAATCCGTATCGCCTCATTACTCTTCACCGAAACTAAACAGTTTGTTAATTTATGTGACCTTAACTCTAAACTTCCTGGATTATCGGACTGGATTGAACAGTTGATTGCAGAATCAACTGGAAAGAACCATCTGGGGCGTTTACCTGTCGTAATTGAAGATCCTTCAGCTGCTACTAAGGATTTGACTATTGGATTTGCCAAAGGAGGTTTCGATTTAAGTATCGAAGCATCCCTTGGTGAGCAATTTATATTGTGGGAGTGGGTTACTGCGCTACTGTGCTACTTGCTGAAAGTAGATCCTTTTAACCAGCCAAATGTCACAGAAGCAAAAGAGCGTACCTCTCAAATATTACTGAAGATGGGAGCTAAAGAATTTGCTGCGCCAAAACCATTCCTTGAAACTCCTACTTATCTGCTTTACTCAAACCAAAAGATATCCACTCTCCAAGATTTCTTAGAAACACCAGCTTCCTACATCGCTGTGATGGCCTATCTTGTTAGAGGTAATGATGATGAAATTATGAAAATTAGATCAACTCTTTCTAAAAAGCTCAATAAACCTGTAACTTTTGGGTGGGGCCCTCGATTTCTGCACTCAACCGGCCAAATTCATAAAGGTGGGCAGCCCAATGGTTGTTTTATCCAAATTACTACGGATATTGCATTAGATGTACCAATTCCAAATGAAGAATTTACCTTCGCCGATTTGTTAGTGGCTCAAGCTTTAGGTGATGCTGCCGCCCTCACTGAGCGCAATCTTCCATTAATAAGAATTCATTTGAAAAGCACTGAAACAGGTATAACAGATTTATTGAAAGAGTTTTAAAGACTACTCGTCGCCACGTAGTTTTTTTAAGGCAATATCTAGAATCTTGTTTGCCTCAGCTTCAGTGCGACGCTCTTTAACATAAGCAAGGTGGGTTTTATAAGGCTCATTTTTCATCGGCATTGGTGGCTTGTTCTTATCCTGCCCTGCCGGAAAACCACAGCGCGGACAATCCCACTCAGCTGGTACCTCTACTGTGCCATCTTCAGCAAACGAAGGTTTTGTTTCATGACCATTTGCACACCAATATGAAACTCTAAATCGAGCGATTGATTCGCCACGCTCTGCCTCGCCCATTGGACCAGCGCCAACACGACTACCTCGAATTGCACTTCCACCGGCCATTATTACTCCTTTGTTTTTTTACTTACTTAAGCAACAAGCTCAAAGCGACTACTGATGCAAACCAAACTCCACCAACAACAATAGTAATTCGATCTAGATTCTTCTCAACCACCGAAGAACCACCATATGTGGACGAGATTCCACCGCCAAACAAATCAGATAACCCAGATCCTTTGCCCTTGTGAAGGAGCACGAGAATAATCATCAAAACACTTGATAAAACTAAAATTATTGAGAGAGCTAAATTCATTGACTCGCCTTCACTTTGATCCTGATCCCTGACGTATCGGATAAGGATACTATCCCCTGTCCCTTTTAATCTAATCTAAGTGGCTAAGCCTTACTTAAAACACGATGAAATTTCGAGATTCTGGCGAACTCTTCCGGGTCTAAAGAGGCTCCACCAACTAGTGCACCGTCAATGTCAGGCTCTTTCATGATATCTAAAGTGTTAATAGATTTAACTGAACCACCGTACAAAATTCGACAATTATCGGCTATCTCATCGCTGCCAATCTTCCTTAATTCATTTCGAATTGCAAGACACACTTCTTGAGCATCTTCTGGTGTTGCAGTTTTTCCTGTTCCAATTGCCCATACCGGTTCGTATGCAATCACAATCTTTTTAAGATCAGGTTTATGAAAACCTTTCAGAGAATTTCGAAGCTGTTCCAACACATGATTGATGTGGGTACCACTTTCTCGGACTTCTAATTCTTCCCCCACGCAAAGAATGGGTTTCAATTCATTTGCTAACGCACTCTTAATTTTACGATTGACTAGAGAATCATCTTCTTTGTGATTGCTTCTACGTTCACTGTGGCCAACGAGAACATAGGTACAACCCAATTTACTCAACATGGATCCTGAAATATCACCAGTGTGAGCCCCGGACTCGGCGGCTGAAATATCTTGTGCGCCATAAAGTAAACGTAATCGATCGCCATCAACTAATGTTTGCACTGATCTAATATCCGTAAAAGGTGGAATCACCACAACCTCAACTGCATCATAATCTCGATCTTCGAGTGAGTATGCTAGTTTTTGAGTTACCGCAATCGCTTCAAGATGATTCAGATTCATCTTCCAGTTTCCTGCGATTAATGGTTTACGCATAACACTCTCTCTTAACTGAGGGCAACTAGACCCGGAAGTTGTTTGCCTTCTAGATACTCAAGTGACGCGCCACCGCCAGTTGAAATGTATCCGAACTGCTTATCTGTAAAGCCTAGTTTACGAACTGCGGCAGCCGAGTCTCCCCCGCCGACCACACTCATTCCCTTAATCTCAGTTAAGGCATGGGCAATAGCTTTTGTGCCATTGGCATAATTCGGAAATTCAAACACTCCCATAGGCCCATTCCAGAAAACTGTTTCGCACTTGGAAATTGCATTTGCAAAACTAGCGGCACTGACTGGACCGATATCCAATCCCATTTGATCGGTCGGTATCTGATCTGTCTGAACCAATGTTGGTGGTGAGGATTCGGAGAACTCATGCGCAACCAAAATGTCTGTTGGCAGAAGCAACTCCACTTTTTTCTCAGCGGCCCGCTCCATCAATTCCTTCACGGTAGGAATCAGATCTAATTCAACTAGAGATTTACCAACCTCCTTGCCCTGTGCTGCTAAAAATGTAAAGACCATGCCTCCGCCAATTGCAATTACATCAACCTGATCTAAAAGATTTGAAATTACTGCAATCTTGTCAGAAACTTTTGCCCCTCCAAGCACCACTGCATAAGGTCGATCAGGACTCTTCGTTAACTTCTCTAGAACATCTACCTCTGCAACAACTAAATTGCCGGCTGCATGCGGCAGTAACGAAGCTAATTCAAAGACTGAAGCATGCTTACGATGCACTGCTCCAAAGCCATCCCCTACATAAACTTCACCGTAGGTTGCCAGTTCTTTCGCAAGCAATTCGCGTTCTTGCTGCACTTTGCTTGTCTCTGATTCAAGAAAACGAATATTTTCCAACATCAAGATTTCACCTGCTTTAAGTAGATCAGTGGTTGCTCGTAACCCAAGAATCTCGCTACTAAATCTCACTTCTTTATCAAGCAAAGTACCTAATCTCTTTGCAACTGGTTCTAGAGAAAGCTCCTTCTTGATTTCACCCTTTGGTCTGCCCAGATGGGCGATAATGACAATCGAACACTCATTGTCCAGTAGTAGTTTTATTGTGCTTAGCGATGCTCGAATTCGACCATCATCACTAATAACGCCATTCTTGATAGGCACGTTCAGATCACATCGAAGTATTACTTGCTTACCTGCAAATGGAAGTTGAGCGAGAGTTCTAATCCCCATTTATATTAGAGAGATTTACCGATGTATTTAATCAGATCAACCAGGCGATTTGAATAACCCCATTCATTGTCATACCAACCAACAACTTTCACAGTTGTTCCAATAACCTTTGTTAATCCTGCATCCACAATGCAAGAGCTCGGATCAGTCACAATATCTGCAGAAACAATTGGATCTTCTGTATATGTGAGATAGCCCTTTAAAGATCCCTCACTCGCACTCTTTAGGGCGGCATTGATCTGGGCAACTGTTACCTCTTTGGCCAGTTCAACAGTTAAATCCGTGGCAGAACCTGTTGGCACTGGTACTCGTAATGCGTAACCATCTAATTTGCCCTTTAATTCAGGCAACACCAAAGAGATGGCTTTGGCCGCACCTGTAGATGTAGGAATGATCGAAAGAGCGGCCGCACGAGATCTACGTAGATCTTTGTGTGGGAAGTCCAGAATAACTTGATCATTTGTATAGGCATGGATGGTTGTCATCAAACCACGGACAATCCCGAATTCGTCATTCAAAACTTTGGCCATTGGAGCTAAGCAATTAGTTGTGCATGAAGCGTTAGAAATTATGTTGTGTTTGCTTGAATCATATTTTTCATGATTAACGCCCATCACTATTGTGATGTCCTCATCTGTTGCTGGTGCAGAGATGATTACCTTTTTTGCTCCTGCAACTATATGTTTACTGGCATCGGCTGCTTTTGTAAAAATGCCAGTAGATTCAACTACGACATCTACGCCAAGTTTGCCCCAAGGAATGTTAGCTGGATCGCGTTCGGCACTTACAGTAATAGTTTTGCCTGCTACGGTTATCGTGGTCTCAGTAAAGGTGACTGGTTGTTTGAGACGGCCTAAAATTGAATCATATTTGAGTAGATGAGCAAGTGTTGCATTGTCGGTGAGGTCATTTACTGCCACAATCTCAAAATCAGCACCTGATTCCAAGGATGCTCGTAGGAAATTTCTTCCAATTCTTCCAAAACCATTCACGCCAACTTTAATCATCACTGTCCTCGCTTGATTTCTTTACTCAACCTACAAATCCACAACCCTGTGGGATGTTCGAATCTTACCAGTTAACAATTATAAATTAATTTAGTAAATCAGGGCTGATACTTGCTTCAGTATCTGGTACCCCAAGTTCACGGGCTCGCTTATCAGCCATGGCCAGTAATCTTCTAATCCGACCTGCTATTGCATCCTTCGTCATAGGTGGAGTAGCCAGTGATCCGAGTTCTTCAAGACTTGCTTGCCCGTGATTAACTCGCAACTCTCCCGCCTCCTTAAGATGATCTGGAATCTCTGGTCCAAGAATTTCCATGGCTCTTTGCACTCTGGCGGATGCTGCAACAGCGGCTCTAGCGGAACGACGCAAATTTGCATCATCAAAATTAGCTAAGCGATTTGCAGTTGCACGAACCTCTCTTCGCATTCTTCTTTCTTCCCAAGCCAATACTGTTTCATGCGCACCAAGTCTGGTTAGGAGTGCGCCGATCGCATCTCCATCTCTAATAACAACTCGGTCAACACTTCTTACCTCTCTAGCTTTTGCGGTTATTCCTAATCTTCGTGCTGCACCAACTAAAGCAAGTGCGGCCTCTGGTCCTGGGCAGGTAATCTCTAATGCTGATGATCTACCCGGCTCAGTTAATGAACCATGTGCTAAAAACGCACCACGCCATGCTGCTTCAGCATCACAAATTGCCGCTGACACCACCTGCGGCGGTAAACCCCTAATTGGTCGGTTGTTCCCGTCCACTAAACCAGTTTGCCGAGCCAATGCATCTCCATCAGCTAAAACTCTTACTATGTAACGACTTCCCTTTCGAATCCCACTTGATGAAACAACCGATAGCTCACTATCGTGGCCAAAAATTTCTGAGATATCTTTTCTCAGTCTGCGGGCACTTTGAGCAGTATCCAATTCAACCTCAATAATGATTTTTCCAGCTGCAATATGAAGACCACCTGCAAATCTAAGAAGTGCTGACACCTCCGCTTTGCGACAACAGGGTTTGGTTATCGAAAGCCTGCCTAACTCATCTTTAACCGCTTCAGTCATTGCCATATTTACTCCTTCAAAATATCGATGGGGTTATCTAAGCAGGTATTAACCAAAAATGTGGGCGAAAGCGGAACTTAATTTATCCCTATCATGGTGGAAATTCTCCTTCGCATCTGCTAAGTCAAATGCCAATACTCGACCTCCACATCGTGAAACTAAATCCACAAAGCCAGGTTCCTTTCCATCAAGAGATTTATCAATAAGTGCTACATCAAATTTAAGATCAGGAAGGTGATCTAAGACCAGCTGTAGATGAGCTTCAAGTGAAAAACCTGCAAATTCATCTGATGTTGTTTTATCCGGAAGATTAAAAATCATAATCTTTTTTGCAGCACTAGATTGTATTTGCTCTGCTTGTTCACCCAATAGAAAGTGGGGCATCACACTAGATAACCATGATCCAGGACCAAAAGTTATCCATTCAGCTTCTTTTAAGGCAGTCATCACCTCTGGCGTAGCTTTAGGTTTGTTTGGAATTAACCGTAATTCACTTACCTCGCCCGTGGCGGCGGCAACTTCGATTTGTCCTCTAACCAATTTGGTTATCTGGTTACTTGTAAATTTACCTTCAATATCTAATGGCTCAAGTGCCATGGGTAGAACTCTGCCCACCACTTTTAATAATTGTCCAACACGGTCTAAACCTTTCACCGGATCTTGATCTCGATCCCACAGTGCGGTCAAAAGAAGGTTTCCAACTGCGTGATTATCCATTTGTCCAGCACTGGTAAACCGGTACTGCATGATCTGCGCCCAACTTCGACCCCACTCATCATCTGCACAAAGTGCAGCTAGTGCCATGCGCAAATCACCTGGTGGTAGCGAGTTGAACTCCGCGCGCAATCGACCCGAAGAACCTCCGTTATCTGCAACTGTTACTACTGCGGTTACTTGCGTTGTTAGGGTGCGCATTGCTGCCAAAGTAGCAGCCAATCCATGTCCGCCACCTAAACAAACAACTTTTGGATTGGAAGCCATCTAAATTTCTCGACCTAGATCCCGATGAATTGCATGGGTTTCAATCTTGAATTTGGACAAACTTTTTCCCCTGGAAAGTTTAGAAACTAACTCCTCTGTAATCGCTACAGATCTGTGTTTGCCGCCAGTACATCCAATAGCTAGGGTCAGGAATTTTCGTCCCTCTGAAATAAAACCTAAAGCCATAGTTTCAAATAAAGATTGGTATTTCTCCAGAAACTCCTGAACATTAGCGCTTTTCAAAACTTCATCACTAACTGATTTGTCTTTGCCTGTTAATGGGCGTAGCTCAGGTATCCAATGCGGATTGGCTATGAATCTGCAATCCATAACTAAATCTGCATCAACTGGTATCCCATATTTATATCCAAAGGAGAGAATGTTAACTCTTAGATCAGACTCAGAATCCTCATGGAAATAATCATTAATCTTTTTTTCCAACTGATGAATATTCAGCGCCGAAGAATCAATCACGATATCTGACGAATCTCTCACTTCACGCAATCTCTCTCTTTCCTTTGAAATTCCATCCAAAATTCGCTCAGCACCTTGGAGCGGGTGTGGTCTTCTCGTGGATTCAAATCTTCGAACCAGTGCATCATCGGCAGCATCCACAAACAAGATCTTTCGTGATACACCTTGATCTGCTAATTCAGCAAGAGATTTGGTCAAATCATCAAAGAAGGCACGACCACGAACATCGATAACAACTGCTACTTTCTTTACTGAAACATTTACCAGGTCAATCAAATTACCCAGAAGTGCTGGTGGTAGGTTATCAACTACATACCAACCCAAGTCTTCTAAGGTATGAGCAACAGTTGATCTACCAGCGCCACTCATGCCAGTGATCACTAGAATTTCTGTATCACCCTTCATGGCAATATCTTGCTATACATGTCAAGCATCCAAAATTTCTCCACTTTGAACATCAACTTTTGTGGCGACAGGCCGATTGGCTAATTGATCAAAAATTGATTTGGCCATCTTTTCTCCAATTCCTGGCACATTAGCGATTTCCTGCTGGGTTGAAGCTCTTAAAGCACTCACCGATCCAAAATGAGATAAAAGAGACTTTCTGCGAATTTCACCCAGGCCTGATATTTCATCCAACAATGATTCCAACATTACTTTTGATCTCTTGCTCCTGTGGAAATTGATGGCAAATCTATGAGCTTCATCCCTGACTTTTTGCAACAGGTAGAGAGCTTCACTGTGTCTTGGGAAAATTATTGGTTCACTGTTATGAGGCAGCCATACCTCTTCCAACCTTTTGGCTAAACCGCACAGAGCTACATCAGTTATGCCCAATTCAGATAATGCCTTGGCAGCAGCATTAACCTGCCCCTTGCCACCGTCTACTACAACTAATTGCGGAGGGTATGCAAACTTTGGTCTACTCCCACCAGCTGCAGTGGCTTCAGCAATATCAATATCTTTCTCCTCTAAATACCTCTTAAACCTTCGTGTTATTACATGGTGCATAGCTTTTGTGTCATCGAATTCAGATTCATCAGAAATTGAAAACCTTCGATAATCACTCTTCTTAGGTTGACCATCTTCGAAAACGACCATTGATGCCACCATGCTCGTCCCTTGAATGTTGGATATATCAAAGCACTCAATCCGTAAAGGCAGTTCAGGCAGCTCAAGCTGTTCTGCAATCTGGGCCAATGCACTTCCACTAACTGCTGCGTCATTAGCTCGTTTGCTTAGATATTGAATTAATGCTTGATTGGCGTTACGTTTAACCATCTGCACCAAATCAAATTTTTCACCTCGTAATGGTTGAAACATTGAAACACTTTTGCCACGTTTAGTGGTCAACCACTCCTCCAGCAGTTTTGAATCTAATGGGAGATTGTCTACAAGTATCTCCGCCGGTGGAGTATTTTCTGCATATATTTTCCCGACAGTTGCAGAGATGATTGATTCTTCCTCTAATAGATTTGATCGATCAATAATCCAAGATCTAGATCCAGTTATTCGACCGGCGGCCACAATAAACTGAGACAAAGCGGCGTGAGTAATCTCTTCATGGATTGCCAATACATCAGCATCTAATTTTTCATTGAGAAATCTATCTGTGGATTCAAATGCTTTATTTATAGCCTCAAGTTGATCCCGTAATTTAGCAGCTTTCTCATACTCTTGTGCCTTTGAAGCAGTTTGCATCTCATTCTCTACCCTAGTTGCTATTTCTTCTGGGGACTTTTCTAAGAAGGTCACTAGATTATTAGCAAGAGTTTGATGCTCCTTCTGACTAACCCACTCAACGCAAGGGGCGGCACACCTACCTATATCGCCTAGCAAGCATTGTCTTTTATTTCGCTTGGCTGATTGGAAATTTGATTCTGTACAAGTGCGAACTGGATAGATCTTTATCAAAGTTTCAAAGGTACTTCTTAATGCCCAAGCATGAGAATAAGGTCCAAAGTATTTAACGCCAGGCATTTTCTTTGAACGAGAGATGAACAATCTGGGATACTGTGAATTTATGTCAATTGCTAAATAAGGATAAGACTTGTCATCTTTGAATTGAACATTAAAATCTGGACTATATTGCTTAATCCAAGTGAACTCTAACTGAAGTGCTTCAACCTCAGAATTAACAACTGTCCAATCGACCCGAACTGCAGTTCTCACCATTTTGCGAGTTTTGATCTGTAAGTTGCTACCAAAATAGGAGTTAAGTCGATTTTTTATATTCTTAGCTTTTCCTACATAAATTACTTTGTCATCCTTATCGAAAAATCGATACACCCCTGGATCATTAGGAAGGTTAGTTGGACGATAGCTCTTTGGGTCGCTCATAGGTTACTTCTTAAGCGCGCTAGCTAGAAACTTTCCGGTATAACTCTTCGTATTTTTCACAATTTCTTCAGGCCGTCCTTCAGCAACAACTAAACCGCCACCTGAGCCACCTTCTGGTCCAAGATCAATCACCCAATCAGCACACTTAATAACATCTAAATTGTGTTCGATCACGATTACGGTATTGCCAGTATCTACCAGTCGATTCAAAACTAAAAGAAGTTTTCGCACATCTTCAAAATGCAAGCCAGTTGTTGGTTCGTCCAGCACGTATATCGTGCGACCGGTGGAGCGTCGCTGTAATTCTGTGGCCAGTTTTACTCGTTGTGCTTCACCTCCGGAGAGTGTTGGTGCAGATTGACCCAATCTGACATATCCAAGACCGACATCACAAAGTGTTGTTAGAAACCTAGCTATGGCAGGAACAGATTCAAAAAATTTACTAGCCTGCTCGATAGGCATATCTAAAACCTGTGCAATAGTTTTTCCTTTGTAGTGAACCTCCAAAGTTTCTCGGTTATACCTTGCTCCATGGCACACTTCGCATGGAACATAAACGTCTGGAAGGAAATTCATCTCAATAGTGATCGTTCCATCACCGGAACAGTTTTCGCACCGGCCACCCTTAACATTGAAAGAGAAACGACCTTGTAGATAACCTCTAACTTTTGCTTCACTCGTTTCCGCGAACAACGCTCTAATCTTGTCGAAAACTCCCGTGTAAGTTGCTGGATTAGAACGAGGCGTGCGGCCAATCGGTGATTGATCTACGTGAACAACTTTGTCTAACTGATCAAGGCCTGTAATTGTTCTGTGTCGACCTGGAACAATTCTTGCTCCATTTAATTTATTAGCTAATACTGAGTACAAAATATCATTGACCAATGTTGATTTTCCAGATCCACTTACACCGGTGACAGCAACAAATGCTGCTAACGGGAAGGTGACATCGATATTCTGTAAGTTATTTTCTTTAGCGTCTTTGATAATTAAAGATTTTTTAGGGTCAATATCTCTGCGTTTTTTAGGAATTGCAATAACTGATTTACCTGACAAGTAAGCACCAGTTATGGATTCTTTACTCGCAATCAGATCTTCATAGCTTCCAGATGAGACAACCCTGCCGCCATGCTCGCCAGCTCCTGGGCCTATATCTACAATCCAATCTGCAGTTCGGATTGTATCTTCGTCATGCTCAACAACAATTAAAGTGTTTCCTAAGTCTCGCAACCTCGTTAAAGTTTCAATTAGTTTGCGGTTATCCCGTTGATGCAATCCAATACTCGGCTCATCAAGAACATATAAGACTCCTGTCAGTCCTGAACCGATTTGTGTTGCAAGACGAATTCGTTGCGCCTCGCCACCAGACAAAGTTGCTGCCGGACGTGCCAAAGATAAGTAGTCCAAGCCCACATCTAATAAGAACCCTAGTCGGGCATGCACCTCTTTAAGAACTCGTTCTGCAATTTTTTTCTCTCTAGCCGACAGCACAATCTCTTTCAGAAAGACTGCACATTCAGCGATTGAGTACTCACAAATTTGCGCAATATTTTTGCCGCCTATAGTTACAGCCAGAACTTCAGGTTTTAATCTGCTGCCACTACAGACCGGACAAGGGGTCTGGCGCATATATGCTTCGTATTTATCCCGACTAAAGTCACTATCAGTCTCAGCATGGCGACGGTGGATGAATGGAACTACTCCTTCGAACCCAGTTGAATAATTCCTTACGCGTCCATATCGATTTTTATACTTAACATGAACCTCATAATCCCAACCGTTCAAGATTGCATCTTTGGCTTTCTGGGAAAGTTTCTTCCATGGTACGTCAAGTGAAAATTTAAGATCTCCAGCAAGACCCTCCAATAAGCGCAGGAAATATTCTGAGGATTGTCCTCCTGACCAGGGTGCGATCGCTCCTTCATAGATAGAAATTGCATCATCTGGAATTAATAAATCCTCATCCACCTCAAGTTTTGTTCCAATTCCTGTGCATTCTGGGCATGCCCCAAAGGGAGAGTTGAAAGAAAATGATCTTGGTTCCAACTCCTCGAAAGAAATCTCACATTCGTGACAAGCCATATGTTCGCTAAAAGATTTTTCCTTATCAGGAGAACCCTTTTTTGCGTCAACAAAATCAAGAATTACTAAACCATTTGCAAGCTTTAACGCCGTTTCAATTGAATCGGTGATTCGTGATTTGCTCTCAGCCTTCACAATTAAGCGATCTACAACAACCTCAATAGTGTGTTTCTCTTGCTTCTTTAGTTTCGGCACCTCAGCTATTTGATAGGTAGTGCCATCAACTCTCACTCTGGAATAGCCTTGGGTAATAAAGTCTTTGAAAAGATCTAAGAACTCACCTTTCCGTGCACGAATGACTGGCGCTAAAACTTGAAATTTGAGTCCTTCTTGCATCTGCAGAATCTGATCAACAATGTTTTGAGGGGTTTGTTTAGCAATAGCTTTTCCACATTTTGGACAGTGAGGTTTGCCTGCCCTGGCAAAAAGTAATCTTAAATAATCATAAACTTCAGTGATTGTTCCAACTGTAGATCTAGGGTTTCTATTAGTAGATTTTTGATCTATTGAGACCGCAGGTGATAATCCTTCAATGAAATCAACATCTGGTTTATCCATCTGTCCCAAAAATTGACGGGCATAAGCCGAAAGTGATTCAACATATCTGCGCTGGCCCTCTGCGAATATCGTGTCGAAGGCTAGGGATGATTTTCCTGAGCCAGATAAACCTGTAAAAACTATCAGCGCATTTCGCGGCATATCCAAAGAGACATCTTTTAGGTTGTGTTCTCTGGCGCCACGTACTATTAAACGATCGTTCATTAGCTTCCAGCCTCTTGCATTCCTTTTAATTCTCGCTTCAATTCTCTTATCTCATCTCTTAATCTTGCCGCTAATTCGAAACTCAACTCTGACGCTGCTAATCTCATTTGATCAGTAAGTGATTCAATCAATGCCACCAATTCTTGACGTGGTAAGGATTGTGCATTCTTACTATGAACCCCACTAGTAAATCCGATTTTCTTGGTTTTGGCAGCCAAATCCTCTGTGTCATCCGCCTCTTTCGCGATCAAATCTGTGATGTCAGCAATCTTCTTACGTAGCGGAGTGGGATCAATCCCATGCTCGGTGTTATATGCCACCTGTTTAGCTCTTCTTCTGTTTGTTTCATCGATCGCATTAGTCATTGACTTTGTCATATTGTCAGCGTACATATGCACTTCACCTGAAACATTTCGAGCAGCGCGTCCAATAGTTTGAATCAATGAAGTTGTTGATCTGAGAAAACCTTCTTTATCAGCATCTAATATCGCGACCAAAGATACTTCAGGTAAATCCAAGCCTTCACGTAAGAGATTAATACCAATTAAAACATCATATTCGCCAGTTCTTAGCTCTCTTAGCAACTCAACTCGTCTTAAAGTATCAACCTCTGAATGTAAATATCTAACCTTAACTCCAAGCCCTAACATATAGTCAGTTAGCTCCTCTGACATTTTTTTAGTCAAAGTAGTCACAAGAACTCGTTCATTACGATCTGCACGTAATCTGATCTCGTTAATCAAATCATCTATCTGTCCTTTAATTGGCTTGACCACAATTTTCGGATCCACCAGTCCAGTGGGACGGATAACTTGTTCGACGACATCATTTTTGGTTTTTTCTAATTCATACTTACCGGGTGTAGCAGATAAATAAACCTTCTGCCCGCATCTTTCTAAGAATTCTGCAAACTTAAGCGGCCGGTTATCCATGGCACTTGGTAATCTAAATCCGTGCTCCACAAGAGTTCGTTTTCGTGCTGCATCACCTTCATGCATTGCACCTATTTGCGGTACCGTTACATGAGACTCATCAATTACTACCAAAAAATCTTCCGGGAAGTAATCTAAAAGACAGTTAGGCGCAGAACCTTGCTCCCTTCCATCTAAATGCCTTGAGTAGTTTTCAATTCCAGAACAAAAACCTAGTTGGCGCATCATCTCTATATCAAAACTGGTGCGCATCTTGATTCTCTGCGCCTCTAGTAATTTTCCAGAGCGCTCAAATTCATCAACACGTTTTTCGAGCTCTATCTCTATTTCTTTGATTGCGCGTTCCATTGTTTCAGGACCAGCGGCGTAGTGAGTTGCTGGAAATACATACATTTCCGTTTCATCTCTGACAATTTCACCGGTTAGAGGGTGCAGGGTCATTATTTTCTCAATCTCATCTCCGAACATTTCAATTCGTAAGGCCAGCTCTTCATACATGGGAATTATCTCGATTGTGTCCCCACGGACACGGAAAGTTCCACGTTCAAACGCCATATCGTTTCGTTTGTATTGAATGTCAACAAATTTACGTAACAGAGTATTTCGATCTATTGAGTCCCCTACTTTTAACTTGACCATTCGATCTATGTATTCCTGGGGGGTTCCTAAACCATAAATACAGGAAACCGTTGCAACCACAATCACATCTCGTCTAGTAAGTAATGAGTTAGTCGCTGAATGCCTTAAACGCTCCACCTCATCGTTTACCGACGAGTCTTTCTCAATAAATGTATCAGTTTGAGGAACATACGCCTCTGGTTGGTAGTAGTCATAGTAAGAAACAAAGTACTCAACAGCATTATTAGGCAGAAGTTCCTTGAACTCATTGGCTAATTGGGCAGCCAAAGTTTTGTTAGGGGCGATTACTAAGGTAGGCCGTTGAACTTGTTCGATCATCCAGGCTGTGGTTGCAGACTTACCAGTACCAGTTGCTCCCAGCAAAACTATATCCTGTTCATTATTCGCCAGTCGAGCAACTAATTCAGAGATAGCAGATGGTTGATCTCCAGCAGGTACGTAATCACTAATAACTCGAAATGGTTCTACCCGACGAGTCAGATCTGAGATGGGCCTCATGATTTATTCTTATTTTTGATTTGAAGAAGCTCCCAAACTTTCTCTACCTCAACTAATAACTCTGAATGATCTTTGTCATTACTGATTACCGTGTCAGATATTGCCTCACGCTGAGCATCAGTTGATTGCGCCCCAATTCGCTGTTTTATCTGTGTCAAATTCATTCCGCGCATTAGTAACCTTTGAATCCTTACCTCTTCAGTAGCTGAGACAGTGATGACATGATCGAATTTGTATTCGTGTTTTGATTCAACTAGTAATGGAATCTGATTGATCACTATTGAATCATTTTGAGCCGACTCAACTATTTCTGCAAATGCTCTTCTTATCAACGGATGAGTTATTTGCTCTAATTGCGTACGCTTAACGGGGTCTTTAAAGATTACTTCAGCTAAAGCAGCTCTATCCAAATCCCCATTTTTAAGCACCTCATCACCAAAAGCTGCAACAATTTGATCAAAACCAGTTGTGCCCCGTTCTACTACATTGCGGGCCAGCTGATCAGAGTCGGTAACTACGGCGCCTAAATCTTCGAATATTTGTCCAACAGTAGATTTTCCAGAACCGATTCCCCCGGTTAATGCAACGACTAACATGAGTTAAACCCTACACAATAAAAAAATGGCCCCAGTTTCCTGAGGCCATACTTAATAATCGCTTACTCGGCAGCAGGAGCGGCAGCATCAGCTGCTTTTGCCTCTGCCTTTTGCTTCTTATGAGCCATAAATCGAGATTGGGCTTCAGCGTATTGCCTCTCCCATTCTTCGCGCTGGCTTTCATAACCAGGTTTCCATTCTTGGGTTTCAGGATCAAAACCTTCAGGATAAATAAATTTGCCTTCTGCATCATAACGAGCTGGCATTCCGTATTGTGTTGGATCGAAAGCTTCAACCTCAACCTCTTGTCCTTCATTTGCTTGCTTCAAAGAAAGAGAGATTCGACGACGCTCTAAGTCGATGTCGATGATTTTAACAAATAGCTTATCTCCGACCTGAACTACCTGCTCTGGAATTTCTACATGGCGCTCTGCCAACTCTGAAATATGTACCAGTCCCTCAATGCCTTCAAAAACTTTTATAAATGCACCAAATGGAACTAACTTAGTAACTTCACCTGGGACTACTTGATTGATGGTGTGAGTTCGAGCAAAGGCTTGCCATGGATCTTCTTGCGTGGCCTTTAGAGATAACGAAACTCGCTCTCTTTCAAAATCAACTTCAAGAACCTCAACGGTGACCTCATCGCCAACCTCAACAACCTCTGATGGATGATCAATGTGTTTCCATGAGAGCTCAGAAACGTGAACTAATCCGTCAACGCCACCTAAATCAACGAAAGCACCAAAGTTAACAATTGAAGAGATTACGCCAGATCTAACTTGGCCTTTAGTTAACTGGTTAAGGAAAGTTGTTCGAGATGCAGATTGAGATTGCTCAAGGAATGCTCTACGAGAAAGCACTACGTTGTTTCGGTTTTTATCTAGCTCAATAATTCTGCACTCAACTTGCTGTCCAATATATGGTGTTAGATCTCTAACGCGACGCATCTCAACTAGTGATGCAGGCAAAAATCCGCGCAAACCAATATCAACAATCAAGCCACCCTTTACAACTTCAATTACAGTTCCGGTGACAACCTCATCACGTTCTTTCTTGCCCTCTACATCTCCCCATGCCTGCTCGTATTGAGCACGCTTTTTGGAAAGGATTAAACGACCTTCTTTGTCCTCTTTTTGCAAAACTAGAGCTTCAACCCGATCGCCAACTTTAACTAATTCACTTGGATCAACATCATGGCGAATTGATAATTCACGAGATGGAATAACACCCTCTGTCTTATATCCAATATCTAGCAACACTTCTTCGCGATCGATTTGAACAACGATTCCTGAAACTAAATCTCCATCATTAAAATTTTTGATTGTGCCTTCGATAGCGGCTAAGAAATCTTCTGCGGTTCCAATGTCATTTACTGCAATTTGAGAAGGGGTCATTAGGTGGGTGTGCTCCAGGGGTACTGCAACTAGTAGGGACAGGGACGGGCAAGGTTACTTTCGATCAGTAGCAAGGGTCAAACTGAAGCAGTCTAGAATGTACTAATGAGCAGATACTCACAGGTTCTTAGCAATAAATCGGGACAATATCTGCTGATTAGCTCATTTCCGGCCCGTTTAGCCTATGGAATGATCTCATTGAGTATCTTTTTCAAAGTTCAACAAACAACAGGTTCTATTGCAATCGCTGGGTTGGCCACTGGAGTAAATGGCATAACTGGTGCTACTACCGCAGGTTTACGTGGAACAATAATTGATAAATTCGGAATGAAAATTCCACTTCGCATTCTCGCACCTGGATATGCATTTTTAATATTACTTTTTGCCTCTGGCACAAATAAAACCGAATTAGTCGTATACGCAGCCATTCTTGGTTTCTCTGCACCACCAATAAATTTGTCTGTCCGCCCACTTTGGAAAGTTACGGTACCTCAAGATCAGATAAGAACTGCCTATGCCATCGACACAGCGGTGATGAATTCAGTTGGAGTATTTGGTCCTTTGATTGCAACCTCCGTTGCTCTAGGCAGCACCCCAGAGTTGGCGTTACAGATTTGTTCGGCACTGATTTTTATTGGCGGTGGAGCCTTATCCCTTTCACCTCAATTAAAGCGTTGGAAGCCAGAAAAAAAGACTTCAAATGATCTAGCTGTTTGGCGAACTCCGGCAATGCGTTTGTTAATGCTAGAAGGTGTTTTTATTGGTTTAGGTTGGGGAGCTTTTGATATCGCAATGCCTGCTTTCACCGTACTAGAGAAGATTCCCCATCGCACAGGGATTATCTTTGCGATTATGGCCGCAGGAACTGTAATTGGTGGGCTGGTGGCTGGGATGGTTTCACGGCGAACATCTTCATTAGCTGCTTTCAAAAAACTTTATCTATTCTGGTTTATTTTCTCCCTACCACTTGCTTTTACCTATCCAGATTGGTCAATGATGATAGTGACCGCTGCCATGAGTTTGATGGCTGGAGGATTACAAGTTTTTTACTTAGAAATTAGTGAAGCCGTTAGACCTAAAGGAACGGCAGTGGCTGCCCTTGGTTGGTTGTGGACTGTCGAAGGCACCTTTGCCGCTTTTGGAACTGCGATCGGTGGTTTTATTTCTGAGCATTACTCCCCTAGATACTGCCTAGCTCTGACCACAATCTGTGTTGGCATTGGATATCTAGTGATGCGAGGAGGCTCTGATTTATTGAAGGAGGCTGATCGTGTTCCAACCGAGGATGAAGACACTGAAGCTATGGAAGCAAATTTAGACACCAATAAGTAAATTAGTGTGCAGCCAAATCCCAACTCTTTCCTACGCCAATATTCACATCAAGTGGAACATTTAGTTTGTAAGCACCAGACATTTGCTTCTTAACCAACTCAGTTAATCTCTCCTGTTCACCTGGAGCAACCTCTAGAATCAACTCATCATGAACTTGTAATAGCAATCGTGATTTCAGTTTTGCTAATTTCATTTGCTCATCTACTTTGAGCATCGCAATCTTAATAATGTCAGCTGCAGAACCTTGGATCGGTGCATTAAGAGCTGCGCGCTCGGCGATCTCGCGACGTTGTCTATTTTCGTGGTTTAAATCCGGTAAGTATCTTCTTCTGCCCATGATCGTTTGCGTGTAACCATTTTCACGGGCCTTTACTACTACCGTTTTCAGATACTCACGAATTCCGCCAAATCTTTCAAAGTATTTAGCCATTAGTTCACTAGCTGCTGCTGGATCAATATCTAATGTTTGAGATAGTCCAAATGAAGATAATCCATAAGCTAAACCATAAGACATTGCCTTAATTGTTCGCCGCATCTCCGCATCAACTTCTCCTGGCTTTACACCAAATACTTGCGAAGCAACTGTTGAATGCAAATCTTCACCTGATTCGAAGGCTTCTATTAATGCTTTATCGTCAGATAAATGGGCCATAATCCTCATCTCGATTTGGCTGTAATCCGCTGTCATGAGATCAAGGAAAGGTTTTTGGGCGACAAAACAATCACGAATTCTTCTACCCTCTTCAGTCCTAATCGGAATATTTTGTAAGTTCGGTTCAGTTGAAGATAACCTGCCAGTGGCTGCCACAGTTTGCTGGAAACTGGTGTGTATTCGGCCATCCTGTGCAACAGATGCAATTAATCCATCGATTGTGGTCATTAATTTAGAAGTTTCTCGAATCCTCAGAAGGTGCTTAAGCAGCGGATGCTTAGTTTTAAGTGCCAACCATTCCAAACTCTCTGCATCAGTTGTATACCCCGTCTTAATCTTTTTAGTTTTAGGCAATTTCAATTCATCAAATAGCACCACCTGCAGTTGTTTTGGCGAACCAACATTAAATTCATGCCCAGCTTCTTGATATGCCATCTTTGTTTCTTCAGAGACAATTTTGGAGAAATGATCCGACAATTGTTTCAATTTCGGTTGATCAACAGCTATACCTAGCAATTCCATTTGGGCAAGTAATAACAGGGTTGGCTGCTCCAAATGAGTATACAAATCTGACATTCCTTTAGATTCAATCTCATTTGCCAGCTCCTTCTGCAATGAATATATCCATGCAGCAGATCGTGGATCGAACTGTGAAAACAAATCACCACTTGAAGGAGCGATGCCTAACCTGCGCTCAACTAGATCATTGAGCTCTAGGTTTCGGCTCCCGGGGTTAACTAAATAAGCCAGGAGTTCAACATCTGCAACTAAGCCATTAATGGCGAGCTTTTTTATCAAACTTTTTGCTGAGTGAACAATTTTTGGCAGTTTTGAGTTACTAATCCAATCTCCTATTTTTGATTCACGAACATAATAAATCTTGCTTTCATTTACTGCTACGGCATATCCCTGCAATGAGTTATCAATAAAATCAAATGAGATAGCAATAGAATCAGTGTGATTCTTTAGTAAGGTGGTGACTTGTTCGGATGAACTATCAGAGACCACAATTTCAATCTCTGGAGTTGCTGAAACACTCGATTGCGGCAACGATTTCAATCTTTCTTTTAAAGCTCTTATTTCCATTTTGTCGAAGAAACTGCCCGTGCGATTCGAGTCAAAGCCGATCCAATTTAAATCAGAAACATTGACATTCATTTCAAGGTCATCTAATAAATGGGTTAATTCACGATTTAATCTGACGGTAGACAAATTCTCTCGAAGCGATTGCCCAACCTTGCCAGCGATCTCGCCTGCATTTTCTATGAGTTTTTCAAGGCTGCCGTAATCTGAAATCCATTTGGTTGCAGTTTTTTCACCCACTCCTGGAATGGAGGGTAGGTTGTCACTGGGATCTCCCCGCAGCGCAGCAAAGTCTGGATATTGAGTCGGCGTCAGACCGTATTTCTCGAATACAGCATTCGGCGTCATACGTGACATTTCAGTAACACCTTTTTTCGGGTATAAAACAGTTACATTCTCATTAACTAACTGAAACGAATCCCTATCCCCAGTACAGATTAGAACTTGAAAATTTTCTAACTGAGCTTTCTTCGCAAGGGATGCGATTATGTCATCAGCTTCATAGCCTTCTATTTCGAAGTGTTTAATTCCAAAACTTTCAATCATTTCATTTAAGTGCGACATCTGAGAACGAAACTCATCAGGGGTACTGCTGCGGTTAGCTTTATACTCAGGAAATTTCTCAGTTCTAAAGGTTTTTCTCGATACATCAAATGCCACCGCTAAATGAGTTGGCTGTTCTTCTTTGATTAGATTTATAAGCATCGATGCAAATCCATATATCGCATTGGTGGGCTGGCCTGCGCTGGTTTTAAAGTTATCAACTGGCAAAGCATAGAAAGCCCGATAAGCCATTGAATGACCATCTATAAGGAGTAAACGCTTTGAACTGGCACTCATATTGGGATTCTAATTGCCATATCAGGTTAAACTTGTAGACATGAGCGATTATTTAGATGAGATTCGTAAGCGCGGTTCTGGTGCCCTAGACAGCAAGATGGGTATTGAGATTATTGAGGCTTCACCGGAGAGATTAGTAGGCACTATGCCGGTGGCAGGTAACACTCAACCGATAGGACTTCTACATGGTGGCGCAAATGTAGTACTGGCAGAAAGTTTAGGTTCAATCGGAACACAATTACACGCTGGACCAAATAGAAAGATAGTTGGAGTAGATATAAATGCCACTCATCACAAATCTGCTCTTTCAGGAGTAGTCACCGCCGTTGCCACTGCAGTTTCTTTGGGAAAAACTCTTTGTTGTTATGAGGTAGAAATTACTAATGACAAGGGTGAACGAACCTGTAGCGCAAGAATTACTTGCTTAATACTCGCAGAAAGATAACTACCGATCTGGGGCAGATTCTGGGGAAATAACAGCTTGCGCCACTTGTTTCATAGAAATTCTTCGATCCATTGCTGTTTTTTGAATCCAAGCAAAACTTTCTGGCTCAGAAAGATTCATAGCTTTCATTAAAATTCCCTTAGCTCTATCAATTATCTTGCGTGTTTCTAGTCTTTCATACAGATCTGCAACTTCAGTCTCTAAAGATTTCATCTGAGTGTGTCGACTAATTGCAATTTCAATGGCAGGAACTAAGTCAGAAATAGAAAAAGGTTTGACTACATAAGCCATAACGCCAGCATCCCTAGCTCGTTCAACTAAATCGCGTTGGCTAAATGCGGTTAACATCAATACCGGAGCCAGTGTAATTATCTGCTCCGCAGCGGTTATGCCATCCATCTCCGGCATTTTTACATCTAATATGGCTAGATCAGGTTTGTGTAATTTTGCGAGATCAACAGCAACTGCACCATTCTCTGCTTGAGCAACTACCTCATACCCAGCTTCAGTAAGCATCTCCACTAAATCTAGCCGAATGATAGTTTCATCTTCGGCAACAAGGATTCGAATCTTTTTTTCAGTAGTCATGTGCCTCGAGTCGGATTCGAACCGACACTATACGGTTTTTGAGACCGTCCTCTCTACCGTTGGAGTACCGAGGCGAAATCGAAAGGTAGTTTATCGCCGATATCTTTGAATACTAAATTACTTGCGATAAGCAGGCGCAACGCCACCTACAGCATCGCCAATTTTATGTACACGCATAGCATTTATTGATCCAGGAATTCCAGGAGGTGATCCTGCAACTATTAAGACTAAATCGCCAAGGTTTACCCGTTTCGAATTAATCAAAATCGTATCTACCTGCATCACCATCTCGTCGGTGTGATTAACCACCGAAGTTAGCATTGATTCAATTCCCCATGACAGCGCCAAACGGTTGTAAGTTCCCACATCCGGCGTTAATGCCAACATTGGTATCGGTGATCGCAATCTTGACATTCTTCTAGCTGAATCACCGCTTTGCGTGAATGCAACTAAGAATTTAGCTCCAACAGTTAGTCCTACTTCTGTGGCTGCTTTAGTTATCGCTCCACCTTTTGTTGCGGGTGAATGCTTCAACGGTGGTATCTGATCTAATGCAATCTCTTCAGTTCGCTCAATGATTCGAGACATAATCTTCACAGATTCAATTGGGAACTCTCCAACACTTGTCTCCCCCGATAGCATCAATGCATCTGCCCCATCTAAAACTGCATTGGCACAATCCGTTGCTTCAGCTCGTGTTGGTTGAGAGTTGTTGATCATTGAGTCCAGCATTTGTGTAGCAACTATTACCGGCTTAGCAGACTCCCTGGCCATAGTTATGCATTGCTTTTGAACCATCGGTACATCTTCTATTGGCAACTCCACGCCAAGATCTCCCCGTGCCACCATAATTCCGTCAAAAGCATCAACTATTTCTTGTAAGTTAGCTACCGCTTGTGGTTTCTCAATTTTCGCAATTACTGGCACGCGTATACCAACCTCATCCATGATGCGGTGAACATCTTTCACATCAGCTGCACTGCGCACAAATGAGAGAGCAATAAAATCCGCACCCGCTTTAAGTCCCCACTTCAAATCTGCAATGTCTTTTTCTGATAACGCCGGGACTGAAACTGCAACCCCGGGAAGATTCAACCCCTTGTTATTGCTTACGCTACCTGGATGAATAACTCTTGTGACGACATCGTTGCCTTTAACTTCAACAACTTCAACAGTTACTTTTCCATCATCAATCATAATCTTGTCACCAACTCGACAATCTTTAGTTAGCCCAAGGTAGGTGGTACTGACTCTATCTTTAGTTCCATCTATTGCATCAGTTGTAATTGTGAAAATCTCGCCACGAACTAGATCGTGAGGTCCATTTTTGAATTTTCCTAATCTGATTTTCGGGCCTTGAAGATCAACCAATACTGCGACAGCTTTTCCAGATTCTTTTGCAACCTTCCTTACATTATCTAGTCTCATCTGATGTTCGGTATACCCTCCATGTGAGAGATTTAGCCGAGCCATGTTCATGCCAGCAGCTATTAGTTCAGTAATTTTCTCTACGGATTCAACCGCGGGACCGATAGTGCAAACGATTTTGGCTCTACGCATAGCAAAAACCTTAGACCATCATTGGGCGAGCAGTTGGCTCAATTGGAAATGGCAGCTGCGTGTTCCCTGTTAAATATCGATCCACAGCAGATGCTGCACTTCGTCCCTCTGCTATCGCCCAAACAATTAATGATTGCCCTCGGCCGGCATCACCGCAGACAAATACGCCATCAGCGCTGGTTGCATAGTTGTCATCACGGACGATGTTGTTCCGTTCATCTACTTTAACTTCGAGTTGGTTTAATAAATCACTTTTTTCCGGTCCAGAAAAGCCCAATGCTAGAAACACTAAGTCAGCCGGAATGATTTTTTCACTTCCAGATACCTCTTGAAACTTTCCATTTACTAATGCAGTTTCAACTAGTTTTACGCCAGTTAAATTTCCTGAACTATCTTTGACAAATTCCTGTGTTGAAACTGAATACAACCGTTCGCCTGCTTCTTCATGCGCACTGCTTACTCGATAAATCATTGGATAAGTTGGCCACGGTTGCTCACTAGGTCGCTCTGCTGCTGGCCTTGGTTGAATTTCCAACTGCGTTACTGATTTAGCACCTTGTCGTATTGCAGTGCCTAAACAATCAGCCCCTGTATCGCCTCCGCCTAAGATCACAACATTCTTTCCGTCAGCGTTAATCTCTGGTTCTGCATCTAACTCACCAAGTGCTTGTTTATTACCCCACGGCAAGTACTCCATCGCTTGATAAACACCTTTGGCATCACGGCCAGGAATTGATAACTCTCGCCAATTAGTTGCTCCAATTGCAACTACTACTGCGTCGTACCGACTTCTTAATGCTGAACCTGAGATATCTTTCCCAACGGTCACACCAGTTCTAAACCTAGTTCCCTCTTGTTCCATTTGATAAAGCCTGCGATCAACCACTGCTTTTTCCATTTTAAATTCAGGGATGCCATATCGAAGCAGGCCGCCAATTTTGTCAGCTCTTTCATAAACTGCCACTGTATGTCCAGCTCTTGTTAATTGTTGTGCAGCTGCCAGCCCTGCTGGACCAGAGCCAATCACTGCAACAGTTTTACCTGAAAGCCGGTCTGGGATTAACGGCACAACTCTTTTTTCTAAAAACGCCTCTTCGATTGTTCGTAATTCAACCTGTTTAATTGTTACCGCTTCATCATTAATCGCAACCACGCAAGCTGTTTCACAGGGTGCAGGGCATAACCTTCCAGTGAATTCTGGAAAATTATTTGTAGCATGAAGACGGTCAATTGCTTCTGGCTTCTCACCTCGCCAAATTAAATCGTTCCACTCTGGAATTAAATTTCCGAGCGGACAACCTTGATGACAAAATGGAATGCCGCAATCCATACAACGTCCAGCTTGTTTTTGTAGATGAGAAAACTCCTGATGTTGATAAACCTCTTTCCAATCTTGAATTCTCACATCAACAGGTCTGCGGTTTGGTAGCTCTCTACCAGTGTTTAGAAATCCCTTTGGATCAGCCATTGACCACCTCCATGACGGCATTATCAACTGGCATTCCTTCACGCTGTGCCTTGGCCATTACCTCAAGAACTCTTGCGTAATCTCTAGGCATTACTAACGTAAATCTAGATTTACTTTTATCCCAGTCACTGAGCAAATCCTTTGCCACTGCAGATCCGCTCTCGACAAAAAAGTTAGACAAACTCGATTTAACAAAATCCTCATGAACAGCTGGGAGAGTTAATAAGTCAACCATTTCTGTATTTACCAAGGACTCCTCCAGGTCCAGCACAAAGGCCATGCCTCCTGACATTCCTGCTGCAAAATTTCTACCGATACTTCCCAAGATAACGACAGTTCCCCCGGTCATGTATTCACATCCGTGATCACCAACTCCTTCAACTATTGCATGTGCTCCTGAATTTCGAACACAAAATCTTTCACCAACTACACCAGAGATCATAATTTCACCCGATGTGGCGCCATATCCGATGACATTCCCGGCGATCACATTGGCATTAGATTTAAATGTGGCACGTTCATCAGGTCTAATAATCACTCTTCCACCTGATAATCCCTTAGCTACATAGTCATTGCTATCACCGTAGAGCCTCAGGGTTAAACCAGATGGAATGAAAGCACCGAATGATTGTCCAGCTGATCCGTGAAAAGTTATATCAATTGTGTTTGCTGGTAAACCGCTTCCTCCATATTTTCGAGTGATCTCACTTCCAAGCATTGTGCCAACCGTTCTGTTTACATTCCTGATTGGCATCTCTAATCGCAGGGATTTTTGACCCTCTAACGCTGGCTTAGCTAAAGAGATTAATTGGTTATCAAGAGCCGCTGTTAAACCATGATCTTGCTGTGAGGTATTGCTACGAACAGCATTCGCTTTTGGTGGCACCAGTATTGGTGAAAGATCAAGACCGCTTGCTTTCCAATGCTCTGTTGCCGCTTTTGTATCAAGTACTTCAACTTGTCCAATCGCATCCTCAAGTTTTCTAAAGCCAAGTTGGGCCAATAACTCTCTTACCTCTTCAGCTATGTATTCAAAGAAAGTTTCTACAAACTCCGGTTTTCCGGTAAATTTCTTACGCAACTCTGGATTTTGAGTTGCTACTCCAACTGGACAAGTGTCTAAATGACACACACGCATCATTACGCAACCTGATACAACCAATGGAGCAGTGGCAAAACCAAATTCCTCAGCTCCAAGTAGTGCTGCGATTAAAACATCTCGGCCAGTCTTCATCTGTCCATCTACTTGAACAACAATTCGATCTCTCAAATCATTAAGAATTAAAGTCTGTTGCGCCTCAGCTAAGCCCAACTCCCATGGAGCGCCAGCATGTTTTAGTGATGTTAGAGGGGACGCACCAGTTCCACCATCATGGCCCGAAATTAAGACCACATCTGCATGTGCTTTGCTTACTCCGGCTGCGACCGTTCCTACTCCAACCTCTGCAACCAACTTAACATGGATTCGAGCTTGGTTGTTCGCGTTTTTCAGATCATGAATTAATTGCGCTAAATCTTCAATTGAGTAAATGTCGTGATGTGGTGGTGGTGAAATTAGACCAACACCAGGTGTTGAGTAACGCACCTTTGCAATCCACGGATAAACCTTGTTACCTGGTAATTGACCACCTTCACCTGGTTTAGCCCCCTGCGCCATCTTGATCTGTATGTCATCTGCATTAACTAAATATTCACTCGTCACACCAAATCTGCCACTAGCTACTTGCTTGATTGCTGAACGACGTAAATCTCCGTTCGCATCAGGTTTGTTTCGGGCTGGATCTTCTCCACCTTCACCAGTATTTGATTTACCACCGATTCGATTCATAGCAATTGCCAAGGTTTCATGGGCTTCTTGCGATATGGAACCGTATGACATTGCTCCAGTTGCAAATCTTTTAAGAATTTCACTCGCTGGTTCAACTTGATCAATTGGTATTGGCTGTCTGATTCCCTCTTTAAATTGAAATAGACCCCGAAGAGTCATCAATCTACGAGACTGCTCATCTACTCTATTTGTATAGCGTTTGAACACATCAAAACGTTTTGATCTTGTCGCATGCTGCAAGGTGAATACGGTCTCTGGATCAAACAAATGTGGTTCACCATCGCGACGCCACTGATACTCCCCGCCGATCTGTAGTTTCTTCGACCCTGGAATCTCACCACCAGGCGGATAAGCAACATGGTGGCGTTTAATAGTTTCCTGGGCGATGATTTCGATTCCAATTCCACCTAATCTTGAGGTAGCGCCGACGAAATATTCATCAACCACCTCTTTTGATAGGCCAATCGCTTCAAAAACCTGTGCTCCGGTGTAGGAAGCAATTGTCGAAACACCCATTTTGGACATGACTTTTAAAACACCTTTTCCAAGAGATTTAATTAAATTTCGAACTGCTTTCTCTGGTGTAATACCAGTAACAACACCCTGTCGAACTAAATCCTCCGCACTTTCCATTGCAAGATAAGGATTTACTGCGGCTGCGCCAAATCCAATAAGAAGTGCCACATGGTGAACCTCTCTAACCTCACCACTTTCAACAACTAGACCCACTTTGGTCCGTGTTTTTTCTCTGATTAAGTGATGGTGGACGGCAGATGTAAGAAGTAGAGAAGGAATAGGAGCATTCTCAGCATCACCATCTCGATCAGATAAAACAATTATTCTTGCTCCACTCTCTATCGCAGCTGAGACTTCCGCTCTTATCTCTTCAATTTTTGCAACTAATGATTTTCCACCGCCAGCGATCGGAAATAAACCACGAACAACATGGGTTGCAAAACCTGGTTGATCTCCATCAGCATTAACGTGAATAATTTTTGCTAATTCATCATTATCTATTACTGGAAACTGCAAAGAGATCTGCCGACAAGATGCTGGTCCTGGGTCAAGCAAATTGTGCTCTGGGCCGATCGAACCTCCCAATGATGTAACTAATTCCTCGCGTATTGCATCTAGTGGAGGATTTGTAACCTGTGCGAAAAGTTGTGCGAAATAATCGAAGAGAAGTCTTGGCTTTTGCGATAGAGCAGCGATCGGAGTATCTGTGCCCATTGAACCTAATGGTTCAGCACCGTTTTTTGCCATCGGAGTGATGATTAATCGAATTTCCTCCTCGGTGTATCCAAAAGCACGTTGCCGTCTAACCACAGATGAGTGCGGATAAACAATATGTTCACGGGCTGGTAAGTCACTTAATCTAACCAAGCCAGCATGAAGCCAATCTGAGTATGGAGAAGCATTAGCAAGATTTTCTTTAATCTCATCATCTTCGATGATGCGTCCCTCTTCAATATCTACCAAGAACATTTTTCCAGGCTGCAGTCGACCTTTTCTAATAATGGATTCTGGTTTGAAATCTAAAACGCCCACCTCACTTGCCAATACAACTAATCCATCATCTGTTACCCAGAATCTAGAAGGTCTCAAACCATTTCGATCCAGTACTGCACCAACCTGTTTTCCATCGGTAAAGGTCACGCAAGCTGGTCCATCCCATGGCTCCATAAGTGATGAATGAAAAGAGTAAAAATCTTTTCTTGCCTTCGACATAGTTCTATGATTTTCCCAAGCCTCTGGAATCATCATTAAAACCGAATGGGGCAAGCTTCTGCCACCTAAATACAAGAGCTCTAGAACCTCATCGAATGAAGCGGAATCGCTACCGGAATTTTCCACAATCGGAAACAGTCGCTTTAGATCACCGGGAATTAAATCACTCTCCAGCAGAGTTTCTCTAGCTCTCATCCAATTTCGATTTCCCTTTACCGTATTAATCTCTCCGTTATGAGCTATATATCGATATGGATGTGCAAGTGGCCAGGAAGGAAATGTGTTGGTTGAAAATCTTGAATGCACAAGCGCCATTGCCGATTCAACCAACGGGTTTGATAAATCTGGGAAAAACTCCTCTAACTGACCTGTAGTTAGCATTCCCTTATAAACGATTGTGCGAGAAGAAAGTGAGGATATGTAAATTGGCATGGTGTGTTCAATTCTTTTACGGAAGCAAAAAGCCATTCTTTCTAAGACAATATCTGTTTCATTATTTAAGCCAGTGAGAAAAACTTGCTTGAAATCTGGCATCACTGAAAGTGCAGTTTTACCAATAGATCTTGAGTTAATAGGCATATCGCGCCAGCCGATAATTGATAGACCCTCCTGAGCTGCAATCTGATTGATTTTCTCGTTATTTAAAGGATTATTTTTTTGAACAAAAAAGATTCCAGTTGCATAGCTGCCAACTTTAGGCAGTTCAAATGAAACAACTGATCGATAAAATTTGTCCGGCACCTGAATGAGAATTCCAGCACCGTCACCACTATCTGGTTCAGCACCTGATGCGCCTCGATGCTCTAAATTGCGAAGTGCAGTTAACGCCTTACTAACAATTTCATGTGATTGTATTTTGTTAAGTGTTGCCACCATAGCCACACCGCATGCATCATGCTCATTGGCAGGGTCATACAGGCCAAGAGCGCTTGGCATGGCAGAAAAACTAGATTGTGATTGCAATGAAATTAGTCGCTCCCAGTAAGGGTCGGGACGACAATGGCCCAACTTTAAATAAACCTGCAGGCAAAGGGTAGCAGGAGAGTTAGACCCCGGTCAGTCCTACCAGCCATCCAATTCCAGCTGTAATTGCAACCCCCAAGGCCCCGCCAGCAAATATTCGAAGTATGGTTCTAGGCAATGGCGCAGCAGCAATCTTTGCCGATATATACCCGGCTGCAATCAAACCAAAAGCAGTGAAGACTAAAACAAAACTAACTTGATTTACAGAGGAAAGTAATGCGCCGATTAATGGCACTAATCCTCCGGCTGTAAATGCAATCGCAGATGCAATACCGGCTTGAACTGGTCTAGCCCTAGTGTGATCAAAATGTCCGAGTTCATCTCTTAGGTGAGCATCAAGTGCATCATGCTTATGCATAGCGGTAACAACTTGACGTGCTAGCTCCTCTGTTAATCCTCGCTTGATGTAGATATCCATCAATTCATCAAACTCGCCTTCAGGATCCATTTCTAACTGTTTGATTTCTATTTCACGATCAGATTTTTCAATATCATTTTGGGATTTAACTGACACATACTCTCCTACTGCCATAGACATTGAACCAGCAGCTATTCCTGCTAACCCGGCAGTAATTAAGAAATCGCCTTTATCTGCAGCGGCAAAACCAATCATCAAACTTGCCGTTGAAACCAGGCCATCATTTGATCCCAGCACTGCTGCACGAAGCCAGCCAGCCTTATTTGCTCGATGCTCTAAATTTCGAGCTTGAACCTCTTCTAAACCCATTCCTAAATACTAACTTGCTACCGTCTTTTCTTTAGCATTGCCACGGCCCTTACTTCTTACAAGGTAAGCAAATGAAGAGATAATTACAATCAAACTAACCCAAATATTCAAGCGAAGGCCTAGTATCAAGTTCGCCTCATCAATTCGGAGCGCTTCAATCCATAATCTGCCAATGGTGTAACCCAGCACATATAGAGCAAATACATCGCCACTTCTTGAAGCAAATCTCTTCAACATGCCTGGCAACTTAATCAAAAGATAAGCCACCAAAACACACCAAATTAACTCGTATAAAAATGTTGGATGGAATGTTTCAAATGATTCGTATCCGACAGGTCGCTTGAGTGGGTCAATTTCTAAACCCCAAGGCAGGGAGGTTGGTCTGCCAAAAAGCTCTTGGTTGAAATAATTGCCAACTCTGCCAATTGCTTGTGCAAGAACAACGCCAGGAGCTAAACAATCTAACAACTGGGCAAAGCTTAAAGAAGTTTTGTGAGTCTTAAAGTATAGATAAGCGCCGAATGCTCCAAAGGAGATGGCGCCCCAAATACCTAACCCGCCCTCCCAAATTCGAAGTGCATCAACTGGATCTCCATTAGCGCCAAAATATTGCTCTGGTGATGTTAAAACGTGATAAACGCGGCCGCCAATGATTCCAAATGGCACAGCCCAAATTGCAACCTCTGAAACATCATCAGAATTTCCACCCAGACTTGCATAACGCCTTTGTCCTAACCAAATTGCAGTGGCTATACCAATTAGTATGCACAAAGCATAGAAATAGATAGTTAACGGACCAACCGAAAATGAAGATTGGGTAGGGCTTGGAAATAAAAGCTGCATTAAATTATTACAAAACTATTTAACGCCGCCAGCGGCAAGTGCGGCTCTAAATTTAGCCAAATCACCATACTCGCCTGCATCTCTATCTAAAGCCTTGCCATTTACAAACACTGTTGGTGTTGAATTCACATCAGCTTTTCCTGAAGCGGTGGCGACATTGCTGGTCCACCTAACATACTTGCCCTCATTAACGCAGGATTCAAAATTGGATGAGGTAATTCCTATTGACTTACCCAATTGAGCTAAATACTCCTTGGACCATTTGCCAGTATTACTCTGGTCAGCTTGGTTTTGGAATAAGGCTAGATTCATATCAACAAACTCATTTTCATCAGCTGCGCAGGCCACAGCATTAGCTGCAAGAACTGATTCTGGTCCGATGAAACTCAGTGGATGTACTACTACCTTGGCTTTTTTCTGAGCAATGACCTCATTTAAATATCCACCGTTAATAATTTCGAAATATTTACAGGCTACGCATTGATAGTCGACATAAACATCTATTGTCGGAGTACTTTCTGGGTTCAACACAATTCCATAACCATCTGCCTCTGAGACAGTTGCTGGCACGGCGGCGGTAGAGCTGGATCTATTGCTAATCAAAGAAAAAACAACGCCCACTACAACGATGAAAGAAATCATTCCAATCACCAGATTGCGAGTTCCTTTATCACCAGAAGAATTCGATCCCATCACCACTCCTTATTTGTCTAATCCAAATTTACCCTTTGGAAAATAATAAAGGTAAACACCCAATAACAGGAATCCTATATCCCTGAGTATGGTCGATAGATACTTAGTGTCTTCTGGAGCAATTTCACCGCCACCACCGAAACACCCACAGTCAATACTCAGGCCTCGAGCCCAAGCCTGTGCAATTGCGACAACAAATGCCAGCATAGTTAATGCACCTAACAAACCAACAATCGAAACAGCTACTCCAACAATTAGTAGTAAGCCCATTCCAATTTCAATCCATGGCAGGACAAAACCTAGAAAATTTGCTAAACCAACTGGCAGCATTTCATAAGCCCGAACTGACATCGCAGATTTTTGTAAGTTACCAATCTTTAATCCACCAGCGGCCAGCAAAACACCGCCAAGACCCAGGCGCGCAAGTAAAGTCAACCAAGGTTGATAAAGTTTAAACTTATCTTGCATCACGAACTCCTTCAGATAAAGATTTTGCTAATTGCTTAATCTTTTTCAAGCCACTTCTACCAGAACCATGTTCTTGAACTATCTTAATAAAGGCAGAGCCAACAATAACTCCATCTGCATACTTTGCCACTTCTCGCGCTTGCTCCTTAGTAGAAACTCCCAAACCTACTGCAACTGGTGTATTACTAACTTTTCTGATGCGCTCAACAAGTGACTTAGCGTTTCCTGAGACTGCATCACGAGTTCCAGTAACCCCCATCAAGCTTGCTGCGTAGATAAAGCCTGAACAGTTGGCACTGACTTTGGACAACCGCTCATCAGTAGTACTGGGTGCTACAACATAAATACTGTCAATAGAATTCTTGATTGACTCTCGATGCCAATCTGCTGATTCCTCCACCGTTAGATCAGGAGTAATGACGCCACTACCTCCCATTTTGGCAACCATTTGGGCAAAATTTGCACAACCGTATTTTTCGATCGGGCTCCAGTAACTCATAATCATTGCAGGCACCTTATGTTGCGCAGTAATTCGAAGCAGTTCAAAAACTTCTTTAGCTCCTGCTCCATTTTTTATTGCCTCTTCTGAAGCAGCCTGAATCACCGGGCCATCCATAACTGGATCTGAGTATGGGTAGCCAATTTCAATTGCATCGACACCACCGTCGATCATGCTTTTTATAATTTTTGCAGAACTCTTTTGGTCAGGATAACCTGCCGGGAGATAACCAATTAATGCCGCACGATTTTCTGTTTTAGCTTTTGCAAACATTTTTTCTAAGGTGGTACTCATTAACTAGGTAGTCCAAAGTATTCAGCTGCTGTTTGCACATCCTTATCGCCACGACCCGATAAGTTAATCAAAATTGTGGCTTCTTTTCCTAATTCATTACCTATTTCTAACGCTCCTGCCAACGCATGGGCAGTTTCAATTGCCGGAATGATTCCTTCTGACTTGCATAACAAAGAGAAGGCATACATTGCTTGATCATCTGTTATAGAACGGTACTCGGCTCTACCAATGTCATTGAGATATGCGTGCTCAGGCCCTACACCGGGGTAATCCAAGCCAGCTGAGATTGAATGTGATTCAATCGTTTGTCCATCGGAATCTTGCAGAACATAAGAACGAGTACCGTGGAGAACGCCAGGCTTACCGCCAGAAATTGTTGACGCATGCAACCCTGTTTCTATTCCTTTACCGCCAGCTTCTAAACCAATTAATCGCACGGACTTGTCATCAATGAATGGGTGGAATATTCCAATTGCATTTGAACCGCCGCCAACGCAGGCTAAAACAGCATCAGGAAGTTTGCCGGTTAGGGCTAACACTTGCTCCCTAGCTTCTACGCCAATAATTCTTTGAAAATCCCTGACCATCGTTGGAAACGGATGTGGACCAGCGACAGTACCGAGTAGATAATGAGTCGTTGAAACATTAGTGACCCAATCACGCATCGCCTCGTTGATTGCATCTTTCAATGTTTTAGATCCTTGAGTAACAGGAACCACTGTTGCACCCAGAAGCTTCATTCTGGCAACATTTAAAGATTGCCTTTTTGTATCAGCCTCTCCCATATAAACAACACACTCAAGGCCAAATAATGCTGCTGCAGTTGCTGAAGCAACACCATGCTGACCTGCGCCGGTTTCTGCGATAATCCTCTTCTTACCCATTCTTTTTGTTAAGAGAGCTTGTCCTAAAACGTTATTTATTTTGTGACTACCTGTGTGATTCAAATCTTCGCGCTTCAAAAGTATTCGGGCCCCACCTGCATACTCAGCAAATCTCTTGGCATCGGTCAAAATGCTTGGTCGACCGGTATAAGTTTTATGAAGCTCAGTTAACTCGGCTTGAAACTTTGGATCTGCCTGCGCTGATATATGAGCAGCCGATAACTCATCTAAGGCAGCGATCAATGCCTCGGGCACAAATCGGCCGCCGTAAGGACCAAAATGTCCAGTTACATTTGAATCTAAATCGTCAGTTTTTTTACCAGTTGCCATAGTTGTAGTTTATTGGCTCCCTACCGGTTTAGAAGTTCTTTAATCGTATGAACTGGATTACCTGCTTTTACTAAGCTCTCGCCAATCAAAACCGCATTTGCGCCTAATCTCTCAACTAATGCAACCTGCTTGCGAGTACTAATTCCAGATTCAGCCACCTTTATAAGATCTTTAGGCAATTCGGGGAGAATTGACTCAAAGACCTTCTCACTAACCTCTAATGTCTTAAGGTTTCTTGAATTAACGCCAATAATTTTCGCACCAATTTCTATGGCTTTTTCCGCTTCATCCATGTCATGGATTTCAACTAATACATCCATCCCTAACTCTGTTGATAGCTGGTAGAAATCTTTTAATTGAGAGTTTGAAAGACCAGCCACAATTAGCAGAATCAAATCAGCGCCCAAAATACGTGACTCAAAAACCTGAAATTCAGTAACTATAAAATCCTTTCGTAATACTGGAAGGTCTATTGCAGATCTAACGGAGATCAAATCGGCAATACTTCCTTTAAATCTGCGCTCTTCAGTTAAAACACTTATCAGGTCTGCTCCTCCCTCTTGATACTTTTCCGCAAGCAACTGAGGATCAGGAATCGCAGCTAACTCCCCTTTACTAGGTGAAGATCGCTTTACCTCCGCTATCAATCGCATCCCAGGTTGATTCAAAGATTTATAAGCTCCTCTTAATGGCGGTGCGTTTTCAATCTGTTCACGTAATTGGCTTATTGGCACAACTCTTTTTTCAACATCCTCTAGAACACCTTCAATAATTGCTTTTAAAACATTTGAATCACTCATCAGTTGGGTCTACTCCCTCCGATAACGAGTTCCATTTACTCCGGGGTTTTTTATCATACTTATTCATCGCTCCTCGCTTACTTAAACGAAAAATCAAAAACCCAGCTACGACAATGATGATTAAACTTCCAACGACCGACTCTCTCATTTTGCACCAGCCATAGCATTTGCCGTAGCGATGGCTCCCAAGACTGCAGCAGCTTTATTAATACACTCTTGGTTCTCAGATGCTGGATCTGAATCGGCAACAATTCCAGCGCCGGCTTGTACATAAGCAATTCCATCTTTTATCACTGCAGTTCTAATTGCAATGCAGGCATCTATGTTTCCTGTGAAATCAAGGTAACCAATTGTTCCCCCATAAACGCCACGTCTAGTTGGTTCATGCTCTTCAATTATTTCCATCGCTCTAGGTTTTGGGGCACCAGATAATGTGCCAGCTGGAAATACTGAGAACAAAGCTTCAATTGGTGAGGTTTTTGGTAACAGTTTTCCTACAACTGTGGAAACAATATGCATTACATGAGAATACTTTTCAATCTGCATAAATTGAGTTACTTCAACTGACCCTGGCTTACAAACTCTGCCCAAATCATTTCTGCCTAAATCAACTAACATCAAATGCTCAGCCCGTTCCTTAGGATCTTTTAGAAGTTCATCGGCGATGACCTGATCCTGCTGGCTATCTATTCCCCGCGCTCTAGTTCCTGCGATTGGATGAATTACTACATCATCACCGGTCACCTTAACCAAAGCCTCTGGGCTTGATCCCACAATTGATAAACCATCGTTGAACCGAAATAGATACATATATGGACTTGGGTTTTGTTCACGTAATACTCGATATAGATCAAAGGGTTCAGCTAACGCTGGCATGGAAAATCGCTGTGACAAAACAACCTGGAACGCCTCGCCAGATTTGATCTCCTCTTTAATTAATTTAACCTTGGCGATGTAGCTCTCATCAGTTGTATTTCGATCAAACTCCGGTGACTTACGGCTTTGCAGATCTAAATACTGATCCTGGCTCGGCTTTGTTAAATCTTCCTCCATTTTATTTAAGCGCTCTATCGCTGTTTGGTATGCCAAATCCACTCGCTCAGAACTGCCATCCCAATTTATGGCGTTTGCTATCAAAGTAATCTCACCTAGATGATGATCAAAAACTGCTAAATCAGAGGTGAGCATCATCGCTATTTCCGGAATTGCAACATCTTTTTTAGAATGATTTGCTAACTTTTCAAGCCGGCGAACAATTTCATAACTTAAATAACCCACTAGCCCACCGGTAAGTGGCGGTAAACCCTCCATCTTTGGTGACTTTAAATGTGCAGTAGAAATTCTCAGCGCATCAAGAGGATCAATATCTGTTGGAGCTCCAGCTGGCATTACACCTACCCAAGTGGCCAATCCATTTGCTTCAGTTAAAGTGGCTTGGCTATTGACGCCAATAAACGAGTATCGAGCCCATATACCTGACTCAGCTGATTCAAGTAAAAAAGTTCCAGATCTATGGTTTGTTAGTTTGCTATAGATAGATAATGGAGTTTGGTTTTTATCAATGATTTTCCTTGATACGGGGATTACATTGAAGTTGCGCGCATACTCGCGAAACTTATCCAATGATAAATCTGTCTCTTCCACTTGCCTATTCTGCCGTAATTAGCCAGCAGCTGGCGCCGCTTATTTATAGCAAGTATCTAAGGCTTCAATGAGGTTGATTTGACCTGCGTATAACGCCTTTCCTACCACTACGCCATCGATTCCGATCTGACGCAACTTTGCTAAATCAGAGAGCGCTCCTACTCCACCACTTGAAACAATTGAGGATGAACTCTTCTGCTGGATTTTTGCCAGTAAGTTAAAGTTTGGTCCAATCATTGTTCCATCACTTGTATTTTCCGTTACTACATACCTTTTGCATCCAGCAGCTTCCAATTTGCTTAAACTCTCCCAAAGATCCCCAACAACTACCCCACTTCCTCTTGCAGTTAACACCTCATCAGCAACATCTAGTGAGATACAAACCCGATTTGAGTGTGTTTCTAGAATTGATTCAACCCAATCCATATTCAATAGTGCTGATGTGGACAGATTGATCCACTTTGCACTAGTGGTCAAAGATAAATTAAGAATCTCTTGATTGGCTATTCCCCCTGATAATTGGGTATCTACCCCTGCTGAGTTAATCAAATTAGAGATCAGATCAAAATTACTCCCAGTGGAATAAGCTGCATCTAAATCAACCAGATGAATCCATTTACATCCAGCTGAAGTAAATGACTCAATTACTTGCTGCGGCGAACCCTTGTAATAATTTTCAGCAATATCGATTGTTTGAGTTATTTGGCCAGATTTAATATCTACAGCCGGTAAAAACTCAAGAGGCTTCATTTTACTTTCACACCACTAAGCAATCTGGTCCTAGAACTGTTTTTAGATCTGCACTTAACCCTGGTGAAGATGTTACTTTTAAGGCCTCATCTAATTTTAGAATTGTTCTTTTCTCACCATCGATTAATCTCAAATGCACCTCTCTGGCTCCAGGATGTGACTTTAAAATCTCACTCATTCGATCGATTACTGGTGGCGTGCACCGTGAAGCCTCCATAGAAATAATCAATGGACCAGTTGGCACCTGCTTTAAATCTGGCAATGTTAAATCCAGAGCTGAAATTCTAGGTGGCTCTTCTCGTTTATCGACTCGACCCCGAATGGCAACAATACGATCTTCAACCAGATTTACGCCATGAGTTGCGTACGAGTTAGAGAAGAAGAGAACATCAACTGCTCCCTCTAAATCCTCCACCGTCACAATTGCCCAAGGCGTTCCTTGTTTAGAAACCTTTCGCTGAATCTGTGTTATCAATCCACCGATGTTAACTATTTGATCATGGGGTGCTTCAGATAACTGGCTAATTGAAAAGTCTGCAACAGATCTAAGAATGTGTTCTACACCTAGTAGAGGATGGTCAGATACATACAAACCTAACATCTCTCTTTCATAAGTAAGTAGCATCATTTTTTCCCACTCGCTATTGGGAATATCAAGATCTACTCCGCTAACACTTGATCCTGAATTCTCTGAGCCAAATAAATCAAACTGACCAATTGCCTCTGCACGTTTGCTTTCAGTAACTGCATCCAAAGCCTCTAGGAAGACCATCATTAACCCGCGCCGGGTGTGGCTTAGCGAATCAAAAGCGCCAGCTTTAATCAGCGATTCGATTGTCTTCTTATTGCACACATGAGAATCAACCTTTACTAAGAAATCGCCAAAGCTTAAATACTTACCCTTGCTCTTTCGATTTTCAATAATTGAGGCAACAACATTCTCTCCCACATTTCTAATTGCAGTCAGACCAAAACGGATATCGCTGCCCCGCGGGGTATAGCCAGAATCAGATTCATTCACATCTGGAGGTAAAACCTTAATTCCCATTCGACGACACTCATTTAGGTACAGAGCGCTCTTATCCTTGTCATCTCGCACGCTAGTAAGCAGTGCCGCCATATATTCAGTTGGATAATTGGCTTTTAAATATGCAGTCCAAAATGAAAGCAGGCCATACCCAGCACTGTGTGCTCTATTAAATGCATAATCAGAAAATGGGATCAGGGTTTGCCAAAGTTTTTCAATTGCATCCTCTGAGAAACCATTAGCTTTCATGCCATCTTCAAAGTGAACTCTTTCTTTATCAAGAATCTTTTTATCCTTTTTACCCATCGCTTTTCGCAATAAATCAGCTCTACCAAGTGTGAAGCCGGCTACCTTTCGTGCGATCGCCAGCACCTGTTCCTGGTAAACAATCAATCCATAAGTATCTTTTAGAATCTCATTTAACGGCTTATCTAACTCAGGGTGAATAGCTACCGGTACCTTGCGACCATTTTTGTAATCTGCATACTTATTGTGTGAATCCTCCCCCATCGGTCCTGGTCGATATAACGCAATAACCGCAGCAATATCTTCAAAACTATCTGGAGCCATGGATCTTAAGAGTGATCGAATTGGCGCGCTATCTAATTGGAATACACCAAGAGTGTCTCCTTTTGACAATAGATCAAAGGTTTTTTGATCCTTCAATGGCAGTGTTTCTAGTACAACAGTTTTGCCCAAATTTTTCTCAATATTAATTAAACAATCATCGAGAACGGATAAATTTCGAAGTCCCAGAAAATCCATTTTAAGCAAACCGGTAGCCTCGCAAGCTCCCATATCAAACTGCGTGATAATTGCACCATCAGCCTCACGACGATGAATTGGTATTACATCCAGTAAAGGTTCCTTACTAAGAATCACTCCAGCAGCATGAACTCCCCACTGCCTTTTTAACCCTTCAATTCCCAGTGCGGTATCTACAATTCGCTTGGAATCTGGATCTGCTTCGTAGAGATTACGAAATTCAGATGCTTCGCCATATCTCTCATCATCCATATTAAAAATTCCACCTAAAGATATGTCCTTGCCCATAACTGAAGGCGGTAGTGATTTGGTTAAGCGCTCACCCAAGGCATAGGGAAAGCCCAATACCCGGGTGGAATCTTTAATCGCTTGCTTCGACTTAATAGTTCCGTAGGTAATGATCTGTGCTACTCGGTCATCACCATACTTACCAGTTGCATATGCGATCATTTCTGAGCGCCGTCTTTCATCAAAATCCAAATCAATATCTGGCATTGAGATACGTTCTGGATTTAAGAATCTTTCAAACAATAATCCAAACTCAATTGGATCTAAACCGGTAATACCCAATGCATAAGAGACTAAGGAACCTGCCGCTGATCCTCTACCTGGACCAACTCGAATGCCAACCTTGCGTGCATGATTACAAAGATCAGCCACCACCAAGAAGTAGCCAGGAAATCCCATTTTTATCATTACCTCTAACTCAAAGTTAAGTCGCTCCTGGTATTCAGCACTTATCTGGCCATTTAACTTTTTAGCTAAACCTTTATTTGCTTCTTTAATCAACCAACTATCCTCACTCTCCCCAGCTGGAACTGGGAATTGAGGCAATAGATTCTCTCCTTCGCGCATTGTGGTCTCACAACGTTGAGCAATTAGAAGTGTGTTATCGCAGGCTTGTGGGAAATCCTTAAACAGTTGTCGCATCTGTTCGGCAGTTTTTAAGTAAAACTCAGAGTTATCAAATTTAAAGCGTTTTGGATCAGCCAGGGTCGAGCCCGATTGTATGCACAGCATTACTTCATGTGCGGCTGCATCTTTATGGTGGGTGTAATGCAAGTCGTTAGTAGCCAGCATCGGTAAGTTAAGTTCCTTGCCAAGTTTTATCAGATCACTTAGCACCCGTTTTTCAATATCAATTGAGTGATCCATAATCTCAAGAAAATAGTTATCGACACCAAAAATATCCCTCATTTTCGATGCGGCATTTACCGCTTCTTTATAGGCACCCATTCGCAAGCGAGTTTGTATTTCACCCCCTGGGCAACCAGTGGTTGCGATAATTCCCTTCGAATACTTTGCTAGTAACTCTTGATCCATTCGCGGCTTGTAGTAAAAACCTTCTAGCGATGCCAATGATGAGAGCTTGAATAGATTAGATAAGCCCTGATTATTCTCAGCCAGCAGAGTCATGTGGGTATATGCACCGCCACCAGAAACATCATCCTCCCCACCTTCAGCCCATTTGACTCTTCGTTTATCAAATCTGGACTCGGGTGCAACGTAAGCTTCAATTCCGATAATTGGTTTTACCCCAGCCGCCTTAGCTAATTTGTGAAATTCAAAAGCACCAAAGACATTTCCATGATCTGTGATCGCAATTGCTGGCATCTCTTGCCTTGCAACCTCAGCGACTAACTCAGAAATTTTTGCAGCACCATCGAGCATCGAGTATTCGGTGTGCACATGAAGATGCACGAAACTCTCGGTGGTTTTTGAGGCTTCGGTTGAATTAGGCATGGGTGGCGAGATTACTACTGAGCGATATTTCTAGCGGGAAATATCTGAAAGTACCTCTAATGAGCGTGTCAGATCGGCTGGGTACTCAGCGGTGAAGGAAAGACGCTGGCCATTTGCCGGGTGATCAAAACCAAGTTGTTTGGCATGCAGCCAAGGCCTTGAGATGTTCAAACGTTTTGCTAAGGCTGGATCTGAGCCGTAGGTGAGATCTCCGACTAGAGGATGATGCAGCGCAGAAAGATGAACTCTAATTTGATGTGTGCGGCCAGTTTCAAGTTCAATCTCTAGCAAGGTGACCGCTGGAAAAACCTCTAATGTTTTGTAGTGAGTAATACTTGGTTTTCCATCTGCTACAACTGCAAATCGATAATCTTCCCTTGGGTGACGATCTATCGGTGCATCAATTGTGCCAACAGTTGGATCTAAATGACCTTGAGCTAAAGCATGGTAAACCTTTGTGACGGTCCTATTTCTGAACTGATCCTTAAGATTTGCATATGCAATCTCATTTTTTGCAACCACCATCAATCCTGAAGTTCCAACATCTAATCGGTGGACTACACCTTGGCGCTCAGCTGCGCCAGAGGTTGCCAGTTGATAACCAGCAGCAAAAATCGCACCAACCACTGTTGCACCTTGCCAGCCAGGGCTTGGATGCGCAGCAATTCCAACCGGCTTATCGATAACAATTAAGTACTCATCATCATAAACAACCTTTAACCCATCTACAGGGGTTGCAACCAATTTCGCTGCAGCTTTAGCTGCTGGAAGCAAAATCTCTAATTGATCATTAGAGCTAACTCGATCAGATTTTCCAACTGGCTTGCCGCCCGTTGTTACTTCACCAGATTCAATCAAACCAACAATTACATTTCGAGAAAGCCCCAGCAGTCTAGAAAGAGCCGCATCTACCCGCTCTTGATTCAATCCTTCTGGAATAGAAATACTGCGAAGCTCGCGTTCGCTCACTTTGAATCCTCATTCTTACTAAATGGAATGTTTCGCCAACTAAGTAGTGCAATTAATATTGCAGCACTTACTACTGCCATATCGGCAACATTAAAGACTGGCCAGTTTGGAAGTTGGATCCAATCAACTACCTCACCTTGCAATGCCCCTGGATCTCTAAAGATACGATCAGTCAGATTTCCAAATATTCCCCCTAAGGCCAAGCCAAGTGCTACCGCCCACCCAGTTGAGGTAACTTTCCTTGCATAGTAGAAAATTGATGCCGCGACAATCATTGCAAAAGATGATAAAAATATTGTGCCACTACTGGCAATGCTAAAGGCAGCGCCTGAGTTGAATACCAGTTTTAATTGCAAGAATGTTCCTAAAATCTGTTTTGGCTGACTGGATAAGTACTCAAGAGCTAAAGTTTTAGTTACATAATCCAATGCAAATACAATTAAAGCGGTAGCCGCCAACCATTTACGCTGAATTAAGTTCAGCGTCGTTCCTCTTTCTGCTTACAGACCATACAAAGTGTTGCACGTGGAAATACTTGTAATCTCGCTTTGCCAACAAAATTGCCGCACTCTTCACACTTGCCATAGGTCTTGTTTTCAATTCGATCCAATGCACGTTCAGTTTGTTGCACCATATCTCGCGCGTTATAAACCAAAGACATTTCGTGTTCGCGTTCAAAGGTCTTAGCCCCGGCATCGGCTTGATCATCGCCTGCGCCAACACCTGCTGCCTCCACAAGATCTTCCATTTCTGCTTCAGCAATTTCTAATTCTTTTCTTAAGCGAATCAAATCTTTCGAGAGTTCAACCTTTATAGTTTTAAGCTCAGCAGCACTCCAAGCATTCTCGCCAGATTGAACTATTAATGGTGCGGGCGCACTTTTAATTGGTTTTAAAGCCGCAGCTTTTTTTGATTTCAAAACTGGCTTTGGCGGTGGCAACATAACTAATCGACGCTCTTCTACAACAGGCATCGCATTGGCATTGGGAATTGTTGAGGTAACTGAAATAGTTGTGGAAGAACCCGAAGTAGAGGTTTGAAGTTTTGCTGGAAATGGTTTTCCCGGGCCCTTTTTAAAATTAGATTTTTTAGCTAAGGAGGGTTTTACAATGTTTGGCGAACGCTTGGCTGCTTTTTTCACCGCTTTTTTCGGCGCAACCTTTTTGGGTTGAGCTTTCTTTGCTACTTTTTTTAAAGCCTTCTTCACCGAAGATTTGACACTCTTACTAGATGATTTTTTTGATTTTTTCTTGATAGCCACAATACCCCCTGGAGGGGGAAAGGTTATGGCTTGGCTCAACTAATTACCAACCGCCACCCCTGTGAGCAATAATCAGTCAAAGAAATGGTTTGATCCCGCGTTAGAATGCGGGGTGGATATGAATAAGAAGCGCATGATTAATACCTTATCTGCGCAAATCGATCTGCCTGCCATGGAGTTGGGCATTCTAGATTTTTGGACCCAAAATCAAATTTTTGAAAAATCAGTAGAGAATCGAAACGGCGCTCCACGGTGGAGCTTTTATGAAGGTCCGCCAACAGCAAATGGCAAACCTGGAACACATCACATTGAAGCTCGAGTATTTAAGGATCTTTTTCCAAGATTTCAAACCATGAAGGGTAAGCAGGTAATCCGTAAAGCCGGCTGGGATTGTCATGGCCTACCAGTTGAAATTGCAGTTGAAAAGGAGTTGGGCTTTACCGGTAAAGCCGACATCGAAAAATTTGGGGTTGCTGCATTCAACGATAAATGCCGCCAGTCAGTGCAACGACATGTTGATGAATTCACCGACATGACTAAGCGGATGGGTTTCTGGGTTGATTTTGATGAAGCTTATTGGACTATGTCACCTGAATATATCGAGAGTGTTTGGTGGTCACTGCAACAAATTTGGAAGAAAGGTCTACTTGTTCAAGATCATCGCGTAGCACCTTACTGTCCAAGATGTGGAACTGGCTTATCAGATCATGAGTTAGCACAAGGCTATGAAACTATAAAAGATCCATCGGTGTATGTACGGTTTCCTGCCACCTCTGGCAAGTTAGCTGAACTAAAGGCTAGCTTGTTGGTTTGGACAACTACGCCATGGACATTGGTTTCCAATACTGCTGTTGCTGTGAATCCTAAGGTTGAGTACCAGGTTATTGAAGTAACAATCGATGAAAAAGTAGAGCGATTAGTTGTTGCCGCTGAGTTGGCATCTGTCCTTGGTGAAGATCGTAAAGTTATTGCAAATTTCATAGGTAAGGATCTTGAGCATACGAAATACACTAGGCCTTTTGATTTTGTTGAAATCAATGATGCCCACTTTGTAGTCCTAGCCGATTATGTGACAGTTGAAGATGGCACGGGTTTAGTACACCAATCCCCCGCATTTGGTGCTGACGATCTAGAGGTTTGTAGAAAATACAATCTGCCGGTAGTTAATCCAATTAATCCGGATGGTCATTTTCAGAAAGAAGTGCCACTAGTTGGAGGTATCTTTTTCAAAGAAGCAGATAAGGCATTAATCAAGGATTTAAAGAGCCGCGGTTTAATGTTTAAGAGTTCACAATTTGAACACTCATACCCACACTGCTGGCGTTGCCATACTGCGTTGATGTATTACGCACAGCCTTCTTGGTATGTAAAAACAACTGCAATTAAACAGGAACTACTCAGAGAGAATTCAAAAACTAATTGGCATCCAGAGACGATTAAAACTGGCAGATTTGGTGATTGGCTGAATAATAATATTGATTGGGCTATCTCTCGCAATCGTTATTGGGGAACTCCCTTGCCTATCTGGCGGTGCGAGAACAAACATGAAATTTGTATTGGCTCTCTTGCTGAATTAGGTAACTTGTCTGGTCAAGAGTTAAGCAATCTAGATCCACACCGACCATTTGTTGATGATATTAAATTTGCTTGCGCTGAATGTTCGCAGATGATGCAGAGAATTCCTGAGGTAATTGATTGCTGGTATGACTCTGGTGCGATGCCATTTGCTCAGTGGGGATATCCTCATCAACCCGGTTCAGTTGAACAGTTTAAAGCGGCATATCCAGCCGATTTTATCTGTGAGGCGATTGATCAAACTCGTGGTTGGTTTTACACCTTGATGACTATTGGAACCTTAGTCTTTGATCAATCCTCTTATAAGACAGTCTTATGTCTTGGACACATTCTTGATAAAGATGGTCGCAAGATGAGTAAGCATTTAGGGAATGTATTAGAGCCAATGCCTTTGATGAATCAACATGGCGCAGATGCAGTCCGTTGGTACATGTTGGCAGCTGGCTCTCCTTGGAGTGCAAGGCGGGTAGGTCATGACGCGATCTCTGATGTAGTACGAAAAACACTTTTAACCTATTGGAACACCATCTCATTTTTCACTTTATACGCCAACGCTGCTGACTTTTCAGTATCGCAGCTCTCCAAAGATCTGACACTGATGGATAAATGGATACTTTCTGAGTTAAATAAACTAATTGTTGGAGTAGATGTTGCACTCGAGAGCTTTGATTCACAACAAGCAGGAGCATTACTCTCTTCCTTCATTGATGATTTATCTAATTGGTACGTTCGCCGATCACGTAGAAGATTTTGGGATGGCGATCAAGTAGCTCTTAACACTCTTTATATTTGTCTTAAAAATCTAACTTTATTACTGGCCCCTCTAGTCCCTTTCATTTCAGAACATGTCTGGCAATCTTTAATCAAGGTAGCCGAACCCGATCAAGCTGAGTCTGTGCATTTGGCATCTTTCCCAGTTGCAGAAAAAGGTTTCATCGATGAGAAGTTATCAACTGCTGTAGCTCTCTCTCGCCGACTAGTTGAATTAGGTAGATCAGCCCGTGCTGAATCTGGTGTAAAGATTCGCCAGCCATTAGCCCGCGCTTTAGTCTCAGCCCCAGGCTGGGAGCAGATCTCTGAAGAGATTAAAACTCACATCGCTGAAGAATTAAACATTTTAAAGCTTGATGGGATTCATGTTGCCGAGGCAGATTTAGTGGATATCTCCGTGAAGGCAAACTTTAGAACTTTGGGCAACAAATTTGGCGCAGATGTTCAAGCAATAGCGAAAGCAATATCCTCCGCAAATCATTCCCAAATGGTTAAGAATCTAAGAGAACACAAAGCCTTTGAATTACCAGTAAACCTTGCCAATGGTGCTAAATCTGTTGCGATTGATATAGATGATTTGGTGGTAACTGAAACTCCAAGAAGTGGCTGGTCTGTTGCCTCCCATGCTGGTGAGAGTTTGGCACTGGACTTGGCTTTAACCCCAGAGCTGATTGAATCTGGTTTGGTTCGTGAGGTTATTCGCGCAATTCAAGAGGAGCGCAAACGCATTGGCTTAGATGTTAGTGATCGAATCACGGTGAACTGGAATGCTCCAGAGCAAGTAGCAAAGGCAATTGCCTCCGCGATGGAGGAGATTAGTGCTGAAGTATTAGCTACTAAATTTAATCACCAAACAGGTGAGAGTAATAGCGAAAACGAATTAGGGCTTTGGCTTAACCTAGTAAAAAACTAAAGGACGATTACTAGTCGCATTAACAACTGAACTACAAAGAAAACCACGATAAAGGATAGATCTAGTGAAATTCCACCAAGTCTTAAAGGTGGTACAAATTGTCTTACATAACTAAGTGGCTTATCTGTTACTGAATAAATCAGTTCTGCCAGGGCAAGCACAACACCTCTTGGCCTAAAATCTGGTTTGAATATACGGATATAGTCGAGAATCAATCGACCAATCAGCGCAAGAAGAAAAAGGTTTAGTAGCCAGTAAATTGCGTTTTGTATTGAGGACATCAGATAAAGACTAAATCAGCTTTGATTAAAGAAACTTGCCTGTGCTGCTGAGTTTTTGTCTTCAACACTGACAGAAACATTTGGTGGTGTCAGCAAAAATACTTTTGGAGTAACTCTTTCAATACTGCCATGGTGACCGAACACTAAGCCGGATGCAAAATCTACTAACCGCTTACGCTCACTCTCTTCCATGTCACTTAAATTCATAATTACAGGTTTACCTTGACGATAATGCTCGCCAATTAATCGAGCCTCACTATATGTTCGCGGAGTTAAAGAAATGATGTGATCCATAACTTTATTTGATTCAGCATGCGGCAAAAGTTCAACATTTGATTTAGCAACTGGTTTAGCAGTTGATCTAACCAAACGAGGTGCACGTTCCGTTAGTTGATTGTTGCCGTGATCTACCTCGTCCTCATCCATCAAACCAAGGTATCCAGCAACCCGCTTAAATGCACTAGCCATGTCTTAAATCTATTTGATCGGTGGGCGATTACCGAGTATTGAACTGCCTATTCGCAGATGTGTCGCACCATAGGAAATGGCCATTTCATAGTCCCCACTCATGCCGGCTGAGAGATATTTGGCATCTTTATAGTGGGCGATAAAACTTTGGTGAATTTGCTGCAATTGGGCAAAGGCAGGCTCTGCTGGCTGATCAACTGGTGCAACAGCCATTAAACCCATTACTGAAATATTTGGCAGGAGTGAGATTTCACCTGCAAGATCATTTAATTTCTCAGGATCCACCCCTCCCCGAGATTCAACTGGCTTATCCAGGGAAACTTGTATAAATATCTTCATAGTTTTATTCAATGAGTACTCCGAGATTTTCTGGGCGTATCGATATTGATCAACTGAGTGAATAACCGATGCCCATGAGCAGATCGATTTTAATTTATTGCTTTGTATCCCACCTTGAAAATGCCAGTTGATATCACTTGGAAGTTGGGCTGCTTTTACCGAAGCCTCTTGATCACGGTTCTCGCCAAACTCTCTGATCCCTAATGAGTAAAGCATCTCTAGATCTGTAGTTGGAAATGTCTTAGTAACTGCAATCAGGGTTAGTTGAGCAAGATCTCGGCCACATCCTTTCGCAGCTACAGATATTTTCTCCTTAACTTGCGAGAAATTACTAGCAATCTCATCGGCTCGGTTCATAAGCTAATCACACCGACCTGCCTACCAATTTCAGCATTACCTCGATATGAAAAGTAATCTGGTAATTCCTTTGTGCAAAGATTGAGATTGGTCAAGGAAACACCAACTAATTGCTCAACTAACCCCGCATACAAATTCAAGTGATTATTCTTTGCCGCTGTTGCTGGGTGATCAGGGCTAACTTGTGCGTAGAGCTCTGGCCCCACCTCATAACAATCACCACAAATATGAGGACCTACTACACCTTGTATTTCTTCTGCACCCAGTTTTCGCATTTGGTTTACTGCATTTACAGCTACTTTATTGACCAGACCTTTTCTACCTACATGCACCGCAGCAACAACATTTTCTGAGTACATAAGCAAGGGCAAACAATCGGCAACTCTGACTGCAAGTGCTATCTCTTTATTGCTTGTAACCAAGGCATCAGCTGTTGGAGTTTTTTCAATAGCATCAATTACAACTACCTGGTCGCCATGCACTTGGTGCATTACTGCAACCGGTCTACTAATTAATTTGGATAAATCAGAGAACTTCTCATTCGGTAATGGATCAGCTAGAGAGCCAAATTTTCTTGAGGTGAAAAGCAGTCGAGCCATAACGGCTACTACCGCATGAAATCAGGGATATCGATCTCATCTTCTGCAACTAGATCTTCAAAAGTTACGCGCTTTCGGGGGCGCTCAGCCTCATTAACATTTAAATCAAGTGCCACAGCTAGCGGATCATTTGCAGCAATTGGATCTGCTTCACCACTTAAGGAGGCGGCATCAATTACTGGCATCACCATTCGCTTAGGTTGTCCACCATCAAAACCGGCAGCAATTACAGTCACTCTGACCTCATCACCTAAGGCATCATCAATCACAGTTCCATAAATAATGTTTGCATCAGGATGTGCTGATTTGGCTACCAACTCAGCTGCCTCTGAAATTTCAAACAAACCAAGATCTGATCCGCCGGCAATTGATAAGAGAACACCGTGTGCACCATCAATTGATGCCTCTAGCAATGGACTGGAGATTGCCAATTCAGCAGCACGAATAGATCGAGCCTCCCCGCGAGCTGATCCGATTCCCATTAATGCTGACCCGGCACCTGCCATCACACTTTTTACATCGGCAAAATCTAAATTGATTAAACCAGGTGTAGTGATCAAATCGGTGATTCCTTGAACACCTGATAGCAAAACCTGATCTGCTGTTTTAAATGCTTCTAGTGCTGAGATGGATCGATCTGAAATTGCTAACAAACGATCATTTGGAATTACAATTAAAGTGTCAACTTCACTTCTTAAGTTTTCAATTCCTTCTTCAGCCTGGGCAGTTCTACGTTTTCCTTCAAAGGTAAATGGTTTAGTAACAACGCCAACTGTAAGTGCACCTAGATCTTTAGCTACTTTGGCAACAATTGGTGCGCCACCAGTACCAGTTCCGCCACCTTCACCTGCGGTAACAAAAACCATATCTGCGCCACGCAAAACCTCTTCAATTTCATCAATATGATCTAAGGCTGCTTGACGACCAATTTCAGGAGCAGCACCTGCACCTAATCCTCTAGTTAATTTTCTACCAATATCTAATTTCACATCTGCATCTGACATTAACAATGCTTGTGCATCGGTATTAATGGCAATGAACTCAACACCTTTTAAACCGACATCAATCATTCGGTTAACAGCATTAACGCCGCCGCCGCCGATACCAACAACTTTGATAACAGCTAAGTAATTTTGCGGTGTTGCCACTTTTTGCCTCTTCCCTAGCCCTAAATCTCAAGTTGAGAGTTAAAGTTATGCTTTTCTGATTACGTAAAACTAGGCATTAGTGGCAAGGCAATCAAACACCGACACGACATTTAGTGCACCAAATATTGCAATCAATTACATGCAAATAATCTGATTAAATCTATAAAACTCAATTTATTTTAAGGGGTTTTATTTCACAATTGGTGCATCTGGCTGTGATAAATCCACCTGCGAAATTGCCTTATTTTCGGGCAATTTCAATAGGGCCAGCAGAACTACAAACTTCTGCTCAATCTGCTCAACTGTGCCCCAGTTAATCCGTACCGGTCGATTATTGATTGCTGAACTCATCAGAATATAGCCAGCTTTAGTGATTGAAATTTGGTCTAAGTCAGCAATCAAATACTCTAAATCAGCTGGGATTTGTTGCAATAACAGAGCCACATCGGAAAGGTCCTGTTGGGCGTTGTTAGCACTTGAAATAAGGGGAAGTGCGGCCTGGTTTTTCTTTTGATTTATTGAGGTGGGGGTAAATAAAAAGCCAGAGCTATCAAAATTAACAATGCTGTTTTGATTAGTAAGAGCCCTAGCGATGGCCACCCGCTCACTGACCTTAATACTTATATTGCTTCTAACCCAATTGCGAGAGACCTCTGCATTGTCTAACCAATCTAACTCTGAAAGAGCCCTCTCAATCGATCGAACATTAACCCGAGCTAATCGCTGTCCAACAGTTGGGGCTATCGATTGCTTATTTAGTGTGCCTATCAGGAGTGAGGTTTCACTACTGCCCTCGATCTTGACCTCTTTCACCATCAAAACCGATGACCAACCAAGCAGGTAGGCCAATGAGGAGGTTGCAACTAGAAATGTTAGTGTAATTGTTAAGCGCTTAAATCTTTTATTAAACTTACCTGACATAAAGTTGATTAACGATTTGCTAAAGCTTGCAAAATAGGTTCACCCAAAGAGCTCACATCCCCAGCGCCTAGGGTCAAAATTACATCGCCAGATTTAGCCATAGCTACAACTTCATTAACCACTTCAATCATAGAAGGCTCAAACTTAACCTGTTGAGGATTCATTGCCTTTGCGATTAATAGCGATGAAACACCAGGTAGCGGTTTTTCACTTGCAGCATAAACCTCTAATAAATATGTGAAATCTGCTAACGCCAGGGAGGTTGAAAATTGTGTGGCAAATGCAGCGGTACGAGAGTATCTATGAGGCTGGAAAATAACGATTACCCGACCAGCTTGTGCTAAATTTTTAGCAGTTGTTAGAGTCACGTTGACCTCGGTTGGATGATGACCGTAATCATCAATTACCTTAACTCCACCAACCTCACCCTTTAATTCAAACCTTCGTTTTGTCCCGGTAAAGCTAGCTAACCCATCTAATACCTTTGTCTCGGCAGCTCCTAACGCGCTTGCTGCGGCGAAAGCTGCTAACCCATTAAGCAGATTGTGTTCACCAGCTACCGCTAGATTCAACTCTCCTACCTTGCGGCCAGTGCTTGAAACTACAGATGATGAACCTTTGGGTGCTAAGTGAATTTTATCGATTCTAAAATCATTACTGGTGCCCTTGCCATAGAGGTAAATCTGCAAATCAGTTCGCTTAATCCGCTTCAAAAGGTTGTTTACGCCCGCATCATCACCACAGGCAACTAAAAATCCTCCCTGCTTTATTGAGCTGACAAATTGTTCAAAAACTGCGAAAACCGCATCCTCATTTGGAAAATGATCAACATGATCAAGTTCAATATTGGTGATAATCGCACCAGTTGGTTTATATGCCAGAAAAGAACCATCGGACTCATCGGCCTCGGCCACAAATATTGTTCCAGTACCACTATGGGCATTAGTGCCTGCCGTGTTTATCGTTCCGCCAATTGCAAAAGAGGGATCTAAGCCAGCAGATTGCAGTGCAACGGTTAGCATCGCGGTGGTTGTAGTTTTTCCATGGGTGCCTGCTATTGCTACAGATGTTGATTCCGACATTAACCAAGCAAGTGCTGTGGCTCTAGCAATAATTGGTAGACCCTTTGCTTTAGCAGCCAGCAACTCTGCATTACTCTCATTTATTGCCGAAGAGATAATCACCATTTGAGCATCCCCTAGATTTTGGGATGCATGTCCAATAAATATCTCAGCCCCCAGTGCTTTTAAGGATGTAAGCATGGCGGACTCACTTTTATCGGAACCAGATATAGAAAAGCCTTTTGCCAGCATGATTCGGGCAATGCCACTCATTCCTGCTCCACCGACTCCAATGAAGTGAATCTTTAACTTCGCAAGATCAGTTAAAGAGTAATTGGTTTGAGTGCTCATTTATTGTCCTCTACACAATCAATAATCATCTTTCCGATTATTTCACTTGCTGAAAACTCACCTTGATTAACAGGTTTAAAACTACTTGCCTTACGCCAAATTTCATCCCAATTGCTAATCAGCCAGTCAGCATTGAATTTGTTATCTGCCACCAGCTCCGCAGCTCCTGCTGCCTGCAGATCAAATGCATTGGCAGATTGCTCACCATTTCCAATTGGCAATGGAATTAAAATTGCGAATTTGCCAACAGCTGCCAGCTCGGCACAAGTTAGCGCCCCACTTCTTGCAATAATTAAATCTGCAGCATGGTAGGCAGAGGACATATCATCGATATAGGAAAGTGGTAGGTAATTTTCAGTTGAGGTTGGAAGTGCATTACTTCGGCCAACTGAGTGAACAACCTGCACACCCTTCTCCGTAAAAGCCGATAGCGATTGTAAAATAGCTTCATTAATATGACGAGAGCCCTGTGACCCACCAAAAACAAGAATTGTTGGTTTAGTTTTGGAAAGATTCCATTTTTCCAACTGATCATTCTTGATT
>Ga0208091_1000019_pt1 | contig 53870 bp, 53 predicted proteins | sample LakMenEpi26Oct12_FD_150736 | JGI IMG/M metagenome (GOLD analysis project Ga0208091, IMG submission 150736) | Freshwater microbial communities from Lake Mendota, WI - 26OCT2012 deep hole epilimnion (SPAdes) | ecosystem: Environmental > Aquatic > Freshwater > Lake > Epilimnion/Euphotic zone ...
ATATTGGAGGATATATAGTATTTAAAGCAACAGATGTAGATGGTCTATTTGCCGTATTAAATCTATTAGGAATAGACCCAACCACAAATATAGAAAATACTAAGCCTAGTAATCCAAATGTATTTGGTGCTGGTAGTCATTTTGATAAATATGGAGGATTTATCTCTGGTGGTATAGGCGGCGGTAATGGATCCGGTACAAATGAAACTAGAGAAACAGGAGCAGTAATACTTTACTTTACATAATCATGCCAAGCATATTAACAAGCCCGAATGGAAATAGTATAATTCTAATTCCTCGCAGTGGATCGCACTCAATAGCAATGGCTATGTTACAATCCTTTTATCCAGATATAGAAATAACAGATCCGTATCATCCTGCTTATTTTTATCCAATTAGCCAAGACAATGGTCAAAAATGTGTTATTGTTAGAAATCCAATTGAAAGATTTCGATCTATGGTGTCTCATAGAAACAGAACAGTTGAAGAACAATTAGAAAATCCAATATATGGTTGTGAATTCTGTCATATTACAAATTATGACAGAGCATTTTTATTTGAAACGCAATTACAAGATTGCGCAAATTGGCTTGGAATTACAGTGCCATTGCCACATTTGGATGCTAGTGAAAATAAACCCGTTTTAACAACAGAACAAGAAAATAGAGTTCGTGAAATATATGCAACAGATATTGAGTTGTGGGAATCATTGATGAATACATAATTTATGAGTCAAAAATTATTAATAATTGACATGGGAAAATACAATGATTATGATAGAGTATTTTTATGATATAAAGCAAAATATATTCGATCAAGCTTTAAAAACCGTAAAATTTAATAGATAATAATAAAAATCCGTATGGTGTATTATTATATAGTATTTATTTTTGGAGAAAATCATGATCAAGCCCGGATATCGCACAAGTGAGTTCTGGTTTACACTCGTTAGTTTTATTTTTAGTGGATTATATCTAACTGGTATCATTAATGATCATACTAATAAAGAAGAACTTATTAGTGTTGTTAGTCATGCTGTAGAAAGTTGTATTCTAATTGGTGGTCAATTTGTAATATTATATAAGTATATTAATAGTAGAAAAAATATTAAAGCTGAAATCAAACCAGAAGTTGTCAATACCCCACCAGTTGTTAATGAGGAGACAAAAGATGATAAACCAAGAAAGTCCAGAAACACCAAAAAGCCAAGAACTAATACTAAACGAAGTAGAAAAACTGATAAGTAGAACAAAAGAATCATTTAAGGATGTTAAAAGATTCGCAATAGATCAAGCATGGAAAATTTTACAGCTAGCAATAGCTAGCATTATTCAAATTATAGAAATAATAGGAAATGATTTAAGTAGTCCAGATAAAAAAGCTCTTGCTATGAGCATGATTAGTAAATTCTACGATAGCTTATTTTTAGCAGTTGACATTCCTGTTGTACCTCACATAATAGAAGGGTACATTCATTCTTATGTTAAAAGTTTTCTTATGATTTTGGTCAGTTCAACAATTGATAGTATGGTTAAAATCTTTAGAGAAGCGGGCGTTTTTAAACCAAAGTTAACAGTTCAAAACAATTATTTAGTCTGAAAGGACGAATCTTATGAATTATGCCGAAAGTTTTCAAGAATTTAGTAGTCGATTATCAACAACGGATTTAATGGTTTACGGCGGAGCCGCTTTAGTATTATTTGTATTGTTCAAGGATAAATTAACTCCATTAAAAGATCTAATAATTAATACTTACAATAGTGTTATGAATAAGGTAAAAAACGACACTGTAACATCTACACCTGTAACTACAGTTAAAACTAATGATAATGATTTTCTCAAACTAATTAGTAGTTGGAAAAATACTAGAGATTTAGCAGAAAAAATGGGATGTCCAAAAGCTGTTGAAGTTTTAGATGGCGCATTCCCATATCTCAGTCCTAATGTTTGTCATCAGGAGAACAAATGAATACTAAAAATACCACTAATATAATAGTTCTAGTTATTGGAGGACTATTACTAGCGTATGGATTACTTGGACCAGTTATTAAAAATAATCTATCCACCAACCCAGTAAATAATGTTCCATCAGTATTAGCTCCGTTGGATCCATCATTAAAAGATAATTGTGAAAAAGTAACTGAAATTCTAAAATCCGGAAGTTCTGATCGATCAGTAGATGGCGTTAAATTAAGTAGTTTATTCTCTGACTTGGCAAGACTAATAGAATTAGATGGTGAAAATGAAGTAATTAAAAATACTGATGAAATTAGAGAAGCTAATAAAATAGCTGGAGCTTTTTATAATTTGGATCTTAAAGGTAAATATCCTGATCTAACACAGGCAGCTACTTATGTTGTTGTACAGCATATCGGAGACGATAATGTAGCCCTAGATCCTGAACTTAGGAAAAAAGCCGTAGAAGCTTTTAATGGTTTAGCATGGGCTTTTTATGAGGGTAGTAAATAATGGCAAGACTATCTCCTGAACAATTACTAAAACTATACAAAGATGGATTTCAGGGATGTCTTTGGGAAGGTCATATATTCGAAAATCTTTTAGAAAATTCTAAGTATGGTTATTTTGGAGACGGAGCCAAAAAAATTGTTGGAACTGGTAAAGGTAAACTATCTACTCCATACAAAAGTGTTTTGAAGTTTGATAAGAATCCTTATAATGAGCGCCAGGTTACAGGGGACTGTGTAAGCCACTCTACTAGAAATGCTGTAGACGTATCTCGTGCTGTAGAAATAGATATAGATAAACATAAAGAAAGTTGGATAGCAAGAGGCGCAACAGAAGCAATATACGGAGCAAGAGGTCATGGTGGACAAGGAATGAGTTGTTCTAGAGCAGCACAATTTGTCAGCCAATATGGTGGTGTCTTAGTTAGAAAAAACTATCCCGGAGTTGTGGACCTTACCAAATATCAAGGCATGTTGGGTGCCGGATGGGGTGGTCGTAGTTTGCCAGACAAAGTTATAGACCTTGCAAATGATCATCAAGTTAAAACTGTTAGCTTAGTAAGAACGATAGAAGAAGCCAGAGACGCTCTGGCTAACGGTTATGGAATTAGTGTTTGTAGTAGTTATGGTTTTAGTAGTCGAAGAGATAGTAAGGGTTTTGCTAAACCGCAAGGCTCTTGGGCTCATGCTATGGCATGGATTGCTTGTGATGATACTGGTAGTGAACCAGCTTTTTTGGTTCAGAATAGTTGGGGAAAATGGAATGATGGCGGTCATCCATCATGGGGTCCGATTCCTGATGGATCATTTTTAATAAAAGCAGATGTTGCTGCTGGTATGTTAAAAGGCAACGCAGCATACGCTTTTAGCGACTTTGATGGATTTCCATTACAAAAATTACCAGACTATGGTTTTGATTATTTAAAATCTTAGGAATACACAATGAGTTTACCTAATTTAACTAAAGTTCCATCATTAGGGCTGAATCTACCGCCTCTTCCGCCTTATCAAAAATGGGCATATAATAGAGATACAAATAGTTTAGTTCTTATAGAATTTGTATACGAAAAGATTAATCAGGAATTGCAAACACAAAATATATTATCCAAAGAATCAGAAGACTCTATAAGCTTATTAACAACTACTTTACAACAATCTTCTTTATTAATAAATAGTCAATTACAAATTTTAGAAAACAGAATGAATGTTTTGGAAACGTTAGTAAATTCTATAGTTCCGCCAACAGTAACAACAACAGGCACTATCTAATATTTGATATTTAAGTTAGCAAATCTGTTTTGAATATCAACAAGATATATGGTGTATAACCATTATATCGTACTGGAGTTTATATATGAAATTTCTTGATAAATTAGCCTTAAATAGATTAATATCAATAATATTAAACTTTATTTTATCTATCATTAAGATAATTGCACCAAAAGATAATAATCCAGCACCTCCAGTGCCCAAACCTCCTTTAAAAAGACGACCATGGTTTCCTAGAGGTAAAAATGAATAAATTAATTTTGCCACTTTTATTTATCTCTTTATTTTTTACTTCTCATAGATATGACGGATCGTCCCGTGCTCCTGTTATAATATCCGGAGCTATTGTTAAAAATATGGGAAATGAACCAATTAAAAAATATAAAAGAAAAGAATGTCCTGTTTGCAAAGGAAGTGGACAATATTTAAGTGGAGATGGTATAAAAATGGTCGATTGCGGATACTGCATTCCTGATAAAAAATAAAGAATCTGAGGAGATAAGATAATGACTATTGATCCTAAGTTAGAAAATTTAGCACAAAAAATTCTTACTAAAGCAAATATAAAAAATGAAAACTATGGATTTGATCCTATTACTATTATTATAGTTATAGGAGTTATACTGAGTCTAATTCGCGTTATTCAGGAATGTCGTAGTAAACGTAGAAAAAATGATAAAATGAGTGAAGCTTTGGACTTAAGACATACTATAGTTAATTTAACTATTAAAGATAGTTGGTTAAATAATTATAGATTAAATAAAATATTAAAACAACATTTGAGTAAAAAACAATATCAGCAATACGGAGTTAGTTTAAGAAATGCCATCATGGAAGTTGGTAAGAATCTTGATGATACAGAATCTTTAACACTTCTGGAGGCAACCAATGTTTAGTCTTTTAGTATGGGTGATTTATGGTTTGTTTGTTGGCTCATTAGCCAAAGCTATTGTTCCGCTTAACCTACGTCTTGGATTTTTTCAAACAGTAGCATTAGGAGTAGCTGGGTCTTATATGGGCGGAGCTATTCTATATCTTCTTGGTACATATGATAGTCTCAGCCCATCCGGTATTTTTATGGGTGTTACCGGAGGCATACTTAGCCTAATGTTATATAATAAACTTATTAACAAATAATAAATGGAAAATGAATGTCAACTCCTCCAATTTATTCTATCTTAGGAAACTGTAATAGCGCTAATTATAGTAAGAACGGAAATGCTTCCTCGGATTGGAATAATGAAAATGGTAATGTTACCAGCGTTGGCAGCAATGGTAATGATAGTTTTTTTGGCACTTATGATCAAAACGGTAATGTTTATGAAATTATAGACTATCAACCATCGTCATTTTTTATTCAGTTATATGGAGGTAGTTATTCTTCTTTAACAGCAAATGATTCTATTGATAGTTCTTTAAGTTTAAGAAGAGACGATGTTGGATTTAGAGTATGCGCTAATAGTGGAACAACAACAGCGTTTGATTCTATTACAGTTTCTGGTACAGGCAATAATAACGATACTAATGGAATTGGTCAAGTAAATTACAATTATAAAATTGGTAAATTTACTATTACAAATACTCAATATGTAGAATTTTTAAACGCTGTTGCTAATAGTGGATCGCCCGCATTAATACAAACTAGTGTTTGGCCTTTTCAACGACTAATGCAGGATTCTAATCGTGGAGGAATAATAGTAAACGGCTTTAGCCCAAATATGTCTTATTCTGTAAAAACGAATTTTGCAGATAAACCAGTTAATTACGTTACTTGGTATAATGCGGCTAGATATATTAATTGGTTACATAACGGAAAACCAAATTCGTCTACTTTATCATTAAATTCTACAGAAAATGGTGTTTATTATCTTAATTTTGAAAATAATGTTACAACTATACCAACCATAATAAATAATAAAAATACATATTGGCTACCAGATAGAAATGAATGGTATAAAGCGGCCTACTATACATTAGATAAAAATGGCTCAGGTTCCGGATATTGGTTATATGCTACGCAATATGATACTGCTCCAGATTCAATTGTTTCTAATAGTAGTGGCGTTGCCAACAATACAGTAACAACACCGGACATTTGTATTAGCCCAACACCTACCCCCAGCGTTACTCCTACTTATTCTCCTACTCCTTCTTTAACGGCTAGTCCTACTCTTACTCCAACTAAAACAGCAACAAGCACCCCAACAGTCACATCTTCTGTAACAACCACTCCAACACTAACACCAACCAAAACGCCAACAGCCACCATAACTCAAACAAGAACACCTAATTTAACTGTTAGTCCAACAAAAACACCTACACGTACTCCAACAAGGACACCAAGTTTAACACCATCAACAACAGAAACACGTACTCCAACACCTACAGTTACCAGTTCTTCGACGGTAACCCCTACTCCGAGTAAGAGTCTTTGCTCTTCTATAACAGTTGGAGAACTAATTTATAATCCTATTTATACTAATGAAAATATTAGAATAATTTATAAAGGTTTTACATTTGAATCCTTTATTAACAATAGACAATTACTAGTCAATGGCGGTCAATTAGGAAATGCCGATATAAATATTGGACTACAAGAAATTCCTAATGCTAGTCAAACCCCAACTCCTACATTAACGCCAACCAATACTAGTACTCCAACCATCACACCAACAAATACTTCCACAACTACTAGTACTCCAACTGTTAGCCCAACACAAACAAACACAGCTTCTGTAACACCAACTAATTCTATTACTCCAACAGTTACAATTACTTCAACAGCGACACCGACACCTAGTATAACCGCAAGTCAAACTCCAACACCGTCTATAACGCCAACACTTACACCAACAACAACAGTTACAAATACAGTAACATCAACAGCAACTCCCACTGTAACTAGCTCAAACACAACAACTCCAACTAATACTCCAACTAACACAGCAACTCCTACAAACACACCAACATTTACTCCATCTTCAACAACAACTCCTACTGTTACTCCAACAGTGACAGTAACCCCAACACCACTAGCATTTGCTCCATTATCAAATAGTATAAATTATGCTAATTCCGGTAATTGGAATGGATCTGTTTCTGGTAATCTAACAACGGTAGGAACAAATGGAGGTCCAAGTTTTTATGGAACATATGATCAAAATGGAAATATTTCTGAAATAGCTTTAAGTGTTGTTAATAATACTGATTTAATTTTCAGTATCGGTGGTAATTTTGAAACTGCAACAGGAGATCTAAGATTATTAGAAAATATAAATGAAAATACTTTGGATAAAAATATAGGTTTTAGAATTGTTACCACAGGCAATCCTCTTAACTTGCCTTATTTCATAGATATTGTTGATAGTGGAAATAGTGCAGATACTAATGGGGTTGGATCTGTTAATTATAATTATAAGATAAGTCAATATACAATAACTAACTGTGATTATATACAATTCTTAAATGCTGTTTCTACACAGAGCGATACTAATGATACTTATAATGTTCAAATGTCTGGCGATCCATATGGTGGTATTATAAGAAGCACAGGATCAGCACCATATACTTATACTTTAAAAACTAATTTTGATAATAAACCAATTAATTTTCTTAATATAAAAAGCATGATGAGATATTGTAATTGGTTACATAATGGTAAACCAATAGGAATACAAGATTTCAGTACAACAGAAGAAGGTGCATATATATTAGATCCGATTGGTATAACTCCACAAGTAAGTTTAATTGCAAGCAATGGTGCAAAATATACACTACCAACATTAAACGAATGGTATAAAGCTGCTTATTATAATCCAAGAAAAAATGGATGGGGTAATGGCGGATATTGGACCTATGCTACACAAAGTGATAGTTTACCAGATAGAATTTGCTCTAGCGCTAGTGGAGATGGTAGATTAATTATCAGTAATGTTTGTTCAAACACAGAAGGTAATTCTTCTACTATCCTTTGTACGTTTACCCCTACTCCAAGCGTAACTCCTACCAATACCCCAACAACAACAATTACTAGAACCCCTACTAATACTCCTACTAATACTCCTAGTCTAACTCGAACAATAACTCCGACAACAACCCTATCTCTAACACCAACATCTACTTTAACTCCAACACAAACTATAACAAATACACCAACATCAACTATTGGCGGTACTCCAACAGTAACTCCTACATTAACATCAACTCCTACGAATACTCCTTCTGTAACTGTTAGTCCGACATCAAGTGCTACGCCAACAATCACACCAACTACTACTACAACTCCAACAACAACAATTATTGTAACTCCAACAACAACCCCAACGGTTACTCCTACAGAAACTCCAACCGTTACTCCAACAACAACCCCAACAGTTACTCCCACAACAACGATTACTCCAACTGTTACTATAACACAAACACCAACAACAACTCCAACCGTTACTCCAACAGAAACTCCAACCCTTACTCCTACAGAAACGCCAACTGTTACACCGACGCTCACCTCTACACCAACAGAAACACCAACACCAACAGTAACACCGACACCAACAGCTACAGAGGGTTTAACACCAACTCCTACCCCATCTGTAACAGAAACCCCAACAGTTACTCCAACAGAAACACCAACAACAACCCCAACAGTTACTCCAACAGAAACACCAACAACAACCCCAACAGTTACTCCAACAGAAACACCAACAACAACCCCAACAGTTACTCCCACAGAAACCCCAACCGTTACTCCGACAACAACCCCAACTGTTACTCCCACAACAACGATTACTCCAACTGTTACTATAACACAAACATCAACAACAACACCAACAACCACGCCAACAATTACACAAACCATTACTCCTTCTTCGACACCAATAGCCGGATGGATTCAAAGAGGTGTAGATATTGATGGCGAGGCAGCTAATGATTACAGTGGAAGTAGTGTTGCTATGAATAATGATGGTACCGTAGTAGCAATAGGAGCATATAGCAACGATGGAAATGGAACAGACAGTGGACATACTAGAATATATGCTTGGAACGGAACCTCTTGGATTCAAAGAGGAAATGATATTGATGGTGAAGCAGCTTTTGATACAAGTGGATACAGTGTTAGTCTCAATAATGATGGAGATATAGTAGCAATCGGAGCAAATGGAAATAATGGTAACGGGACCGATAGCGGAAGCGTAAGAGTATATGTTTGGAATGGTTCAGTATGGACTCAACGAGGAAGTGATATTGATGGAGAAGCAACCAATGATGCTAGTGGTATTAGCGTTTCTTTAAATAGCGACGGCACCGTACTAGCAATAGGAGCGTCTTTAAATGATGGTAATGGAACCGATAGCGGTCATGTACGAGTATATAATTGGAATGGTTCAGCATGGACACAACGAGGAAGCGATATTGATGGAGAAGCGGCAAGTGATTATAGTGGACAAAGCGTTAGCTTAAATGATAATGGAGATATATTAGCTATTGGAGCATATGGTAATGATAGTAATGGAAATAATAGCGGTCATGTACGAGTATATTCTTGGAATGGCTCAGTATGGACTCAAAGAGGAAACGATATTGATGGTGAATCAGCTAACGATGCTAGTGGTTTTAATATTAGTATTAATAGTGATGGTACTATACTAGCGATAGGAGCAGGTGGAAATAGCGATAATGGAACAGCTAGCGGCCATACCAGAGTGTATGTTTGGAATGGTACTTCTTGGGTTCAAAGAGGAAGCGATATTGATGGAGTAGCAGCAAATGATAATAGTGGTCTTAGTGTATCATTAAATAATGATGGTAGCATATTAGCTATTGGATCGCCATATAATGACACAAACGGTACCAATAGTGGACATGTACGAGTATATTCTTGGAATGGTAGTTCTTGGACGCAAGTTGGCGATAATATTAATGGAGAAACATCTTTAAATTATAGTGGAATTAGTGTTCATCTTAATGGAGATGGTACAATATTAACTATCGGAGCCTCTGGTAATAGTGATAATGGAGCTAGTAGTGGTAGTGTACGAGTATATAGATTAATTGGTATCTCTTTTACGCCCACGCCAACAAAAACCTTAACACCCACACCAACTAAAACACCAACAACAACACCAACAGTAACTCCTTCAAAAACAGCATATTATTCAGGCCAACAATATAATTTTATTCCATAAAGATAACATAATATGAATATTAATAAATCTATTATAGAATGTTGTCCATTTATACCAACAGCACAGCCTACTCCTAGTCCGACCTTAACACCAAGCGCCACTATTACTCCAACAGTAACACCTACTCCTACGGAAACACCACCGGTAACACCCACTAATACAATAACTCCAAGTGCCACAGTCACAATACCTCCGACTCCTACTAATACTCCGACTCCATCATTCACTCCGGCCGAAACACCCTCTCCCACAGTAACTCCGACTCCATCTCCAACAATACCATTAGGAATCGCTCCTAATGACTACATTCTAATATTTATTGATGAATCTAATAATTGGCAATGTAAACAAGGATCAAATGATCCTGGATGCTCCAATCCAGGAGGTTACGTTGATTGGGCCGGACCTCCATCAACAATAGGATGGGCAGGCTATAATCTATATTCCACATGCACATCATGGGACTCGTGTTCATTAAACCCAACAGAATATAAAGAAAGAGATGGAACAGCATACAGAACCACCGATTTTGCTCAAGGGGGAGTATCTGGCAGTTGGGAAAAAGATATTGCTGCAATTAATACAATATCTTCATCTATCGATTTTAATAAAATTGTTGTATTCCATTCAATATGCAGAAGACTTGTAACGTTTTCTGGTGGTGGTATGAATTTAACTATTGAAAGTTGCTTGCCGGAGCCGTTGTTTCCTGTTGCTCCACAAGGATCATATACTCCTAGTTTATGTCCGATTAGACCGCGTAATTTTATATGGTCCCCTAGAACAATAAATACTGGAACCCGTGGATGCCAAGACGCTTTCAATAATCAATTTCTTACTAAAACATGGATAGAAACACATTCTATAAATGATAGAAATAGATGGGAAACTTTACCTCCAAATGGAGCTCGTATTTTTATATTTATAGACGACTCAGGTAGCTTAGGTCAGTATGGAAATAATGTAGAAGAACCTATTGATGAGCTAATAGCTGCTTATCCACAATATAATTTTATTAAGCTTAAATGTGATAATGAAAGATTTTTAAGATGGATATATAATGTTACGGTAAAGAATACTGATATTTGTATAAGATCAGGTGGTAATCCTCCAGTTTCTCCTCCACCACCGCCTCCGCCACCTCCACCACCGCCGCCTCCGCCACCCGTACAACCACCTATTCCTACTCCACCAGCACAAACTTTTGTAAATAGAATGTGGGCAAATGTTTCTATGACATCAGACGGATCAATAATAGTAGCATCTGTTCAGAATACTACTTCCACTAATACTGACAGTGTTTTTACGAGTTTAGATTATGGAAATAATTGGACACTAAATCGTAGTGGAATAGATGTTAGAGCAATATTAATATACGATAGAGATAAAAGAATATTTGCTGCCCCAGACGATGGTGTAATAGTTAAAAGCGAACAACCGCCTACTTTTGGTAGTTGGGCAGGTTTATTCGTTATGACAAGATCATACGATAATGTTTCATTAGGATCATCTAGGCCATGGCGAGCAATATCGTGTTCTACTGATGGACTAAAATTATGTGCTGGAGATGCTCAGAGTGGATTCTTTGTAAGCAATGACGGAGGTGCCTCTTGGAAAGCTCCAGATGGTAATAATTTTGTACCAAGACAATTTAGTGATTTATCTTGTTCTAGTGATGGAAGCATAGTAGCAGCATCAGCATCAAGCTCTACAACATCAGCTGCTGGTGGCGTTTTTGTTAGCAATAACGGCGGATGGGCCACTGATCGTGGTATAGTTCTATCTCCTTGGAGCGCAAGAGAAAGTTGGAGTCTTAAATTAAGAGATGACGATGTGAGAATTATTAGGGGGCCAAATATTGTACGTCGTTTTGAGAGCACAGCAGTATCTAGTAATGGTACTAATATGGTTGCAGTAAGCAATATTGGTTCCGTATTTACAAGCAATGATACTGGAAACACTTGGACATTCAGATATAATAATTTCCAAAAATGGGAAAAAGTAGCTATATCTCACGACGGCACCAAAATGGTAGCAGTCGCATCTCAAAGGTTCGCGAGCGGAGCAGTTACTTCAGCAAATTCTGAGTATATTTATACAAGTCATGATGGTGGTATTAATTGGGTTCAAAGAGGTCCACAAAAACAATGGAGAAGTATTGCTATGTCAGCCGACGGTTCTATTATGGTAGCAGTTGCTGGCCCAGGAACATCAATTAATAATACTTTCGCATACGATGGTATTTATAGAAGCACAGATAGCGGAGTTACTTGGACAAGAGTATTCTAGGACAATATGAAAGACTCTTTGGCAATAATATTGCATCTATATCATATTGATTTATGGCAAGAATTTAAAGAATTATTAATTCCATTTAGAAATGAATTTAAATTATATCTATGTTTGTGCGAAGATAATGGTGAACAAACAGAAATAATAAAATCAGCTAAAAACTTATTTGATACAGATATATCATTTCATAAAAATTATGGAGCTGATATAGCATCTTTTTTAAGAACTCTAGAAAATATAAAAGAATCATATTTCATTAAGATACACACTAAAAAAAGTTTACTTGGACAGTATAATCAAATTAAATGGCGACATATTCTTTTACATGATTTTTTTAGTAATACAAATATTTTTGAATCTAATTATAAACAAATATTAACTAATCCTGATTGTGGGATGATAGGTAATAAATATTTATTATCTACAGATAGCGAAAATTATCATTCTCACAAGATAAAAGAGCTATGTAATATATTAAAAATAAACTACGATAATATTACTAATTATTCTTTTTTTGGCGGCAATATGTTTATGAGTAAAACACATTTATTCAAAAAACATTTTTTGCCGTATCAAGATATCTTACAATACTTATTATCTAAAGAACTTAATAAAGTAATAGAAAAACACACCGGAACATATTCACATTCTCTAGAAAGACTGTTTGGTTATATTGTGTCTCTAAATAATTTAAATTTTTACTATGTTAAACATGCTACAATAATTATTCCCAATAACAAAGCACCAAATGGAAAATTTAATCTAATAAAATTATACAACAATGATTGTTATCTACAAGAAGATTTAAATGTATATGGACAAATTATCGATTTTGATGAAAATGAATTTTCAATAGAGTGGTATCATATGGAACCAAAACCAATTCAAAAATATACCCTCATAAACAAAAACACAGCTGTTCAAAAAAATCTTGACACGCCACGAGAAAAGGATATAATACATGAATGACACAATCAAAAACAAGACCGTCATGGACCGATTATTTTCTTGGATTAGCCAAAGTGGTTTCCCAAAGAAGCCATGATATTCATACCCAGCACGGATGTATTATAACTGATAAGCAAAATCGCATTCTTGGCGTTGGATATAATGGATTTCCTAAAGGATTGGACGATAGCGAATTACCATTAACAAGACCAGAAAAATATCATTGGATGGTACACAGTGAAAGAAATGCTCTTGCTAATTGCGTTGTTAGACCAGATGGCGGCACAGCCTATGTTACTGGTCAATGTTGTAATGATTGTATTATAGCCCTATACCAAGAGGGTATAGATACAGTTTATATGATAGATAATCATGGAACAGTTTTATTCGACGATGATGCAAAAAATAGATTTGACATTTTTATTAGAATGAGTGGTATGAAAATTTTCTATATAGATCCAAATCTTGAGTGGCTGAGACAACTAAATGGTGTAATATGATGGTTACCCTATTTTATATTTTATCTACCATATATTTCATACAACTATATCTAATAGAAAACTTTAATCCTATCGGTAAAGAATTTACAATCTTAACCATATTAGGTTTAGCTGCTATTTTAGTAAAAAAAGAAAGAAAACCATTATGATATTCGACGAACAAATTTCCAGAAAACCCGACAATTATCCTTGGACCCAAGATTTTATAGAGGCTATGCATAATGGATTTTGGACTCATCGCGAATTTAATTTTAGTAGCGATATTCAAGATTTTAGAGTTAATTTAACAGAACAACAAAAACAAATTATTATCAGAGCATTATCAACTATTGGTCAATTAGAAATTAGCGTAAAAAAGTTTTGGGCCAAACTTGGCGATAATCTACCACATCCTTCTCTTAATGATTTGGGCTATACAATGGCTCATGTGGAAGTTATTCACGGCGATGCGTACGAAAGGCTTCTAGAAGTTCTAGGTATAGATGATAATTTTGAAAAAATCCTAGAATTAGATATTATTAAAGGCAGAGTCAATTATCTCCGCAAACATTTACATAAATTTCATCAAGACAATAAAAAACAATTTATTTACTCTCTTATTCTATTTACTTTGTTTGTTGAGAATATAGCATTATTTTCTCAATTTTATACTATTAGTTATTTTGGTAGATTCTTGAATTTACTTAAAGACACAAATAAACAAGTTGAATATACTAGTAGAGAAGAGAATTTACATGCTATGATAGGTATAAAGATAATAAACACTATCAAGCAAGAATATCCAGAGCTATTTGATAAAGAATTAGAAGATAAGATTATTCATGAATCTAAGGAAGCAGTCAGATATGAATGCGAAATAATTGATTGGATTGTTAATGGTTACGGAGAAGAAAATCTAAATTCTGATCTTCTTAAAGAGTTTATTAAAAACAGACTAAATGAATCATTAGATCAAATAGGATACGAACCGGTATTTGATATTGATCAAAAATTGTTATCAAAAACATTGTGGTTTGACGAACAGATTCTTGGTAACAATATGACCGATTTCTTTCATTCTCGCCCCGTAGAATACTCTAAGAAAGCCCTATCGTTCGATATAGAGGCTTTGTTTTAATCATTATTAATGGTTTTATAGGACTTTAAATGACAACGCAACCGTACTATTGGCTTAATTCACATAGTCGTTTATTCTTAGAAAGAGGATATCTTGAACAAGGTGTTTCTCCAGAAGATAGAATAAAAAATATATCCCAAAATGCTGAGAGATTATTAGACATCTCAGGCTTTGCGGAAAAATTCGAACATTATATGAGTTTAGGATATTACTCATTGTCCACGCCTGTTTGGACCAATTATGGTAATTCCAGAGGACTACCGGTTAGTTGCTTTAATTCCCATATTAGTGATAGAATGGATAGTATCCTATATAAAGTTGCGGAAGTTGGTATGATGAGCAAATTAGGAGGCGGCACCAGTGGTTACTTTGGTGAATTAAGATCACGCGGGGCGAGTATTAGTGTTGGTGGAGAAAGTAGCGGCCCAGTTCACTTCATGGAGTTGTTTGATAAAGTAGCAGATGTGATTAGTCAAGGATCAGCACGAAGAGGAAGTTTTGCAGCGTATTTGCCAGTAGAGCATCCTGATATAGAAGAGTTTTTACAAATTCGTAATGAAGGCCATCCTATTCAAAATATGAGTATTGGCGTTACCATCACTGATGAATGGATGAATAGTATGGTCGAAGGAGACAAACATAAAAGAAAAATTTGGGCCAAAATTATTCAAAAACGATTTGAGAGTGGATACCCATACATATTCTTTTATGATACTGTAAATAATAATGCTCCACAAGCTTATAAAGACAAGAATATAAAAATAAATAGTAGTAATCTATGTTCAGAAATTAGTTTAGCATCAGACGAAAATAATAGTTTTGTTTGTGTTCTAAGCTCGCTTAATCTGCTTCATTGGGATGAAATTATACAAACAGACGCAATCGAAACTCTTATTTACTTTTTAGATAGTGTTAACCAAGAGTTTATAAATAAAACAGAAAATATTCGTTTCATGAAGAGCGCTAGAAACTTTGCCTTAAATCATAGAGCATTAGGTATGGGAGTATTAGGATGGCATTCGTATCTTCAAAGCAAAATGATAAGCTTTGAAAGTATGCAAGCTAAACTAATTAATGCTAATATGTGGCAAACCATTAGAGAACGATCAGACAAGGCATCAAGAGAATTAGCAGAAAAATTCGGAGAGGCTCCTATTCTCGAAGGATATGGTTGTAGAAACGTCACAACATTAGCTATCGCTCCTACAACTAGTAGTAGTTTTATATTAGGACAAGTTAGTCCTAGTATAGAACCATTGAATAGTAATTATTTTGTGAAGAATTTAGCAAAAGGGAAGTTCACATATAAAAATCCTCATCTAAAAGAAACTCTCAAAAAATATAATAAAAACGATGAGACAGTTTGGAAGAGTATACTAGTCAAAGGAGGCTCTGTTCAACATCTAAAATTCTTATCAGATAATGAAAAAGAAGTATTTAAAACATTTGGTGAAATTAGTCAGAAAGAGATTATTATTCAAGCATCTCAAAGACAAAAATATATAGATCAATCTCAATCTTTAAATCTAATGATTGGGCCAGACATACCACCAAAACAAGTAAGCGATCTTCTTATAGAAGGATGGAAATTAGGAATCAAAACTTTTTATTATCAACGAAGTGCTAATCCAGCACAAGAACTAGCGCGTAATATTTTAGCTTGTACAAACTGTGAATCTTAATATAAAGGATATTAAATATGGGTAATGTGTTTGAAGACCAAACCAAGTTTATGGTAGCCTGTGATCAAACAGTATGCGAGTGGAATCAATCTCAATTTGATATGTATTACACCCTTATACAAGAAGAAGTTTCGGAGCTTAAAGAGGCCATAAACAACACAGATAGAGTAGAAATATTAGATGCTTTAATAGATATTATTGTGGTTACAGCAGGAGCTATAAATAGCACTGGTAGTAATGCTCAAGGAGCATGGGACGAAGTAATGAAAACTAATTTTGCTAAAGTAGATCCTATTACAGGAAAAGTAAAAAAGAGAGAAGATGGCAAAGTATTAAAACCAGAAGGATGGAAAGCGCCTAATCTTAAGTCGTTTGTAATATAATATATGGTGTATATTAATATGTCATTATTAATATAACTTATTATAAAGGGCATAACTTGAGAAAGAAAAAAAATGGTAGCACTAGAAAAGAAAAAATTATTGATCTCACAAATTCGCCCCTTAATCAAGATAATACAAGACTATCATCTAGGAATAGATTAAAACCAAGAACAGAAAATCAAAAAGAATATATACGATCTATTATAGAAAACACTATTACTTTTTGTCAAGGCAGTGCTGGTAGTGGTAAAACTCACTGTGCTGTTGGTTTGGCATTGGAGCATTTATTAGAAGATAAAATTAAAAAAATCATTATAACAAGACCTGTTGTTGAAGCAGGAGAAAAAATAGGTTATCTTCCAGGTAAATATGAAGAAAAATTATTTCCTTATCTATTACCTATAGAAGATGAGATAAATTATTTTATTGGTCCAGCATTGAACGCAACCCTTAAATTAAATAATAAGATAGAAATTGTGCCTTTAGGATTTATGAGAGGAAGAAATTTTCATGATTGTTTCATAGTAGCAGACGAATGCCAAAATGCTTCCTATGAACAATTAAAAATGCTATTGACAAGAATTGGTCAAAACAGTAAAATGGTATTAACTGGAGATGTTTCGCAATCAGATCTTGCTAGACATTTACAGGGTGGTTTTTATGAAATGATAAAAAATCTATCAGATGTAGACGGTATAGGTATTTCTACACTAACCGATAATGATATTATTCGTAATCCTATAATAGCAAAAATTTTAGCAAAATTAGACAATTATGAACAAGGCAGAAAATAGTAAGTGCTTATTATTGAATGCTGACTATTCACCTTTAAGAATTATTAGTTGGCAAAAAGCTATTGTATGGTCTATTAAATATGAAAATAGTCCAACATTTAAAATAGAAATACTCGAATATTATAAAGATAAATTTATTCAGGGTACTAATAATAAACAATTTAAAGTACCATTGGTTGCTAAAACCGTAAGATTTTTTAATATCTACAATAGATCACTAAAGTTTTCTAGACAAAATCTATTTATTAGAGATAATCATACTTGTCAATATTGTGGTTTAAGATTTAATCATAATGAATTGACTTATGATCATGTTATTCCAAAAAGCCAATTCTATCCAGATAAAAAAGATGCTACAAATTGGCTAAATATAACAACCGCTTGTGTCAAATGCAATAGAAAAAAATCTAATAAAACTCCGGAACAAGCAAACATGAAATTACTAAATATCCCCAAAAAACCATTTTATGAGCCAAGATACTTGCCTTTAGCGAAGGAGTTACATACTATATATGGTAGTAGCTCAGATCAAAAAGAATGGATAAAATATATAGATGGCTATTTTTAATACAAAACAACTAGATAATAGTAATGATAAATTTTATTGTTTGTCTGGATCCGAAGATTATGTAGATCAGGATGGATATCCAAGACTATATGATGAGCATATGAACGATGCTGTAGCAAAAGTTGTCTTTACTAAAAGACCAAAACATTTTGAAGACAGTAATAAATCATATGGTCGTTATTATATCAAACTAGATCCCAACTCTAAGATATTTAATCCGAAAAAGATTCTATCTCCCATAGAAGAAAAAAATTCTTTATCTTTTATCAATTTAGTATGTAAAACAGAATGGATATTTAGAGAGGTTACGCCGCAAGTATTTCAAAAATACATAACTTTTTTAAAGACAAAAAACATATCCTGGTTAAAAGATGCTCAAAGAGATTTGAAATAATGCCAACGTATACTTATTGTTGTAATCAGTGCAATAAAAAATTTGAGCTATTTTTTTATATCAAAGACTATAATCCGACACCAGTTTGTCTTTTTTGCTACGCTAAAGATACTGCAAGAAGCTATCATGATGATATAGGTTCCATACAAGGATCAGTTATAAAACATGATAGCGAATTAAAAACTGTTGGCGATCTAGCAAATAGAAATAGAGATAAGATGAGCAATGATCAAAAGCAAGAGCTATATAATAAGCACAATGCCTATAAAGATCAATCGGTTAAACCATTACCAAAAGGAATGAGCAGAATACCGAAAGGAATTAAACCTAAATGGACATAATAGTATATGGAACAAGATAATATTAAAAGTATTTTACCAGAATGGTCGCCTGAAAATGAGACCTTCATTAAGAGTCAGGTAGAACAACTCAATAAAGATCATAATATCGATCTATCTGATTATGACTATATCTTCAAAGACATGTATGAAATTAAGAAACAAACTGATGCAAAACACGAGATATTTATTAGTATAACAGCAAATATTTTGGAACATGATCCGAAGTCATCATTGCCACAATCAAAAGCTATATGTAATAATAATTACTATATTCCTGTGCCTTCTGGCAATAGTCATGATGATTATTTGAAATTATTTTTTGACTATATAGAAAATTGTATGGGTCTTGCTGCCAATAACGCTCAATCTAAGGAAAATAAAGATGGATAAGAATTTTATATTTAGTCCCAGTGCTCATACGTCTAATAATTCTCAATCCAATAAATATTTTTATTGTCATGCTAATCATGCAGAATTCGTGGATAATGAAGGAAATGGTAGAACGCATGAAGAAAATACCAAAACGCTTGCCAAGATTATAGAAAAAAATAATCATATGTCTTATCATATTAAAGTATCTAATAATAATCAGTTATTCAATCCTCTATCAAAGTTTGATACTGAAAAAAGCTATAGTTTTTTGGATAATGTTGTTAGACCAACAGACAAGTTTATTTCTGTTAATAGTCTTGTATTCTCATATTACTTAAAATTTTTATCAACAGGCAACAACGCTTGGCTCAATAGAGCAGAAAGGGAAAGATTATAATGAGTAAATTATCAAAAAGTAGTATCTATGCTATTAAATATTTATTTAGTCAAGGATTGAATGCTGAACAGATATCATCGGAGATCAACCTGTCTGTCGATAATATTCAAAGTATTATAGAATCAGAAAATTTAATTAAACAACCTCCAACAGCTAAAGACCTTATGATAAACCAAACAGCTGTTAAAAGAACAAATAGTGTCGCTATTATGACCAAGGAAGCTTCTATGATGAATGATCATGATAGAATCAAATTTGCATCTCAAAAAAGTTCCACAGAGCACATATTTAGACCATTTAGTAAATGAAATTCATATCTCGTTATTCTAATAATAAAGAAGTGTCTGCCGCTCAATATATCGTAGAACTAATCTGTGAAAAAAAAGCAAAATTTGACAAAAAGGATTTACATTATAGATTTTGGGTTAACAAGGAATGGTCTGCATACTATAGAAATCAAATAGCAACAGCAAACAAATTGGTAAAAAAGTATAATCCTTTGGCTATAGTCAAGGCTTTACAAGATGATAAAACAGCAAATACATATTCGTTGCGAGCGCCTTTTCTTATTCCTATAATAGAACACTACGAGAAACTTATAGATTCACAGAATAAAGATTTTTCCAAAACTATAGATAGATCTTTGAATAAAAAACACAAAACAAACATTAGTAAAACCAAAAATATACTTTCAATTTTAGAGGACATAGACAATGAGTCTTAAAGAAGATATAATAAAAAATTTTGGAGATGATATTATACTATCCGGTAACTCGCTAGTAGAAAAAAAGATACTGACTATCCCAATTAGTCCAGCCCTAGATATAGTTCTAGGTGGCGGTATACCGGAAGGTAGTTTCGTAATATTTACTGGACAACCAAAATGTGGAAAAACGTTATCTTCGTTGGATTTTGCTACCACAGCACAAAAACCAGAATATCAAGGAGATCTAAAGAGTCCTAGAGAAGTGTACTATCTAAACATCGAAGGTAGATTAAAACAAAGAGATCTATTAGGTATCAAAGGATTGGACTTAACTCGATTTCATATCATAGGATCTCAACAAGGAAAAATTTTACACGCTGAAGAATATTTACAAATAGCTGAGAGAATCATCAATGAGATTCCCGGGTCGATAGTTATCATAGATTCCTATTCTGCATTATGTACAGAAGCAGAAATTACTAGCGATATGGATAAAATGCAAAGAGCAGACGGAGCAAAACTATTAGCTAAATTCTGTAGAAAAGTTTCTAACGTTATTCCTGTTAATAAAAATATCGTAATTGGTATTACTCATTTAATGGGCAACCCAACAGGATATGGAGCGGAATTTAAGGAGAAAAGCGGACAAGGTATCGCCTATCAAACCGATATTAAATTACGAGCAAAAAGTTCTAAACCATGGTCTTTAGGAGCAGATGATACACAGATAGGTCAAGAGGTTGAGTGGCAAGTTATTTGTTCTGCTCTTGGGCCTCCAGGTGGAGTAGCAAAAAGCTTTATCCGATATAACGAAGGCATAGATAAACTCACGGAGCTTGTTAATTTGGCCTCAGACGTCGGAGTTATAAATAAAGGCGGGGCATGGTATACAGTTAAAACAGCCAAAGAAAACCATAAATTTCAGGGAGCAGAAAAAGTACGACTATTTCTAATGGAAAATCCGGATATTGCTAAAGAAGTTGAAAGTTCTATTAAAAGTATATTAGGTATCACAAAGTGATGGATGTTGTGAATTTAGATGGCGATATAGTATCTTGGCACTTGACTGGACACATCGCCAAAGGTAGAATAGCACATAAGTCGTCGTATCATCTACTTGCCAGGGGTCTATTGATAGACTTATTTCCTACACTACAAATTCTTGAAGAAGTATCAATACCCTTAAAAAGAAATGAAACCTTATATTTGGATTTTTATATACCGTTATCAAAATTATGTATCGAAGTTCATGGTGAACAACACTATAAATTTATACCATTCTATCACGGAAATATAATGAGTTTTTTGAAAGCTCAAAAAAAAGATAGAGAAAAAAAGGAATGGTGCGACAATAATAATATTCGTTATATAGAATTGCCTTATAATGAAAATCAAGAGCAATGGATAAATAGAATAAATCATGAACAATAAAACATCAAAAGAAGAATTACAATATTGGGATAAGATATTAGATGAGTATGAAACATCTATTGGATTATCGGAATATTCTGCATCCGTAATATCTTCACAAGAGATCAATACCTATACATCAATGAGTAGAGATGAAATAGAGAAGCTTAATCCTGAAGATTGTGCTCAAATATCTTATAGACTATCTCAATTTGCTTTTTATTTACAGCGTAGTTTAAATAGAGAACTTGCTAGATATAATTGGGCAGAAGAAAGTATCAAAGAAGTGATTGCTGACGAAATAAATAACTATAAAGGATATGGATATATAGAGAAATCTATACAAGCTATAAAACATAACGAAAAAGCCACAGGACTTAATAGTATTAGAAAATACGCAAAACAACGTAGTGATAGATTACAATACTTAGCCAATAGTATAAAAAATCTATCTGATATTATGTTATCTATTCAAAAGAGTAAAACTAAACATGGATCCTAAAGACTTATTAAATAATCCTGATCAGATAAAAAATCTAATTTCTTTATTACAAGCTATGCTGCCTAACGAAGAAAAACAAGAACAAAAACCAACTAAAGCAAAATCAAAAAGTAAAAAAGAGACGGAAGCTTCAACAGAAGAGCCTTCTTTCAATAGTAAAATTAAAACGAAGAATAAAAGGACATCGCAAGTGTCCTCTGTTAATAAATTTGAAAAAATGATGGAATTCAATATGCATAAAGATGATAAGCTAATAGATGAAAAATTAGCAAAACATCCGCCGGTTGCACGAACAAGAGAATACGAACCAATATCTGTGAAGTGCAGAGTTTGTGGAAAAACAGAGAATATAAATCCAGCTCTTGTGCATGACAGTCCTTCGCGCTATAAATGTAATAACTGTTCGACAAACGCTGGGTGAGATGAAATGATACTTTGTGATCCTGCCGCAGAGAGAGCGGTATTGTCTGGTATATGTAAATATGGTGAAAATGCATATTTAGATATTGCCGATATTGTACAGCCATCGACATTTACTGTTGATAGTAATGCTATGATTTTTCAGGTTATAAAAGAAATCTGTGAGAAAGATCATAGTCCATCTATAGATATAGCATCGATATTATCAACTTCCCAATCATTAAATTTTAGTCATATTCTATCTCAAAAGAATGAGACACAACATTTAAAAGCTATTATTGATTTTCCTGTTAATCTTGAAAACGTGAGAAAGTTTGCTGCAAAAATACGCAAACTACAAATCGCTAGACTTTTAAGGGAACAACTGGAAAATGCTAAAGAAAAATTACTAGATATTAGTGGCAATGAGCCAATATCATCTATTATAGGACTAGCAGAAGATAGTATATTTAACTTTTCAACTCTATTAAATGATACAGATAATAATCCTGTTTGTGTTGCTAATATAGTCGATGATTATATCAATAATATTAAAGAAAATCCAATCGATCAAGTCGGTATATCGACAGGGTTTCACGTTTATGATAACGCTATAGGGGGTGGTTTACGAAAAGGATCCGTTAGTATCATAGCAGCAAGACCAAAAACCGGTAAAACGCTTCTGGCAGATAATATAGGGTTACACATAGCTAAGAATGTAAAAATTCCTGTATTGAATATGGATACAGAAATGAGTACTGATGATCATTTAAATAGATTATTGGCTATGATGACAGAAATAGAAATTAATGATATAGAAACTGGGAAAGCTTTTGAATCACCGGATAAGAATACCAGATTAGTTGGTGCTCAACAAGAATTAAAAAACGCTAAACTTTACTATAAATCAATAGCTGGTAAACCATTTGAAGAGCAATTGGCTATAATGAGACGATGGTTAGTAAAGGAGGTTGGATTGCATCCAGACGGCACAGCAAAAGATTGTGTTATAGTTTACGATTATCTAAAACTTATGGATAGTCAAGGAATTAGTCAAGATCTTAAAGAATACCAAGTTCTAGGCTTTATGATGACTAGTTTGCATAATTTTGCTGTCAGATATAAAGTTCCGATTCTTGGATTTATTCAATTAAATAGAGATGGAATAACAAAAGAAACAACAGATACTGCTAGCGGATCAGATAGAATTATATGGCTATGTAGTAATTTTACAATCTTCAAAAGAAAAAGCGATGAAGAAATTGCAGAAGATGGCCCAAATAATGGTAATAGAAAACTTGTTCCTATTATTAGTAGACATGGTGGTGGTTTAGATGATAATGATTATATTAATTGTCATATGAAGGGCTGGTGCGCAAAAATTGAAGAAGGTAAGACTAGATTGGAATTAGTAAATAATAATACTAACACAGATAAAGGATTTATTGTTAATGACGAGAACAATGATGACGATCAAGAAATCCCGTTCATATAATCAGCAACAACTAAAAGTATTGTCCGATTATTTATGCGAAGATATAGATAATCTATTAGATAGTCTAAATATCACAGACTATAAAATATTTGATCGTATGATTGCCATGAGATGTCCTATACACGGAGGAGATAACAACTCTGCGTGTAACTTATATTATAAAGGGGACTCATACAGGGGAAACTGGAAGTGTCGTACTCATCAATGCGAAGAAACATTCAAAGGATCTATCATTGGTTTTATTAGAGGCTGTTTGTCTAAACAAAATGGATGGACAGGACCAGGAGATTCGACAGTATCTTTTAATGATGCTGTTGAATATGCAATAAAGTTTAGTAAGAAAAATCCTGATAATATTAAAGTCAATAAAAAAGAGGTTGAAAAAAATAATTTTGTTAATGTTATCAATCATATACAGTCTGATATAAGACTAAAAGATGAATCACCAAAGGTGTCAAGAGCCACTATTATTAAAAATCTAGATATTCCATCACAATACTTTTTGGATAGAGGATTTTCAAGAGATATATTAATCAAATATGATGTTGGAGAATGCACCAGTCGTGAAAAAGAAATGTTCCAAAGGGCAGTTGTTCCTGTTTATGACGATTCTCACTCACATATGGTAGGATGTTCTGGAAGAAGTCTGTTCGACTCCTGCGAAAAATGTAAGGGCTATCATAGTTTAGACGCATTATGTCCAAAAGATGACTATTTATGGCAATACTCTAAATGGAAGCATAATAAGGGATTTAAGACTCAAGAATATCTATATAATTTATGGTATGCGAAAGACTATATACAACAAAGTAAAAGTATAATTCTTGTAGAAAGTCCCGGCAATGTATGGAGACTTGAAGAGGCAGGAATACATAATAGCGTAGCCCTATTCGGATCTGTGCTACAAGACAAACAAAAACTATTATTGGATATATCCGGGGCTATGAGTATATATATGTTAATGGATAATGATGAAGCTGGCAAAAAAGCATCAGAAAAAATTTATGATAAATGTTCGAAAACATATAATGTCTATAAAATAGATATTGATCATCCTGATGTTGCCGAGATGACCGTCTCAGAAGTAAAAGAAATTATTTCACCACAAATACGAGATAAGTACTAATGAATACCAAAATTATAGCATTTTCTGGACGTAAACAGTCTGGCAAAACTATTTGTTCAGAATTTTTAAAAGGATTATTATTATCTAATGGATATTCTGATGTTGAAATATATAACTTTGCAGACCCATTGAAAGAAGACATATGCATGAACATGTTTGGATTATCATATGCTCAGTGTTATGGCGAAGATCATAATAAGAATGAACTAGTTGATGCCTATTGGGAAGATAAGCAACTAACAGCACGAGATTTAATGCAATTAATAGGCACGGACTTATTTAGAAAATTAAATAATAATATTTGGGTAAATGCTCTTATCAATAAAATTAAAAAGAGTAAACTTCAAGTTGTTATAGTTTCTGATTGTAGATTTCCTAATGAAATAGAAGCTATAAAAAATAATGGAGGAATAGTATTTCGACTAAATAGAAATCCACACAAATCAGAACATATTAGCGAATCAATATTGGATGCTTGCAGATATGATTGGAATAATTTTAATGCTATCATTAATAATGAACATATGACAGTTAGAGAGCAATATGATAAACTTAAAAAACTTATGTTACATTTTAATGTACTACCACAATAATAGGATATCATGATTATAACTTATTTCCGTAGTTCGTCTTATAATGCCCATTCTATGTGCGAACAACAATATTTTTTTGAATATGTACTAGGATGGAGGGGCCCAAGTGGACAAAAGGCGGATAAAGGAACAATAGTCCATAAAGTTTTAGAAATTCTTGCCATGATCAAACAAGGTCAGCAAGATAAATTATCTCATATAAATGATGACGAATTCTTAGGTCTTATAGATATAAATGACTATAGTCTTAATACCATAATAGAAAAAGTATACAAGCATTATAGTACCGCTAATAGTCATCATACTTGGACTCTAAAAGATTATAAGGACTGCTATAATTGGGTTTACAAGGCTATAGAATTTAATGGCGGTATGTTTGATCCTAGAAATCGCACCATTCTTAGACCAGAACAACACTTTGATTTGGTAATAGAAAAACCATGGGCTAAATACGAGTATAATATTAATAATCAAAAACTAGATGGATATTTGGGCTTAAAAGGCACTATAGATCTTATAACTTTGGCTAATGATAATACTATTGAGGTCATAGATTGGAAAGGATTGCCATTAGATACAAAATTACCTACTCTTGACGGATGGACAACAATTGCAGATATAAATGTGGGATGTAATGTCTTTGATCAATACGGTAATATATGTCGCGTTGTTGGAAAATCAAAAGTCAAAACAAAAAAATGTTTCAGAGTAACTTTTGATGACAAAACATCGGTAATTTGTGACGATGAGCATTTATGGAAATTATCTAATGGTGAAACGGTATCTATACAGGATCTAGTTATTGGCGATACTATTAATGTGACAAAACCATTAAAATGTAATGAACAATCCCTACCAATAGATCCTTATCTATTAGGAGTCTGGTTAGGAGACGGAAGAAATAGAGGCTGCGAGATTAGTGGCAATGATACTGAAATTTTTGAAGAAATACAAGCAAGAGGTTATGAGCTAGGAAAAATTCAAAATGATAAAAGATCAAAAAATAAGACAGTATCGATCCTAAATGTGACAAAAATACTAAAATCTTTAAATCTATTGAATAATAAACATATACCAAAAATTTATTTGAGAGCATCTTTTCAACAAAGGCTAGACTTACTAAGGGGTTTGATGGATACAGACGGAAATGTAAATCCAATTAGAAAACAAACTGTGTTTACTTCTTGTAATAAAAAACTATCCGACGATGTTAAAGACCTACTTTTAACCCTTGGGCAAAGACCGAATCAAGCGTGTATTAAAAGAGATACAAATTACAAAAAAAACGTAATCATATATCCTATTTCGTTTCGTCCAATTGACATTAATCCTTTTCTATTGAGCAGGAAAAAAGAACTTGTGGATGTAAATTGGGGATCTGGAAGATCTAGGGTTAGACGAGTTTCTAAAATAGAAGAATCGATTATACAAAAAACTCAATGCATTTCCGTAGACAGTCCAGACAATACTTATCTGTGTACAGAAAATTATATTCCAACACATAATACTGGACGAAGACTAGATTGGGCAACAGGACAAGAAAAAACACAAGAAAAATTAGAAAAAGATCCTCAACTCAAAATCTATCATTATGCTATTAAAAAACTGTATCCTCATATAGAGAATGTTATTTTTTCCATATATTTTATTAATGATGGTGGTCCTTTTTCTATGGTTTTTCATGATAGCGATCTTGCCGATACTGAAAATATGTTACGTCAAAAATTTGAAATCATTAAACAAACTAAACGACCACGATTGAATAAAAGTTGGATGTGTAATAAATTATGTCATTTTGGTAAGACTACATTTGCTAATACTAATATTGAGCCATTGAAAGAGTATAGGGATGGACAAATATGTCAAAAAGATTCGATCATGACAAAATGTGAACAAGTGAAGCACGACCTTGAACTTTACGGGATCGATGCTACAATGAGTATGTACAAGCACCCGAATCATTCTTTTGGATCCTACAAAGCACCCGGAACCGTATGACTTATTCAGTACTACATTGTCATTCTCATTTTTCATTATTGGATGGCTTAAATAGACCAGAGCAAATTGCCACCAGATGTGCCAAACTGGGCATAAAATCATGCGCCTTAACAGATCATGGTAATATTGCTGGATCGGTACAGTTTTATCAGAAAATGAGATCTAAGAATATTAAACCTATTCTTGGATGCGAATTATATATTTGTGAAGATGATCCATCAATACAAACAAAAGAGAATGCTTCCTTGTCGCATTTTCTCGTACTTGCTAAAAATTTAAAAGGCTGGAAAACACTCATCAAAATAGTCTCGGAATCAAATAGGCCAGATTATTTTTACCATAAGCCAAGACTAAGTATCAAAAAATTATCAGAATTACTAGATGGTAACATAATAGGTGTTTGTGGTCATTTGGGATCGACCCTATCGGATATTATCTTAAAAGATCAGGATAATAGTATTTCTAATGGTCTTTCTTTTATAGACAATATGAAAACTATATTCGGTGATAATAATTTTTATTTGGAAACACAATTATTCGATAAAGACTATCTAAAAGAACAAGTCTATTTAACAGAAACGATTAGGCGACTATCCGAATTAAGTAAAATTAAGGCAGTATCTACTCCCGATGCTCATTATTGCGAACAAGACGACGCTATAGACCAAAGGATTCTTCTTTGCAATAATTTAAAAACAACACTATCTGATATTAATACTAAATTAATTAATAATCAAAGTATTCCTATGGAGTGCTTCTTTAAAAGTGATAAATATTATATCCTATCTCCAGAAGAGATGACGAACCTACATAGTCCACAGGAAATAGAAAATACAATTTTTGTCGATAGCTTAATAGAAGAGTTCGACATCTTATCTGCTCCAAAATTGCCTAATTTTGATTGTCCAGAAAACTATGATCCTGATGAATTTTTAAGGGAATTGTGTAGAGTTGGATGGAAAAATAAAATCATTCCAAATATTCCAAAGGATGATCATCAAGTTTATGTAGATAGAATAAAATATGAGTTAGATATATTACAAGGTGCTAGTTTATCTAGTTATTTTTTAATTGTGCAAGATATAGTCAACCATGTTAGACATAATAACTGGCTACCTGGACCGGGCAGAGGAAGTGGGGCTGGGTGTCTGGTTTCTTACCTTGTTGGTATCACAGATATTGATCCCATGAAATATGATTTATTATTCGAAAGATTTTATAATGCTGGTAGAAATACTAAAGATAGAATCTCTATGCCAGATATTGATATAGATATTCCAATCGATAAACGCGAACAAGTATTAGAATACATAAAAAATAAATATGGACACAGTAAAGTATCTCAAATGATTACTTTTAATACTATGAAAGGTAGAGGGGCACTAAAAGACGTATTGCGAGTATATGGTAATATTAGTTTCGAAGAGATGAATACTATTACTAAGTTTATTCCTGACGAAGCTAAGATAGCGGACGAGCTTCAAGAAATGAAAGAAGATACTGGAGAAGCATCTATTATCAGATGGGCTCTAGAAAATAATACGGATAAACTAAAAGAATGGTGCTATATATCTGAAGAGGACGGGACTTTATCTGGGCCTCTATCTAAAAGATTTGAACAGGCAATAAGATTGGAGGGAACAAAATCTAATCAAAGCAAACATGCTGCTGGTGTAATAATAGGTACTCAAGACCTTGCGTCTTTATGCCCGATGGTCTATGATAACAGAAATGATCAGCTTATCGCTGGCATGGAGATGAACGATCTAGAGAGTTTGGGTCTAATAAAATTTGACATATTGGGTATCGCATATTTGGATAAAATTATGTCAGTATCAGAATATTTAAAACACGGAGAACTATAAATGCTAACAAAAACTTTAGATCAAGTTGCTGCTGGCGAAATATTCAAGGTTAATAATATTAACTATGTCAAAATCGCCGAGGTTCGTGTCAGTTGTTGCAGAACCGTGAACTGTCACGTTCTAGAAGATAGTAATCAAAGGACTTTTTTCCCAGGAAACACAGTTGTGGAGACTAATGGCTAATTTACAAAAAATTTGTGTATTCGATTTAGAAACGGACGGGGCTAATCCCGATATTTGTAGCCCCGTTCAAATCGCTGCTGTTATTATCGATCCTTATAAATTAGAAATAATCAAAGATTCAGAATTTAATATCAATCTAAAGCCCCAAGCAATACAAGATAATCCAGAATATATATATGATGATTCAGATGTTCTGGATTTTCATGCCAAAGTTAGAGGATGTGATAAAACAAAAATCTTAGAAGATTGGAGATCTTTCCAGAAACAAGACAGTGGATGGAAAATGTTTGTATCATATTTGGAAAAATATCATATAAGATCTGATAAAAAATCTTGCTTTACAGCTCCTATTGCTGCTGGCTATAATATTAATAGATTCGATCTAAGAATTATAGATAGATTAAGCATAAAATATAATAATGTCAATAAGGAGGGACGAACATCTCTATTTTATCCACGAGATGTTATTGACTTAATGAACGTTATTTTTTATTGGTTTGAAGGTAATAATGAGCTTAAAAACTATACACTTGATAATGTTAGAGAATATTTAGGATTAGGAAATAGTGGCTCTCATGATGCTCTAAATGATGTTAGGGCAACAGCTGATATTTTGATAAGGTTTATGAAATTACATAGAAATTTATCGAATAAGGTAAAATTCAGAAACGCCTTTGCTCTTGCAAAAAATTGAAATGACTCAATATTTTACTTTTGATTGTGGATGTAAGTTCAAGGTTTTGGAATATACCTCAGAAGGAATTCCAAAAATAGAATTTACAGGTAAGTTGAGCGATCTTAATCTTGATTGTTCAAAAACATGGTCTATGATCGGAGATGGTAATACCAAGGGTGTATTTCAACTAGAATCAAGGTTAGGTTCTAGTATGGCTAAAAAATTAAAACCAGAGAATATAGAACAACTATCTGCCCTAATTAGTATTATGAGGCCAGGATCTTTGGAAGCTTATAGAGATGGTAAAAGTATTAGTCATCATTATATAGACAAAAAGAATGGTCAAGAAAGCTTAGACTATTTTCACCCATCCCTTGAGCCATCATTAAAATCAACCTATGGAGAGATGATATATCAAGAACAGGCCATGCAAATCGCGCAAGCGGTGGCTGGTTTTGATCTACAAGAGGCAGATATGCTGCGTAAAGCAATTGGCAAAAAGAAGCCAGAAGAAATGGCTAAGATCAGGGTAAAGTTTAAGGATGGTGCTAAAAAACTGAATATAGTCAACGACGAAGAAATAGACGAAATATTTAGTTGGATTGAAAAAAGTCAAAGATATTCTTTTAACAAAAGCCACGCTGTGTCATATGCTATGAATGCATATTCTTCGGCTTATGCAAAAGCTCATTTTGCTAAAGTATTTTTTGCATCATACCTTAAATTTGCAAAAGATAAAATGGATCCTCAAAAAGAAATAAAAGAACTAATACGTAATGCAACAGAAATGGATGTGATTGTATGTGTTCCTGATGTAAGAAAGCTTAATAAGCATTTTACTATTAGCGATGATAAAATATATTTTGGTCTTACCGATATTAAGGGTGTCGGTTATTCTGTTTATGATAAATTATTAACTATTATTAAAGACTTAGATATAAATAATATATCTTGGAATACATGTTTAGTTAAAGTTTTAACAAAAATTAATTCCACAGCAGCTAAAGCATTAATATCATGTGGCGCTTTAGATCATCATAATATCACCCGTACAAAAATGTTATTTGAATACGATATAATATCTGAATTAACTTCTAGAGAATTAGATCTATTAGACTTGGAAAAGTCGTCTATTGCACAATCTTTACATGGTTTATTGACACAAAATAAAATTAATATTAAGCGAAAAAGTAGCATACAAAATCTTATCAATTTATATAACAATCCGCCATATTCATTAGATGATAAAATAGAATGGCTATCTGATACAGAAAATGCTTTATTAGGGGCCTCTATAACTTGTTTTAAGATAGATTCTTATGATATTAGTATGACAAATTGTGATTGTAAAGCTTTCAAGACTACCAACGCATCAAAAAATATTATTTTAGCAGGAGAAATTAGTTCCATCAACTTTGTCAAAACAAAAAACGGCAAAAATCCTGGGGCTGAAATGGCCTTTGTCACAATAGAGGATCAATTTGCATCACTAGACTCAGTAATATTATTTCCTGAGCAATTATCAAAATATCGTAACTATCTATTCGATGGTAATGTACTAATATTCTTAGGTAATAAAAGTTCTAAAAAAGATTCTTTTATAGTGGAGAAATGTTTTATACCAAGATCTTGACAATCGACGCCGTCTTGGTATAATATGTATAGTTGTGGCGTTTTTAACTTTAGGAGTTTGATTATGAATATCACTTTGTTGAAGGGTAATTTAGCACGAGATCCGGAACTACGCGTTGTTAATCCTAATGGAAAGCAAACAAGCGTTGTCAACTTTACTATTGCTGTTAACAGAGATTATGTTAAGGCTAATGGAGAAAAAGACAGGATCACATCTTTTATTAACTGCGAGGCATGGGATAGCGGCGCCGAAACTATTGCTGAGTCCTTGAAGAAGGGCGACTTGGTGATGGTTGAAGGCTCCTTAAGAAATGACACATGGGAAAAAGATGGTGTTAAGCATAGTAGTCTAAAGGTTAGAGTTAATAACTTTTCTAAGATTACCAAGTTGAGCAGAATTAAGTCGGAAGAGTCCGAAACTGTTGCTTTCTGAAACCAAATAGGAAATATATAGAATATTGGGGGTGAAATATCCCCCTTATTCTATTATATATGGAAAAATCTAAACTAAAGATATTGATGTGTTCCGAAGCAAGTTTTATTAATTCTGGCTTTGGAAAATATGCATATGAAATTTTATCTAGATGGCATAAAACAAATAAGTATATAGTTGCAGAGTTTGCTTCTTATGGTATGGTTAATGATCCAAGAGATAAGAACATAGATTGGATATATTATGCCAATGCTGTTAGAGATAGTGATCCTAGATATAAAGAGTATATGTCTAGAACAGATAATCAGTTTGGTCGATGGAGATTTGAAAAAGTATTATTAGATTTTAAACCAGATGTTGTTGTTGATGTTAGAGATTTTTGGATGACAGGATATCAATCCATATCCCCATTACGAAGTTATTTTCATCATATTTTGATGCCAACTGTAGATTCAGCACCACAACAAGAAGAATGGATCGATATATTTTTATCTACAGATGCCATCTTTACATATAGCGATTGGGGGGCAAAAGTTCTAAAAGAACAAACAAACAATAAAATAAAATATATCAGCACAACAAGTCCAGGGGTCAATCTCGATATCTTTAATATAAAAGATACAAAGTCTTTACGACGCCAATTTGGTATACCGGAGGATGCTTTTATTTTTGGGTCCGTAATGAGAAATCAAAAACGCAAGCTAATCCCTGAGCTGTTTAATTCGTTGCGTAAGATATTATCCATACTTGAATCAGAGCAATCTAAACAAAAGATCTATCTATATTTACATACCACATATCCAGATATGGGATGGGATATACCAGAATTATTAAGTCAATATAATATAGCAAATAATGTTATATTCACTTATTTATGTAAAAATTGTCAAAATATAGAGCCTTCTGTTTTTAGTGGTGCTCAAAAAATTTGTAATAAATGTTTGAACAAAAGCTCTCAATTTCCATCTGTGTCGAATGGAGTCTCTGATACTCAATTAAGCGACATATATAACATATTCGATATATATGTTCAATATGCTATTTGCGAAGGATTTGGTATGCCTCAAGTAGAAGCAGGCGCTTGCGGTATACCAATAGCCACAGTTAATTATAGTGCTATGGTAGATATTATAGAGAAATTGAATGCTTATAAAATTAATGTCAAAAGCTATTTCAAAGAAATAGAAACTAAAGCTATAAGAGTATATCCAGATAATGATGATCTTATTAAGATTATTATAGAATATATGAACATGCCATTTCCAATTAGAAACAAAAAAAGATTAGAAACTAGACAACTTACAGAGAAATTTTATAATTGGGATAATATTACTAAATTATGGGAAAATTATTTTGATCAATTAGAATTTAGAGCAAACTGGTTATCTCCATTAGGTCAATTACAAAAACCACCAAAACCAAAAGATAATAAAGAAAATATTATTCAAATTATTAATATGTGTAATGATTATCTTAAAAACGCAGATTTATTATCATCATCTAAATTTTTAAGTATGTTACAGAGTGCTGATTATGGATTCACATATGCTTCTCCAACACAAATATCTAACTATTCAATAGATAATGTATACGATTATGTTAATACGATGATTGATAATAATAATAGGTCCGAAGAAGCAAGAGCTAATACTCAATTTATTGAAGAAGACTTTGTGCAATATGCACATTTAAAGAGTAACACATGAATATTTTATATATAGGACCGTATAGATTAGCTAATAATGCGGGTTTAGAATCAACTAATCTGCTATATAATCTTATGGAACTTGGTCATAATATTACAGCTAGATCCGTATTCGATGGAACAAATCCTATTAAGGATAAAGAAATAATATCCGTGTTTGAAAATATAGAGCAAAATAAATATTCTAAATTTGATTTACTTATTCAGCATCTACCTATCTCAAGAATTGTAAAAACTTCAAAAATCAAGAATAATATCTACTGGCCGATACTAGACAATACGGGATTGTCTCCAATTGAAAAAAAGAAATGTGAATTAATAAGTCAAGATGGACTGCTAATATATAGCACAAATTCCGATAAAACTATTTTGGGTACTTGTAATATATCTAATTTGATGAAACTAAATTATATAATTAATGATAAGCTATTATCCAAAAATTCTAGTATATTTAATTTTGGTATCTATAATAGACATAAAAAATATTATACAATTGTCGATGCGACTATGGAATACACTATACAAAATCTGATTATTAATTTTGTGACAAAATTTCAGAACAAAGACTATTGTTTGGTAGTATTCTTACCAAATACGACTCAAAACTTATTAGATCAGTATCAGAAATATATAAAAGAGATATATACAATATTTGATATTAATTTTTCTATCAATAAAATTCTCATTGTGCCGATAGACCATAATGTAGATGCTCTAGTATCGGCGCATAAAACAGGAGATATCTATATTTCCTTAAAAGATAATATACAGACTATCTTATCGTCTAGTCTTGGTAAAAATATTATTTATTATAAATCAGAACCAATACTATCATACGAAAAAAATAATCTTAAAAAATATGGAACTATAGAATATAAAGAAAAATTAGACTTGGATCAACCAAGTATAATAAAAAATATCGATAACCTAAAAGAGATTATAGGAAGATATGCTCAATAATATAGCTACCAGTAATATCATTAGTAGTATTTTTAGTAAAAATACGCTATTATATAATGGTAAAAAAGATTTATTTTTAACCACTTTATTACAGTGCGAGTCAATTAATATTATAGATTCGCCATCTCAACCATTTTCTATTTTACTCTCTGATAATCCGATAGATTATTCACAAACATCTATAAAAAATAGCTTAATGTATCATGTTAATAGTTTAATATTATTTCATAAAGAACCACCACAAGCTCTTAAAAAAGAAGATAAAGCAATTCTTGACAAAAAATTAAAGAATTCTTACAGACTGTTTTTCTCAAAAGATATAGAGAAATCTTGGGGTTTAGCAACTATAGAAAAAAATATAAATATTGAATATGGAGTCATAAGAATAGATGAAAAAGATAAAAATAAAAATGTATGCGTAGTTAATCTTAATAAAGATAATGGTATACAAAATTTATATCAACATATTAAAAATACTATTATCGATTGTGATCTAATAGATGCGCATACTGATGGTGATGAAGTATTAAAGATATTATCACAATATAAAATATGTATTATTCCACACGATACATATGATGCATTATTAGCTGCTTCTTTCGGAGGACTGGTTTATACATCATCAAGTCAGATAGACAAATCCATAAGCAATATAGCATATATAAAAGACTACAATACTATTAATGATCGGTTAAAAAACGATTTGAACCAATGGGATAATATAAATAGTTTATTAAAACAAAATCAGTCATACATACATGATAAATACAATATAGACAAATTCTATAGCGAATTTAATAATATCTGTACTTCTATTTCTAGAAAAGCATTTACATATGAAACGTAATCTAATTATAACAGTCGATTCTTCTATTAAACAAGATGGTTTTGTGCATATTAATCAAATATCTTCGATCATTAATTATTCCTGTGACTCTATCATTCTAGACTGTTTAGAATATCTGCAAGAAAAAGATCATGCCGTAGTATTTAATGTTCTACTAGAAAAATTAAGACCAACTGGCAGATTGGTTGTCTCGATAAGTAATGCTAAAGATATAGCCAATAATTTTGTTAATGCAACAATATCATCCGGTGACTTTTTAAGATTTTTTATTAACAAACAGAGCCTATTAAGTATCGAATCTATATATACTTTTATTGATTTCAAACATTATGATATTTTAACACTAGATACCGATGACACATCTATAACTATAGTAATAGAAAGAAAAAATATATGAGCAATACCATATGCGAAAAATGTCTTTTTGCTCAGAATATTTCTAATCCTATGCCTTGTTCTTTTAGTATACCAAGTCTTATAAAAGATATCCATAATATTGTAGAAAAAAATAATTATTTTGTTATTAATAACTACACATGTAGATATGGTTTTAGTAAAAATATTTATCAAGAAAATATCGATAAGTTTAATGATACAGATATGATGGAGTATGTTAAGCAACAAAATATTGTCAAATATTCCTTGGCTCTTATTACTAGTAATATAACATTTAAAGATACTATAGAAAACTTAAACGCTTTATCGATCAAACCGGAATATATCACTATTATTTGTTATGGCAACGGCTACGACATACACGAGATGCTGCAACAAAAATTACCAAAATTCATAAAATATAAAGTTCATTCTTTTCTTGAGAATATTCCTTCTCCAAAAGCATTACATGTTGCTCTAGAAACAAATAAAAACAAGACAGGAAATCTACTTTGGATTCTAGATGATGAAAGTATTGCTTATGTCTCCAAGTACGATAGTATACAGAATATTAACTATATGATAAATGTTGAGCAAAAATCTGCTCACTATTATAGATGTAATAAAATTGATTCTAGTTTTAATGGTATTTTTATTAATACAGATAATTATTGGGCTCTTTCAAAAACACAAGACTACACAATAGAAAATAATCAAAATACTTTAGTTATAAACTATGATTGATATTCTTATTATTACTCCAGAAATTACAAAAGGCATGAAGTCTGTTGGCTCAAAGTGTTTATTACCATTAAGAAAAAATCTAAGCGTTATTGAGTATCAAATAGCGCAAGCGCAAAAAATAACAAAACAATCGCATATAACCATTAATATAGGGTTCGATTCTGAAAAAATTATATCCAAATTATATCGATATAGAACAATCAGATATTTAGTAAATCATGACTATAACAATACGAATCAAGCTAAAAATCTATTATTATATATAGATCAATATAAACCTAAAAATTTATTAATTTTGAGTAGTGGATTATTATTAAAAGAAAATACAATAGAAAAGACTCATCTTCAAGCAGAATGTAAAATATTTATGTTACATAAACATAAAAACAATTTTTCTATAGGATCTTCTATGTCTAAAAATTTAGAGTATTTATTTTTTGATATGGATGAACCATGGACAGAGATTGTATATTTGAATGAAGATGCGATTAATATTCTATCTACTTGCGATAGAAATATATTTAAACAAATGTATCTTTTCGAAGTAATAAATTTTTTACTAAGTAAAAATATAAAGTTCACAAAAGTTTATATTAATAAAGGCAGTATTATGAAAATTAATAACTATAAAGATCTTGATAAAGCGAAAGTATTTATATGACAACAAAAATAGTTGTACAGAAATTAAATGATAAATTTATTAATAATATTGAATTATCAACAACTCCATTTTGTAATAAAAAAGTATTGAATATAACAGGATATCTATATAGGATATATTATATAGAAAAATTTACCCATATAATATTTGCAGCTTCATTATTAGATAATGAAATTAATCAATTCATTGATGAGTTTGGTACTACAGTAAATATCTTTATTTATAATGACACAACAAAATATATTGAACACCATCCTAATCTTAAAGGAGTTATTCAGAAAACAAAGACTGATTCAAAAAATAAAATTATCACTATACCTAAATTAGTTAATAATGAAATTTATTATAGCGATAACTCTATACCTAAATATGATAGCATAGTTTGCTTTTTAGACAATATAGAATCTTTACCAGAAGCTTTAAATAATTATCTTTATCCACAATCTATATTATCTATTAAATTATTTAATAATAGCTCTATAATACATCCTCAAAATTTAGGACTTCTTTTTGAATATGATAAGGCAAGGATTCTTAAACAAAACAAATATTATTTGGCATTAACAGACGACTACGTTCCAGAAGCATGGGCTTGTGGAGCATTAGCGCTAGATATTGACGATCTGAATTCATTAACACCAAGTAAATATAAACATACAAAAAGTTTTCAGTCTTATTCTAATTTTTTAAAGGTATTAATCAGTGATAAAAAATAATATAGGATTTATGCTTATAAATATAGAAAATGATCAACACCATGATTCTATGCTACAAAATATTAGAAAATTGATAGATGCTAATCCATATAAAAATATTGTTATATTTAATAGTATTTGTAATAAAATTACTACTTATAATATCCCTATCTTGCATCTGAGTCACGCTAAATTTTTTGAGGGCGACTTATGGCTATTTGATTTAACTAGTGTTATTATTAGTAAGAACTTCACCAATCTTAATAAAAAAATACTATATTGTAATGACATGCCGTGGTTAAAAAATAGAACTAATATATATAACGAATGGCTAAAGATTTACGATTCTGATCTAGATTTTGTAACTACCAATCAATATTTGTATGATATATACAGTATATGTTGGAAAAAACCATTAGATATTATGGAGAATTTCGATTATGAAAAAATACAACACATCGTATGACCAACTATCTGATCAAGATAAAAAAGATCTAATATTATCTTTATATTCATCAGAAGGTAAGAGCTTTGCTGATATAGCTACTATGTACGATACTTATGCTAATAGAATAAGACGAGACGCTAAAAAATATAATATAAAAATCAGAGATAAAAGCGAAGCTCAAAAAAATGCATTAAAAACTGGCAAACACTCTCATCCAACAAAAGGCAAAGAAAGATCAGAGGACACAAAACAAAAAATAGGGATGGGAGTATTAAACGCATGGGAAAATCTCGAAGACAACGAAATACAAAAAAGAAAGCTTAAAGCTAAACAAAATTGGGAAAATTTAGACGATAACACAAAAGAAAACATACTTAAATCTGCTAATATGGCAGTAAGAACCACCAGCAAGGTAGGATCAAAATTAGAAAAATATCTACATAAAAGACTATTAAGTGATGGTTATAAAGTAGAGTTTCATAAAGAGCAAACACTGGTAAACACAAGGTTGCAAATTGACCTGTTCGTTCCTAGTATAAATCTAGCTATAGAAGTGGATGGTCCATCTCACTTCACTCCTGTGTGGGGCCAAGAATCTTTAAAAAGAAATAAAAACTACGATAATAAAAAAGAAGGATTAATCATTGGTAAAGGATGGAACTTATTGAGAATTATACAAACTAAAGATTATTCTGATGCTCGTGCGTTTTTGATCTATGATCAAATACTACAGATTATAAAAACAAATCATTCTGATCTCATTTCTGGACAACAGAAATTTATTATAAAGGATACCAATGGCTAAAAAAGATAAAAATGAAGTTGCTGAAGATAATATTGTTGAAAAGAAAATTCCAACAATTGCTGATTTAGACTGGACAGATTATGTTCTAGGGCTTTTATCTGACGATGAAAAGATTAGTGGCAATCCAACAACGGATGGTTTAAGGCGTATTTTTGAAACTGTTTTAAACTGTAGATTAATATCATCAACAAGTTTGGTTGTTCAATCTCCTAGTCCGGAAAATGAAAAAAGAGCAACGGTTATACACTCACTATCATACTGTTTAAATCCAACCCTTCAGGACTCAAACGGTTTAAATATTGTGTCTGTGGATGGCTCTGCGGACGTATACTGGGGTAACTGTGACAAGGTTTATAGGAATCACCCGGTTGCTGTTGCAGAAACAAGGGCCGAGGGCAGAGCATTGCGCAGAGCATTAAGATTGCGCAAAGTAGTAGCGGCAGAAGAACTGTCCAAAGAAATCGAAGATCATCCTGATCAAAATAGTGTTAATAAAATTAGTAATCAACAAATTAATTTTATAGATGTTTTAGCTCAAAGACTAAATATTAATGTGACTAAACTATTAGAAGAAAATAGTATAAAAACAGATAATATTTATAACTTGACTCATGAATCAGCCGTTGATATAATAAGATTATTGTCCAAGTACCAACAAAATATGGACAGTATTGCTGAAACTATATTAGGCTACTCAAACGAATGGAAGTAATTTATGAAAGTTTTATATAAAGCTAATGATAAGCTACAATTTGAACTTGAGGCTAGTGGACAAAAAGAGATTTTTAAAGAACTGGCACTGATACAGGAAATTTTTAGTGAGTCCAAATGCGGCATGTGTGGTAGTACAAATCTTAAATTTGTGGTAAGAAATGTTGATGGAAATGATTACTACGAACTAAGATGTGCTGATTGTGGCGCTGTTCTAGCTTTTGGTCAACACAAAAAGGGTGGCACATTATTTCCAAAGCGTAAAGATGATAATGGAAATTATTTACCACATAATGGTTGGCATAAATGGACAAAAGATAAAGAATAGTTACCATTTATTCACTGGGCATTTTTCGCTATCCCAGCTTAATTTGCTAATATAATTTCGTGTTCTATTTATTGGACAGCCACACTGTAAACAGGATTGATTTTTAAAGAATTCGCAGCTCTCGCATATTTTAAATCTTCTCTCTATTTCTTCATCTTTGGCTAACACAAAATTATTTTTAGCATGAGCGACCAAGCTTTTAGAGAAGTTTTTAATTTTTGTGCCAAATCCTGGCTCTTCTGATCTAATATCCATATAAGAACATGGAAAAATCGGTGGATTATTATCTTCAACAGTGATCTCTAGTCCACATTTTGAGCATTTGTAAGTGTTATCTCTTATGCTTATAAACTCACAAAACATAATTATTTTTCTCTCGGTGGTGGTGTATTCGTAAAAAATTCATATGGTATCATTTCCCATAGAAACTGACTTTTTAATATGGTGCCTTTATTTTCTATTCGATCTATTGATCCATAAAATGTTCTATACATCATCTCATTCATTAGTTGAAAAAACAATGGGGTTGTTGATGGTACTAATTTAGTATCTTCTATTTCCATACATTTCCAATAATAAATATTATTATTTAATATAGGCTGAAAAGACGAACCACTAACAGATCCCGCTTCTACTATCTCGTATGGATCCAAAATATCGCTAATTTGATTTCTTTTACCCGGTCTAAATAAACCAGTTGGACCATATCTATACACAGTACTGTAGATATCTAGTCCGCGTAATTGTCTAGGTATTTTTCTAAATTTTATTTTTAGATTATTTACATTATCTAAATTGCATACATTATATATTTTCATTGATTGACCAGCTCTAATACCTCCCAATGTTAATAGTCCAAAACCATCAACAGATTTTTGAGGAACAGAAGCCCCTATTGTTTCTCCTGGTGGAGGCAAACTAGAAACAAAATTACCATCATCTGGTGGCGGTGGAGAAGGATCATCCGGATCACCACCTCCTACTCCACCAGGTAAATTGCCTATATCCAACACATCAGCATCCTGAGTACTATTGGTTTTGTCTGCCTTGTTATCTTTTATTTCTAATGGGCTTAGTAATACATCATATGTTTCTATTGCTGTTACCATAATTTCTTTATAACTATTTATGGTATCCATTCCAGCAGCATTGCCATTGATATGATAATTTCTTTTTATCGTAACTTCTTCCCATTTTATAGGTAATCCTGCTGCTGTTGCTTTTTTTTCTAAATTAGTTTTATTTTTATTAACTATATTTTCTCCAATAGTATATTTATATGTTTCATATGGCCCACTTCTAAATCCACTAGTACTACCTTTGCTGTAATTTATACCATCAGGATCATCTTCTTCGTTTTCCAATATGGATCCTCGTTTATGATTACAAATATTATTTATTGCTAATTGAGGCATTCCATATATTCCTTGTATATAATTTGCTGGTCTACAAACATATGTTATGCTTTTCAAAACTTTCGGTCTTAGCTCTTCCGCTATACTACAGCCTTGATGAGGATCCAAATTTATCCAGTAATTATCATTATCGTATTCGTACTCTATCTGAAAAGCTAAAAGAGATAATCTATCAAAAGGTCTGAATGTTTTAATTTTAGCTAAAATTTGAGGCTTAATACCATGTCTAGTTCGTTCAAAATCTCTAGTAATAGATACAATATCTTCTTTCAATATAGTATTTTCTTTAAATGTTGTAATATCATCAACCACAACGGATTCTAATACTGTAATAGATTCAATATTTTCACGAGCAATCTTTCCGGAGATAATAGATGTTTTATTTTTTATTGTTATTCTTGCTTTTTGATAATCGCTAGTTTCGTTTAATAGTTTTAGAATATCATTTCTTTCTTGATAAAAAACTCTAAGAGCTAATTCAGAGATTTTTTTATTAGAGTTATATTCTGTTAAAGATTCATAGTGTCTATAAATATAGGATAAATTATAACTTTCAATGACTTTATTTGTGGCAACAATAGTATTTACGCCTATGTTTGATTCTACCTCTAAATTTACATTAGTATTTTCTAATAAATTAAGCCTTGTTATTAAATTTTGAAAAACTTCATTACTTATAGGATCTCCATTAATATCTGTCGCTTCAATTGGCGGCTTCTCTTCATAATCATTTTCTATTGATATATAACCACTAGGGTACGGAACCATCGAAGAATCTCTAAAATTATTATTTCTTATATATGTTAAATGAATATTATTAAAATCAACATTATTAAACGAAAAATATTTAGAATTACTTAATAAATTATCTAAAGTTGTTGAGTTTGCTGGATTATTTACTATATATTTACTATTATTATCAACAACAGTAATAACATCATTCAGTTTATGGGGATAGGCTACAGAAGCACCTACATATTTTAAAGAATTAATTTGTTCACTTTGTTCTTTAGTAAAAAACATTTTATTATACAATAATCTATCTGATTTATGATTATTAAACATGTTACCAATTTTTTCAATATTATTGTACATAGGTATTTGAGATAGGATATTTTTATTTATTGTGTAAGACCCATCTCCATATGAACCATAACTATTTGTTGTATTATATACTTCCGGGTGCGGCCTATTTAATGATTCTTTTTCAAAAGCATACATGTTCACAGGATTATTCTTTAAGTCTGTAGAGGACGATAATCCAAATACTACAATTACATTATTATCAGGACTAATAAAGTCTGCTTTATCCATATCTAATCTATCTACTTTTAATATAGTATACGGTTTTTTATCTTTATAAATTAGTGCTTTACCTAATATTTTGGTAGTATATTTTGGAGTAGTATCCGCTGGTGCAACAGGTTGATCGGGCTGTGTCGATGTGGGTGTTACGGACGGGGTTTCTCCTGTTGGTCCATCAATAAGATTAACATCTATAATTGCATCTGGAGCAATATTTTGACCACTAACTTGAACAATATCCTTAAAAGTAAATATCTCAAATGGTACAGTTCCGTCTATCATTATTAATTTTTTTTGATTAATATCTGAATACAGATTTTTAAAAATGCTATATTCGGTATCAGGTAAATCATTATATAAAACATGATTACGTGTTATATAATCTGATTTCTCACATAATATCGAAGGTTTTTGTGCTAAAGATACCCATTTACCAGTAGTCGGAACAAAATAGAGACCATCAACACAAACATTAGAGCTATCTGTAGATGAGAATCTTACATCCACAATATCATCCGTATGATACGATATATTATTATAAGTCAATGGGCCGCTAACAGCATTAAACTCTGTGCAGCCTATGGTTAATTCTTTGATAGACTTTTCCTCTAGTAAATCTTTGATATTTTCAACTACTTTAACAGAAAATCTGGATAATTCTGGCAGCGTATCCTTATTTAATCTGATATAGTTATATTTTTTATATGGCAATATAGGACTATTAGCGTATTTAAAAATAGAGGCTTCTGCTTTATACCAAAAAATATTATCTTTTGAAAAATTAATTAGTATTTTTTCTGGACTACCAAAAGGATATCGTTTGTAATCTTGATGATAAATATCATTAGCTATGGCTTGTCTAAAATCTTGAGCTCTTTGAGCATTAAAATAATTAACAATTTGTCCTACGGCTATAGACATAGCAATGTCGCCTCCTCCAAGACCCGCCATAATTCCTCCTAAACCACCAGCCCCACCAAGACCAACAGCTCCCGTATATGCGTATGTTGCAGCTAAAATAGCCAGCCATGGAAATTCTACGCCAGGAATACCCTTAATATTTCCAATGAGTTCCGGATCTGATGCTTCACAAATTGTATTATCTTGAAAAAATATATTAGGAGCATTAATATTTACAAATGGCATCATATGCTTATAGTTTTTTAAGTTTGCCATAAAACCATACCCACCATACTGGGGTGGCTTACCGTACTCTATAAGAGATAATGCTTCATTATTTCCATATGAATTTAATGATGACAAGATTGGAGCCGTTGGTTTTTTAGTATCTCCAAAATGTAACAACAGCTCCCAACTACATAATGAACTATATAAACTACTAGAATTAATTTTATTAGTAAAATCATAAATATTTGTATATAATTGAGAATTAATAGTATTATCATTAGGCAACATATCATCATGTTCATCATATAATGTTATAGCGCAAGTAAAAAATGTGACATCGTTTTTATTAGGCCCTTTTGTTCCCTTAATCCCAGCACCACCTCTTGGTGGACAACGCACAGTAGAATCAAACATTGGTTTACCAGCATATTTACTAAATGTATTATTGGTAATGTTAAGCTTATTAGCCGTAACCGCATTATGATAAATATTTACTTCTTGATCACTATATCCAAATGGACAAATAGATGGTTTTATAATATCATCAGTGTTAATAATATTTTGATAATTAGCAGCAACATATCCTGAACTATTATTATAGTTATGATCGTTTACAACATTATATTTATTGGCATGGTCAGAGAATTTTAAACTAAGATTAAAACTATGATTCTGAATATATTCTTGATTTAAAAGATATAAGTGAGGATTCGATGTTGGTTCTTTATATGGAACAGAGATTCCAGCAACAGATGTTTTTGTAAATCTTGTATTCATATTAGATAAGCTATATAAATATTGAGTTAAATCAGAATTATTAATATTTATTGGATTAAGAGGCCAGTCTTGTGGAGCTGCCAAGCTATCAAAATCTGATTGTATTGTTTGATCTATAAATATTGATCCTCCAGCAATTGGTGATTTATATCTTTCACCGCCACCAATTCTATATAGTTCATCTAGACATGGTTTAGAATCAAATACTATACTTAAATCTTTTGTGTTAACATAGTTTAGAAAATTTAGTTTAACTTCTATATCTTTAATAGAAAAATTCAATACTCTAGGATTTCTAAAGCCTTTCCATGTTCCGGTTGGATTTGGTAAGTTTTCATAATAGTTTGCTGGTTGCTCTCCATTATCTTTAATACAATTTGGATTGGATCTTCTGGCCTTACTCATATATTTGACTATATCTTCTGGTATAGGCCCTGGAGGATATCTTGGTCCAGAAACTGGGAAAAGATATTTAAACCTATTATTTTCTGAATCACTAATGAAACCAAATTCATCCATGAAGGGTGAAAAATTATCGTAAGATCTAGCTTCGTATCTTTTTGGATCTCCTCCTCTTAATATTCTATATCCATGATCATAGGCTTTTCCATTTGCGCTAGGTATATCTTGATCGCCGTATTCTCTATGGATTTGATTAAGCCAAACCCAGTGAGGAGGACTATCGGATCTACACGGTGTTGTTCCGCCACATTGTATGCTTTCTTGAATCCACTGAGCGCCTTCTGCTATTCCTATCTCTATTGATGATTTAAATTGTATTGGAATAATAAAAAGATTATTTCCGCTATATATATAGCTATCATTCTGAATATTGTTTATACTAGGGCCGCTAAAACTATAAGACTCTCTAGCTCCAACATTGAATTTTAAAACACTAGATAGATTCTCTATGCCGCTATGTAATGGACTATCATAAGATATCCATCCGCTTTGAGGATGAAAAACACCCTTTTTAAAATCGATATATTTATCAGAATTATCCGGTATAATATCCTCAAAACAATATTTAAAGCCCTCTGCAAAATAAGGAGGATCCAATGATGGTTTGTCAGATTTATAATTTAATGGCTTTCCTGTGATAGCCGGAAACACAGTTCCAGGATCCGGATGATTAGGAATACTTATTCCTATATTATTAATTATTTCATTATCCCAGCCACCATATGATTTTATTTTTGGTGAAAAATCGGTACTAAAAGTCTCATTATTTTCCTTATCAAGTGCTCCACCCCAAGATCTATAATGATAAGTATTATTTTCCCATCCATCTAGAGTAGAACCCTTTCCTCTTATCCAGTTTCCTCTTGATCCGTATAGATCTGTTGAATATAAACTAAAACAATTAGCGCATTTTGGATCAGAATGGTGTCTTATATGTTCAAGTTTTATTTTATCTAACCTATATTGAATATTAGCATCAGAAAAATATCTTAATATAATATTAGAAGATTGATCATACTTATAGGATGAGTCCGCTTTGCCATCTTTTATAGGTCCTCCATAGTAATCTTCTAAATAGTATAGCGTATTGTTAATTAATTTTTCTGGCCGACTCTTTAGAACTTTAATATCTGATGTCATGGCTATAGGTAAAGCTAATCCTCTACCATGTATTGCTATACTATTTATAATTGGAGTATGAACTCTTAAATTTTTAGAATTTAATATAATATCATGTTTTTCTCTATCTATAATATATTCTATATCTGCTGGATCCGGTTTAATCGGAGGCGGAGGTTTTCCTATTCCTCCCGGCCCCGTTGACGGAAAAGAAGTTGATATTGGTGACAAATATCGTCCTCTAACATCTTTAGGAAAAAATTGATTGGGAGTATTGTTTAGATCGGGGCTCATTAGACCAACAAGACTAGTAACATAAAATGTTTTAATCTTAACAAATGTGCCGTATGGAGTTATAATCGTGCATTTTATTTGATACCTTCCTGTAGAATATGGAGCAACATAAACTTCTGGCCCATGAGACAATGATTCAAAGCCAACAACTTGTCCAGTATAATCTTTTATAGTTTGTTGAACCTGAGATGTATCAGAAAATAATTGTGGGCCACCTTTAGTAGATATAGATAAAATAATATCATTAATAAATAATACTGGTGGTCCACTAACTTTTTCCCATTTACACACAAAATCTTTTCTGACTAATATATCAGAAGGATTATTCTCATCCTCTGCTGTTTTATAAGAATCTATATCCAGAGTTTCTGGTAAAACTCTTAATAGAATTAGATCCGATAGATTACTAGTGTAGTTTAATCCTAGCACCGATCCATCTTTATATTTAAAAACGCATGTATTTGGACTATTGTCATTTTTAATGTTATTGTATTCTGGTAAACTTGGATCATTAGTAGATTTAGCAAGAACTAGGTTGATTTTATTGATTTTTTCATTATATTTAATAATTGGTCTAGCAGAATCCCATAGCATCAGGTCTGATCTGGGAATAATATTTGCTGGTACTTTAGGATTTTGTTTAAACTTTAAACCAATTCTTGATTTTGTTTCAGCATAATTTGTATCTATACTTAGATCGCCAACCTCTATGCTTTGATTAGTATATAATATAGCATTTTTTACTTCGGACTTGACAATATATTCACCAAACTGATCTACTCTAACATTCGCTCCGTATTCTAATGGTTTATTAGATGTTACAACCCCTTCTGCTCCTAGTATAAGTTTAGATCCATATTTTTGTACTAATTTTTGTTTTAATCCTACTGTGTTATATATAATATTATTATTTAAATTTCTAGTATTATCATCATTATCGGTAGAACTTAGCTTACTGAAATATGAACTTATTTTATTAAGACATTCTATCGTAGACTGTAAATGACCAATGCCTGTTGATACATAGTTATTATTTATGAAAATATTTACGAACTCCATTACTTCTTTAGTATATAATCTACTAATACTAAATTCATCTATAAATGGACTGGTAGCAATATATTTAGATAAATTTTTATAGCTTCTTGCTGTATGTGTTTGTCTATAAGATTCTCTTCTCTTTAGATCAAATGTTAATTTATGATATATAGCATTATATGCTTGATATAAAGATGGCGAGCAAAAAGAACGAGGAGCAATGCCAGGAAATTGTGCCATATATTCATCAAAATTTATATAATAACTATATACATCGCCATCTGGAATCCATAAAAGATATTTGCTTTGTCCTATAACTATGTCGCTATATGTGCTTACGCTACTTGATGTAGAAACACCCATACGATTTTCTTCAACAAAAATATCACTATCTAAAAATAATGCATTATTACCAATAGTAGATAATTTAACATAATTATTTTTGCTGTCTCCATAATTAAATTCTATATATTCGCTATTTATAAACTTGCTAGATGTTTTATTTGGATCGTTAGTTTCATATAGAGTTTCTTCATCAATTTTAACGAATGATCTTGATGTGTTAAAAAGCTTAACTCTTGCATTATTTGGAAACTCAGATAATTTTTTACCAGTTTTGGACGGAACGATTCTTTTAAACCAGCACATTAGACCATGTACTGGAAAATAAGATATATTTTGTCTATTTAGAGTCCAATCTGTTGACATATATCCATTTGTTTTCCAAAAATTAAACTTTGGATTAATAATCTTTAAGAAATTTTGTATACCTAAAATATTATTTTCATTATTATATCCTGAAACATATCCTTTATCTAACAATAGGGTGTTGTCGATAGTACTATTATCTTTAGTTATAAAAAGAGGGGTCCATACATTATCCGCAGCTTCAGTGGTGCTGATCAGATTATTTAGAATATCGTTCCTCACACTAGCAGCATTAATACTGTTTTTTTGATCTATCAAATCTTCTAAAAAGGTTTTATCGTATATAATACAATTATTCATACTTTAGTTGCCGATAATGTCCATTTTCCATTAATAAATATAAAAATACCTTTACTTCCAGCAGAGGCCGATAGTTCCAAAGGATTATCAAAATTTACTACAAGTAAAGGAACTGATGCTGATCTTCGTCCTTGAATATGATGCAGCCTAACGCTTGCAGAATTTCCAGACCCTATTGTTCCTATAGCCATTACTGATGGTTTGCTCAAAGGTTCATAAAATCCACTTAATCTATCGTATCTACACAACAGTTTAGTTCCTTTTGGAGCAGTATATCCTGTTTTGTCTACTACATATACTAATCTTCTATATCCATTTTGCAATGGTTCTTTATTATATTCTATATCATCTATAAATGCTCTAGTAGAATATGTGCTATCATAATCGTCTTCTTTAATCATATCGCTTTCTAGTGTTACATAAACATTCCTATACGGACATTTATTATCTGTTTTATTTGCTAAAAATTCTTGTAAAGAGGCTTGATCTGTTTTATTAGTAACTATAAATGGTGGCAAAATTTCTTCTTTGCATCCTCCTCCACTAGCGTCCCACACTCTTCTTTGCGAATCCCATCTTAAATCTATTGGGCCAACAGGCCATAAGTCTGGTTTTTGAGCCCAATTACGATAAAAATATTTGGATTTAGTACTTTTTTTAGTCCATTTACCAGTTCCTTCGCCGATCCCTGTTCCCGAGCCAGACCATGTATATGCTTGTGTGATAATATCGCCTAAAGGAGTTATTCCATATTGTGATGATGATGGGAGTAATGCTCCGGGTGCTTCTAAATTATTTTTACCAAAATTTTTATCACCAGTTGTATCAACCAGTCTGAATCTTAAAACTAGACCATTATCATCAATATGATATGGCATATCATGAGCGTTCGGCGCAGGATATCCTTCTGTATCAAATCCCCAAGAGTGTAGCATTAGCGGTCCTCGCAAAGCCATAAATCTTTGATTATTTAGTATAAATACATTATCTGTTGCTTGTTTATCCATATCATATCTATAATAGTCTTTATTAATATTATCTTTTCTAATATTATTATAGAGCACAAAATTATTACCATTCGTTTGAGGATTGTCTCCTCTGCCAATAGCCATTATGGAGTGTCTACAAATATCATCTGGTAAAGCATAAGGATTCCTAAATTCGCCACTTGGTACCACTATGGGATTTAAACTATATAAATTAACATCTGGTAATGATGTTTTTTTAGTTGGGTCTTTATCATTCTTTTTGATATCTAATTTAGCCTTGGAGCATACGGAGCATGGTATTCTTAAAGGCGTAGACAATTCTGTACCATCTAAATTATAGATTAAGGTCTCTCTAGTATTAAGACACTTAGGACATGCTAAATCATATGTAAAATTATTATAAGATAGTTTTAAGTTTTGTTCACCACCAAAAAATGTTCCACTACCACTAACCAAAGTACTTAAAGGATAGGTTCCATTTTGTTTAGTTGGATAAAAAGAAACAGGTGACAATATTCCATCAAGACTCATAGCGGATTTAGAAGAATAGTCTTCAAATAATTCTGATCCAATTTCATCTCCAGTAATAATACCTGCCCAATGATGATTTCGTATACTATAATAAACGCCAGAATAAAAAGCTTTATTTTGATCAGTACCATATGATGCATAATCCGAATATCTTAATGATTGTTCTCCATTATTATTTGTTATATTCCAAGCATCCGTAAATTTAACTCTATCTAAATGTTGTTGAGCTTGACTGATAATTAACTCAACCGGACTTGTGCCGTAAAATCTAGTACGTCTATCATCAACCTTGTAAGCTTCTCTTGAAGATCTTGCTTTAGCTAATATATCAAGTCTTTCTAGTAGAGCTTTATTTGATAATCTTTTATTGATTGTGTTAATTTGTTGATTAATTTTACTAATATTATTATTTAGTGTTCTTGCTTTATCTGTTAATTCTTTATTAAATAATCCTGTTTTAGGATTATATGTTTGAAAACTATAACTAGTTTTTATACCATCGTTGGAGGTTTGAATACTAATATTACTAATAACCGGAAATCCATAATCATTAGAACTATTAACTACTATACTAGTATATCTTAAAGTAGAATTTAGATTAGCATCATAAAATATAGAATTTTTTGAAGATATACCATATAATGTATTGTCAAAAGTAGAATTTCTATTTACTCCTAATATATTAGGATTGAATGATCCGCCTATACCAAATATTGGTGGACCAACTATTGAGACTCTTCCGTTCTCAAGAACAGACTGATAGTTAACATCATATGCTATATTAAAATTAACAACATTTTCTAAAAATCTTATACCTCCATATTTCCATGGAACATAGTCGCTATTTTGTTCTACTTTAATATTTCCAAATAAATTATCAGATATATTAGGATTAAGCATAATCGAAGGATCATTGGCCCATGGGCCGTAAACTCTATTGTTGCTCTTTATTGGTATGCCAGCAAAAAGTGGGGTTGCCATCCTTGGTTTAATAACATCATGTTTGGTTGCTTGATTGCTAGAGGCCCCTTTGACAACTATAAAATCTTGACTGATTACAGGTAATCTATATTGTTCTAAATAATCTATATAAAAACGAAATTCTTGCATTTCTTCTTCTGAATATTCATATCTATTTTGATTTTTCTTTGATTTACCCTTTTCTTTTGGCTCTCTTTCTTCAGCATCGTCCGCTTCTTTCTTGGCCTGTTTAACAATACCAAGATTAGCTAATATAGCTAAATCTTCTTCGGCAACATTAGCAATCACAGTTAATGATGGATCAGCAGTATAGCTATTACTTATGCTCATAACCTCTATACCTGGACTCTCAACAATAGCTCTACAGTCTGTAAGATTAATAGGATTAAGAAATACTAATTGCGAACATTGTGCAGAAATATATAACTTTGCTCCTGGAACAAATCGATCATAAGGATCATAGTTATTATTTTTTCTAATTAAAATAAAATCTTCATCTGTTAATGTATTAATATTTACAGACGGTTGTAGTAATGGACAAAAACTATCCTCTTCATCTTCACTAACTGGTATAACTACATTATTATCAATTCTTTGACCAGTATCTGCTGTCGATGTTTTTTCCCAAGCCTGAATCCTACTCTTATCTGCGTCACTAACTCTATCTTCCTTCAGTGCTGTTACTAATTCATCTTTAGCTTCCTGTAGTTCTTTTTCAGCTTTACTAAGTTCTTCTTTTAATTCTGCTATAGTTTGTTCTGCCATAGTTATTATTCTTTTGGTTTTTTAGCATCTTCTGGTTTTGGTTGATTCTTTTTATTTATTGCATCATTTAAAGAACGAATTTTATATTTAAGATTATCAATTTTTCCTTGTAAATCACGAACTGTTGGATCTGATGCATAATTACTTCTATCGATAGCATTAGTTTTGGTGCGTTTTGTTATGATTGCTTTTTTTGTATTATTATCTAATTTAGCCCACGAACACGTAACATCATCAATATTTGGACTAACATTGTATCCTAGAATAGGTCCCAACAAACCATCATCATTTCTAAGGGCGTGCCAATAATTATCGCCAAAAACAAAACTATCATCAATATAATTGCCTGGCTCTTCCCAGCCACCATCCGCTATTTCAAAATTATATCTTATATTTTGACTACCATGATAAACAAAAAATGATGACGTTGTGCCAGGAATAGCTATATCTATATAAGCTGTATCTTTATAAGCATATACGTCTGGCATTTTAACCATATATTGTTTACCATAGTATTTACTAGCTATAGTTTGAATAAAACCATGAATAAGTTGTAAATCTTTAATAAAATTATGATTAAGATATAAATCCCAATTCATTTGCATTTTAGAATGCAAAGCATTTCTTGGCTCGGCCATATGCCCATCTTCTGCTATACTAGGACTAGATAAGTTAGTACCAGCTCCTCCCATACCACCACCCAGATTAACTGTGGATATTGGCTCACCAGGCAATGGTGGCGGTTTTGCTTCCAAAAAGATATTTTTAGCCTTATAAGCATTTACTAACATAACAAAAAGATCAGGCTTACTAAAATAAGATTTACCTAAACAATATGTCAAATATTCATCAAATCCAGAGCATCTTAACTCTGTTTCTTTAATTGTAAATCCAGCGGATTTATATTCAAGAGTTCTTACAACATTTCTATCACTTTCTGCTGCTGGAGTTGAACTACTGTCTGATGATCCGGAACCATCGTCTGATGATCCGGAACCATCGTCTGATGATTGTTCTTGTTGGGCATCAGCAGCATCTTCGTCTCTCTTTTGAGCAT
>Ga0208091_1000022_pt1 | contig 50939 bp, 75 predicted proteins | sample LakMenEpi26Oct12_FD_150736 | JGI IMG/M metagenome (GOLD analysis project Ga0208091, IMG submission 150736) | Freshwater microbial communities from Lake Mendota, WI - 26OCT2012 deep hole epilimnion (SPAdes) | ecosystem: Environmental > Aquatic > Freshwater > Lake > Epilimnion/Euphotic zone ...
CCTTCACCATGATAACGAGCATTCTGTTTGATCATAGCATTGCTATATTCATACATATACTTTTGAAATATATCTAACTGTGCCTGTCTAGCGTAAGCATTAAACTCCATAGGAGTTATGTAACCCCTATTGTCTTTGTTTAATATAAACATAACGCTATTACGAACCTCGTTTATCATGGAAATGCTTTTTACAAAGATAAATAAAAAAAGGCACTTTGTGAGAGTGCCTTTCTTTACTAAAAGTAAGTGCTATTAAGCAATAGCAATACTAGTTACAGCAACTGGTAAACCAGAAACCGTGTATGCAGGTTGAGACCATGCTGTTTGAAGTGCTGCAATAACTGCGTTTTGGATTGCATCGCGCATTTCTTCTGATCCTACACCTAATGCTGCATGAGCAATTGTAGTTACTTTACCACCACCATAGGTAATAACAACCGAGGTATTTGTGCTTTGCTCGATTAATTTGATGTCTGTACAAGACACTAATTGATTTTGCTCGTTAGTAACTGGGATAGATAAAAACTTTTCCATTGTCTAAAAATTTAATGGGTGAATAATGACACAAATATACTAATTTTCTGAGAATTTATTTTCTAGAAACTTATACAGGTCTAGACCCTCATCAGACTGTAAGTAAGCAGACAGTAAGTATACTGGATCCTCTCCAAAAGGAACAGTAAGTAATTTCTTCTTATTGTCCTTTAGATTGTAATAAATCTCTTTTTTATTGTTTCTGTATGCTAAGTATCCATCAGATATTGCTCTAGCAGCAAAACTAGTTACCTTAATTGTTGGATCGTTTACTGCTTCCATAAAGTCTTGAGGATATTTTTTGGCGTATAACATCATGTCTCTTCTGATTTCAGATGTTTTCATCATATCAATAGAACCACCAAGAAGAAGTCTAGCAATTGGCTCTAATTCTTCAAAAGACATTTCTCTTGCGATTAACTGAGCATCAAGAACATCATACATTTGTTTAATTTCTTGTTGAGCATCTCTTTCTTGATCGAACTCATAAAACTCAGTGCCATTTCCAGGATGGTAGTGAAGAAATTCTTGTAAAACTGGATTGTTTTTTGGAACATTTAATACTCCATCTTCAAAAATTATTGGTTCAATAATTACATTATCTCCTTGTTCATCTTGAAATGGAGAGTTTGCGTTTCTTGCATAACGAAGAGGTCTATTAGTATTTGACTCTTCATCATAGTATAGTAAACGTTTTCTTGGAGTATCCTTTGATGAAAGGAAATAGGTTAATGGATTTTTGCCATTTTTTAAAAGATATGTCCTATCTTTTGGCTCTAAAACAGATTTTCTTGTTGTTTTCATTTGATATAATTTAATTTATTAATAATAAAAAAGGGAGAGGCACTAGGCCCCTCCCGATTTTTTCAATTATCCCTTGAAGATAACAAAGTTGTTAGCACCAAGTGTACAAAGCGCTCTCTCAGACAAGAAGTTAACTTGCATTGCATCGAGGTCGCTAGTTGCAGCACCACCAGCTGAACCAGTCATCCAGGTTTTGTATCTACGATCTTCAGCCTCAGAAGCTCGGTAACGAACGTGTAAGAACGGTCGTCTAGCATTTTTACCAAGAACTTGATCGTATACAGTCATTGTTCCAGCAGGAACCAACACACCGTTAACTACACCACCAACTAAACCTCCACGAAGAGTTGCATCGTTAAGGTATTTCCAGTCAGTTTTGTAGAACTCGTATCCTCTCTTGAATCCAGAGAAACCAAGGTTCAATGCCATCTCCTCGCTGTTATCAAATAAACCATAAGAAGTACCACCAGCTCCGTAAGAGTTCTGAGCAGCCAACATATCATCGATATCGAAAGAGAACTGACGATTCAAGAACAATACGTTTTCTGCAATAGCACCTTGCTTGTCAAGTCTTTGAATAATAGTATCAAAGTCAGCCAATGAAGATGGGTTACCACCAGACCAAACATTTCCTCTATCTTCGATTTCATAGAACAAACCTTTTGTACCAGCAGCAGTTGAACCAGGTCCAGAACCAGGAGCAGAAGCCGTAGCAGGAGAAAGATATGCCAATGCATCAGAACCAGCTTCAGCAGGAACACCTTCAACCATCATCATTTCAAGGTAGTCCTCAAAACGAAGACGAGTTTCGTGCTCTGACTTCATGTACCACAAGTAACCAGTAGCTCCGTTTTCAGTAGTTACTTCAACCCATCCAACTTGAGCCATATCAGAACCAGATACAGTATAAGTATCTTTAATGATAACTGGCTTAACATCGAAGAATAAATCTTGAGCTTCTAAAGATCCTTGCATTCCACTAGTTCCTTTTCCAAACTCAGAACCATATACAAAAGCTGTAACTAATTCTGTAGTAATGGTAAATGGAGAACCAGAAGCCTCATAGAATTTAACTTCAAAAGTTGAGTTTGAAGCTAAACCATCAGCAATACCTACTCTTGAAATAACTGCTTTAGCAGAGTTTGCAGCTACAGTTTGAGATGATAAAAATACTGTTTGATTTTTTCTGAAGTTACAAATAGCACCTCCAGGAATAGTAAATTCAGCAGTATCTGAACCAGCCGCATCGTCTGGAACAACATTAGTGTATTTAGTATGTAAACGACCTTGCTCTGCCCATTTAATCATGTCAGAGTTTGTAGGAAGTTCAGCACCAACCATACGCAAGAAAGATGCGATTGATCTGTTTCCATAACGCTCAAATTCTTGCTCATAAGTATCGGGAAGATACTGATTTAAGAAGTTGAAGTTTGTAATATAGTTTGTAGGCAATGTTGCCTTCACTGAGCTAGGGGTAATCGCTACACCTGGGCTCGTTTGTAATGTACCACTCATTTTTTAAAGTTTTAACGTTTTTTAATTACTAACCTGCTTCCTCTGTCTGGGTCTATTACTCTAATTTTTACCCCTTCTGTAGGTGTAACTTGTGGCGACTGACGAGTCATATCAATATTTTTAGACTCTTTAGCAACAGTTCCAACCGCATCTGCCATTCCTTTTTCATAGAAAAATTTAGCAAACTTGTCGGGGTTTTTAGCTATAGCAATAGAACGATGGAAGGCCTCAGCATCAGCAAGGTAACCATTATCATCAAGGAATTGTGAAACAAAGCTCCTTAAATCATTTTGTTCTTGCAATAAAGCTTTTGCATCTCCAGGTTTGTAAACCAACTTTTTATTTTCATCTAACTTAAATTTGAAACCTTCAAAATTATCAGAGAAAAGCTCTTGAGTTTTTTTAGAGAAGTATTCAGCTTTTTTCATGCTATCTTCTTCCGCAGACTTGGAAGACTCTTTATATCTCTTATAAGCATCATAGTTTTCTTTTTCTTCCTGTGGAACAAATGATTCCCTTGACTCAAGCGGAACTTTATATTGCTCTTTAAGGTCGTTAAAGTACTTTTTAGCTTTTGAGAGCTCTTTTTTCTTTGCTAATTTTTTTTTCTTGATGTCTTTTTCATCATCAAAATCTTCATCATAAGCAAATCTATCTGAAACATCAAACCTAATGTCTTCTGGTTCAAGATCTGGATTTTGCTCTCGTTGATATTCAAAAAGCAAAGAGTCTTCGTCCATTTCATCGTAGTTTTTATTCAGCTGAATAAAATCTTCAATTCCACGTCCTGTTTCTTTTTTATACTTTAGAAATGCAGAAACATCTTCAGGTAATTCCTCGTTCTGTTGTCTCTGCTCAAATAACTCATCTAAGTTATTTATTTCTCTATTGTACCTTTTACCAATATATGAAAGAACTTTATTATCATCAATTTCATCAACAATTGTCTCTACACTGTTGGGGGTATCAACAACTGTCTCAATAGTTTCTACTGGTTCAGTTGCAACAACATTTGATTCATCGTGTTGTTTTAACAACTGTTCCTCTACCTCGGCAACAGATTTTTCTTCAAAGTCTACCGCTCTTACTTTAATTTCTCCTTCCATTTTTATTCGATTTAATTTTTACAAAGTTAATAATTATTTTATTATTCATTTTCGTAGAACATTGACTGCGAATCTTCTGTGTGCCACTTCTCATAACCTTCGCAATTAAAGTATTCATTGTTCACTAAATAGTTTGGTTTTTCTGGGAATGGTTTTGTAACAAATGAAGGTTCAGACCATTTTATTCTATTGTTTGGTTGAAGCGCTATCTGACCATTGTCAAGAAGTATAATGTGATGTGATTTATGCTCAAGCCCATCCTCAGCTAATGAAAGGTCGGTATTTAAATCGTTAGCACCCCAGTTTATTGTAGCATAATAACTTCCTTGATACCAATTTCTATCTTTCATATATACTTCAACTTTTGTGTCATAAACATAAGAAAGATGTAATAAAGTAAAATTATATGAAAAACAATTCCATATTTGAAGATAATGAAATGGTAAATCTGGGCTTGGTGTTTTAGGTTCTGTTAATAAAGCATGAGATGGCAACTTATCTCTCATTACACCATTATCTAAAAGAACTTGAAATAAAGCTGCCTGACCTGGCATACACCTAACCGACATTATTACTCCAGGAGTGAACTCACCATGCCCCTCTTTAAATTGATACATATACTCATTCCTTACAAATACTTTGAGAGGGAAAAAGTTGTGCTCTATATATGCCATTCTATTTGTTTCGGTGCTTAACCCTCTTGGTTATTGGTATATGTATACCTAAAGATATTTCAGTTTCTGGCCTGTATCCAGTTCCAGCGCTTTGATTCACATCAAATGTCATTGGACCCTTCTCAATATGAACACCATAGTTAGCATCAAATCTATTTTTGTCAGCGCTTCCAGAAAGATAAGGATTTATCTTTATTTTTTCTTTTGTTGTAGTAACTGTTGTTCTGTTTTTCATGTTCTTATTATTTAGGTCCAAAAGATTCTAAGTCAAATCCATCTAAAGAATCTTCTGTGCTTTCAAAATCAATAGGAGGAAGATTATTCTTTCTCTGATTAATTAATTCAGATTGTCTTGAAGCCTGTAAGTCAATTCTTTTGTCTTTTGCTTTTTCTTTCTCTTGTTCTCTTGTTTTTAATTGCTCTGCATCTATGCCCTTTAATTGCATGTTATATTGAAACTCAAGAGCCATTAACTCTCTTTTCATTTCTGCTTCGGCTTGCATTTTCATTATCTCATAATTTGCCTCTGCCTCTTTAAGTTGAATCTTACTTTGAGCTTCCATCTGTAACAATTGAGCCTTAGACTCAGCTGCCGCTTGTTGAGACTGAATATTTGTTTGAGATTGCATCTGAAACTCCATTTGCTTTTGTTGCTGCTGATACTCCATTCTCTTTTTTCGCTTCAACTTCAAAAGCTCATTGGCCATCTTAATATTCTTGATATTTCTAATATCAATAGCATCCTCTAAGTCAATAGTTTGTTGCTGTAATGCAACCTGAATATTGGCCTCAAGCATTTGTCTTTCTTCTTCATCTGGAGAAAGATCGATGAATATACCAAAATCAAATAAGTATAAGTCCTTAATTTCTCCAAGTATAGCTAAATTGTATTTACCTATCTGCATGGCAAACTGCTCAGAGAAATCTGAATACTCCATAATGTCGGCAACTCGTATCGAAATACACTCCGCCATTCTTTTTGTTATGTTTAAGTTTGCCTCTAAAATATGTCTAGTTGCAGTATTAGAGTTTAATGCCGCTAACTTCTGTATTCCAACCAAAGCGTCTGGGTGAGGCATTGTGCCATCTCTAGCCTCATTGATTCCCGTAACGTCTCTAATCATGTTTAAATAATGATTATAGTTGTTAATCAAAGAAGACATTTTGCCTTGTCCACTATTAGTGTTTAGTTCTTGTATAGGTATCCTTGCATTATTAAACTCACCATCTTGCGTGTAGCTACGTCCTATGACACTACCCGTTTGAAAATATAACTTAAGAGCGTCCTCTGGATTGTACGCAGCTCCAGTTCCAAGGTCTACCTCGTTAATACCATCAGCATCGATAAATACTCCGTCTGGAACTACTCTAGCTGTAACTTGTTGAAGCTTTAAGTGAGTTAACTGAATTTGATCTGCAAATGGAATCATTCTTCTTACAAGCGACTCCATCATTCCTTTGTACATACGAGGAGCAAAACCAATATAGTTAGGGTAAGCCTTTTGACTTGCTGACTTTGGTCTAACCATATTTTTCATCATCTCCCACTTAAGCATGATGTTTGTCCCAGCTACAAGAACACCTTCGTACCATACATCCCTAACCGCCTCAACCTTTTCAAACTGCATTCCTTCTTCCATAGGTGGGTTAAACTCCTCACCTTTTCTAATTACTCTTTCGCCACCATTATCTAATATTTTCTTTTTCCAAACAAATTTCTTAGAAGCTTTGTAGTTAAAGTAAATAAGAGTAACTATTTCATTTAAAAAATAATCATCTTGATAATTTCTAATAATCGGGAAATATGTATACCAAGCAGAACTAGTGCTGCGAATCTCATTCAATTGCTCTTCAGTAAGGCTTGGATCTATCTTTAAAAGCTCAGTATAATGCATCTGCTTAACTTCTCCAAAATAGTAACAATCAGAAAAGTCATTTTTTTCCGTATAACTATGAATCCAGTTGGCTGGGTCTACATACTCAACCTTTAATCCATCATTGATTAGAAATGAATGTTTTATAACAGATACACCCAAAGTTACAAGGTCATAATCTATAAGCTTTCTTAGCTCCTTGTAGTCGTTCATTTCAAGAACAGTATTAATCGCAACCTCGCTTGCAATCTCTACACTAGGCTTGTATTTAAGCTGCATGTATAGCTCTAGCTCTTGATCATTTTCTGGTAACTCGTTAGGGTTTACATTAAAAGCGTCTACACCAAACTGTTCTTTCGTCATCATCAAGAAATCTTTTGCCAACATGTCGGACTCAATCATTTCTTGAAAAGCATTCTTTTTTTCGGCAGACATAACGTCTTGAGCCTCTGTCCTAATTTCAAATAATCTGTCGGACATTCCGTTTACAACAACGTCAACAAACTTAGGGATAATTGGAACTGGTGTCCAGTCTAAGTTCATCATAGACATGTCACCATTAATAGCTAGCTCATCTTTATACTTCTGTACTGGTTGCTGACCACGAGCATACAATCTAAGCCTGTGGTACTCTCCCCACTGGTCGTAGAATCTACAAGTATTGTTTTTACGTTTAAACCATTCCCCCTCAATAGCCTTCCCTACCTTTAAACCGTATTCAAATGTTTGTTTCTCTTCATCCGTTACCATTTGACTTGGAAACGGATTTTGATATATTATAACAGATGGTTTTTCCATTCTATTCTATAATTTTGCTGTGACTGCCCTGATTATTATATCTTACAAATTTAATACTAATTTTTGATTCTTTTCTTTCTGGAGTAAACATGTGTTTTCTGTTTGCCATTATGGCTAATCCAGAACTAATTGAAGCATCATATTTAGTTCTATTTGTAGGATCAAACCTGGCCCAATCTTCTAAAGTTCTATTGAAGTACATTGATCCTATAACATCATTATCTCTATATGTACCTTCAGAGTCAAAGCCTACATACTCTTCTATATACGACTCGATACAAGAAGCATGTGCCTGCCTTATATCTTCGCTAGAGTTAGGTATTCCGCCAATTTCAATCTCGGTTTTAGATAGTTTAGTTATGTTCTTGTCTGGTCTATTCATTGAGAATCCTCTATAACCTCTGTTTTTAAAATGATATAACAATCTAGCTTTATTATTCTCTGCTAGTATAGGCATACCATAAAAATGACAAGCCATTAAAACATCCTCAAAAAATATCTCAGCAGTCTGTGGCCTAGCTACATACTCTAAAAAAAACTCATTTGTTGGTCCTTCTGACATGTGAAACGTTGTCATACCATGCAGAGCACCATTAGAGCCACCTCCTCCAACAACACCAGATATATCATAGGGGTCACAACCAAACGCCCCCATATGTTCATTGCCAGGGTATTTTTTTCCATTTCTTGTTATTACGTTATTTCTCAAGTTCTGTTTAGGTATCCAAGATACTAAAAATCTACCATTCTTATCTGGAGTCCAAATAACCTCGGTATCTTTTTCACCATTCTTCCAGTGAAAATAACCTCTAGTCAAAAACTTTTCTTTGATTAGAGAGTCATTATAATCAATCTGCTGATATATCTTGGTTAGGTTAAATATTGATTGCTTTGACTCATCTCTAAATGCGTGAGACTCTGTCCTAGGGAACTGTCTGTAGAATTCATTGAGTGCATCAGAATCAGACTTTAAAGCGTTTACCTCATTGTTCCACCAAGTTATAACCCCAGTTTTTATTATCTCTCCATCTATCCCTTTTACTGGTTTATCTGGATTCTCAAAAACTGGCCATCCATACTCGTCTATATATCCCTCAACGTTCCACTCCATAGGTATAAACAAAGAATACAGTCCGCTCTTTGTTTGATCGTTTGCTGATCTTTGTAATATATTACTATCGTTGTATAGCTTCTTGAAGTTTTCTCCACCCTTTGGAAGAGCATTTGATGTAGAACCCATCATACACTTACCTATAATCTTGGCTCCAAGTCTTAAACAAGTTTTAGTGACTCTCCAGTTATTTAATATGTTCTCTGGCTTTTCCCACTTACCGCTCTCGTCATGCACTAATAGTAAAAGCTTTTCACCGTCATAACTGTTGTCCGCAGTATTCTTCCAGTCTATTGTTGTATCTAGTCCCTCAATATCCTCAGTCTTTTCTTCGTCCATGTTCTTTCTAGTAATTTTACTAGCAGGGACACGAAACGCCAACTCAGTCTTTGGATTATCCATACCGTCCTGAATAGGCTTAAAGAAAAAAGGATAATTTCTGATAATAGGTACAACCTTATCCGTAAACATCTTTTTTGCATCGCTACCTGTTTTTGATAGTATTCCAATACGAGAGTCTCTTACTATTGTACCAGTATTACATGACTCAGCAGAACTCATAAATGAAAATCCAGAACGCCTGTTCTTTAAGTAACACATCCCAAAAGACCTGTTGTCTGCTTTACACGCTTCCCAGTATATGTAGAATATTCTATTAGACTCTCTAAAGTCTGGAAGACCAATATCAATTTTAGTCCACTGTAAATACATATAGTGAGTTCCAGTTATGTACGTAGGTATTTTATTGTTTATAAACCAAAAACCGTTCTCCCTTCTGTCAAACTCCTTCTCTATGTAGTCTACATACTGACCCTTAAATACATTGTCTTTTCTGTTCCAGTCAAAGATTGTTTTAATTTTCTGAAGCTCTTTAGGGTATTCCTCAGAAACCCATCTTGATCCTCTGTCTTCAACCTTATCAGGAACTGATGGTAACGCAACCTTTAAACCACATATGTTATATATGTCTCCTACAGTTCCGTCTTTTGATATAACGACAAGGTCGTATTCTTTATTGTAACCATACTCCCAGTTCTTTCTTTTGTTTTTATTTACAACCGTTGACTTACTTACGTAATCCTCAAGAACTGTGTACAGATTATTTTCCATTTTTTATTTTTGCCTTTCCTTCGGCAAAGCCATGTTTTCCAAAGTCTATTTGAGCAACAGGCTGTTGCGTGTCTTTATTTTCTTCCTCATCAATCTTTCCTAGCATGTATAAAGCATCTTCAAATGCAAGCCTTTTTGCTGATGCTGCATTCTTCAATTTATCGGCAGATATATCGTCTTCTGCATGAGTTATTATTGGCTCTCTTAATACTTTAATAAGCTCATCAACTGCTACCTTAGCTGCCTGTATTAACTCTATTTTCTTAGACATATATTCTTGTTGTACATTCTGTAAAGAACCTCATCGTCTATTCTAAATTCATACTCACTATCTGGAGAAAACGCAACAATGTCTCCCTTGCTAACGTCCATCAATGCATCGTTAAAATACACTAGTTCCCCCCACAAATCTTCTCTCGATCCAATACTTGATATAATTTTATCTTGATTTTTTATGGGCCTAACAAAACAATATGGATAAGGAGACATCCAATCACCATTTGGGTCTTTATATAGGTACAACTGATCAGGCTCTATGATAAAATAATCATCAAACAAATGATGCCAGCTACTTTTTTGGTTTCCCTTCATGTCGTAATAGAACTTAAACACATTGTGATGAACAATAACATTGTCACCACTTTTAATTGGGCCATCATAATTTATTGGAACAGAAATAACCACACCAAGTCTATTAGAAACGGTGTGGTCTTCTTGAGACGTACTTATTATAAAGTCAATATCGCCATACTTACGCACATTGTCATAGCGCTTATCGTTGTAAGGCTTAATTATAAAATGGTATGGAGACTTCATTAGAAATCTATATTATACTCAATAGATATAGGCATTGAAGCAGAGAAACTTTTCCACTTGACAATCTCCTTGTCTTGATTAAGTATATATATAGATATAGATGAATCAGACTCCATGAGTATTGTGTCTATAGAACCATTTCCTCTAAGGACTTCTTGTCCAACTACATAGTGCATAGACTTCATGTAGTCAGGACCTACCGATATTTTTCTAATTATATTCACCTGTTTGAAGATTGATTTTAATGTCTCCATACTTAGACACTAACTCATCTTGAAACTGCGATAAGTCAAATGCAGATGTTTCTAGATTAGCTAATGATGCCATCTTTTGGCTCTTCATTCGTTCAAACGAAACCTCGATGTCAGCGATTTGAAATTTAAGATCTCTGTAAGTTTGATTTAAAGATCTTAGCTTGTCTAACTCTTCCTGAGTGATTTTCTTTTCTTCCATTTTATTTAATTTAAAATTATTTGTTACAAATATAGTAAATATTCGTAATAAATTACATAGATATGTACCAAGTAGTATTAGCGTTATTGTATTGAAAGCATACTGGGGTATCAGCCGTCAATGTAGATGGAGCACCAACTATTGATGCACCTGGGGTAATCCAAGTTGTTGATGGTCTAGTAACAGTAGACATTATAACATACTTTAAACCATCAATGCTTGAACTAGCTGTTGGCATTGTTACAGCAAATGATACGGCTGCTGGAGTACCAGTAAAGTATGTGTTAATATTTGAAATAGTATAGTTTGCTAACGTTCCAGTAGAATCAATCTCTGGAGCTTGAGTTAAGTTTACTACATCCTGTATCTTGAAGTTTACAGTATCTCCTGTAGAATTTTTTGTTCCAAACAACAGGTCATTTACGCTTGGAGTTTTAGTTTGATAGTTACCTGCTTTCATCGTCCTTGTCCTTTATATTTTTTTTTATAGTTCTTTGATGTCTTTAAAAAAGATGTCTTGGTCTTAGCGTGAACGCCAGGCCTTTCAACGTGTTTTTTTTCTACCTTACTCGCCTCTAAAATTTTTTTACTCATCTGTTTCTAAGTGTAAAGTTAATAAAAGTAATCGAATAAAAATTTCTGTACATGTCTATGTCAATAGCAAATAATCTAATTGGTCCAATAGTTATTCTTAAACTTAAGTTTCCCCAAATTTCTTTTAGCCAATGATTTCTAAACTTCATAGTTTTTGTAACATTTCAATCATTCTAGGACATGGGTATATGTCGCTCTTATCCTTTCTTACCGAGTTGTGGGTATAAATACCAGGAATTCCTTTAAATGCGCTCTTGTCAATATCAAATATTTCTGATCTATAATCTTTGGGTATGTTATATGTTTCACACAAATACACCAAAAGCTGTCTTGTAGACTCTATTTGAGCGTCAGTATATTTATACCAATAAGTATAACCCTTGTATGGTTTTTCTAGTTTAGTCACCATTGAAGGATCAACAGATCTATTTACGTAGTTATAATATTTTCCGTCTTTAAGTTTTAGAGGCCCCCAGTTGCACACCTCAATACCAACTGATAACTTATTTAAGTTTTGGTATTTAGCTCCGTTCTTGACAAAGTCTTCTGAATCTATACCTAAGTGCCAAGCCCAATGTCTAGATGAAAAACACTGAACTATTGTTCCTCGTTCTCCAATGACAAAAGCAGTAGCTATCCTAATGTCGTTACTGTTCCAATACTTTGATACCGCAACAGCATCACCTCCTCCAGCTGTATGGTGTAAATATATTTGAGTCTTAGGGCTATCTTCAGCAAAATACTGATCTTCTGATAGTCTAGACTGTACTATTTTTGTTGTATCTAGCTTCATTAGTTTTTAATGTCTTTATAAGTGTCCGATACTTTTTTCAAACCATCCTTTAATTTTTTTACTGTATTGAATGCTGTTTTTAAAACATTATTGCCAGAGATATCAAACCAGTTTTCATTAATAGATGTAAGCTCTATTATTGCAAATATTCCAAGTAGAATGTTTGTAAATATTGCAGGAGTTGTAATTACAAATGAAAAACCTAAAAACTGAAGAAAACTATTTGCAAAAGGAGTAAGTGCGTAATAGTCTAAAGGAAAAATAGCTCCTGCTGTAATATAATAACCAAGAGCTTTGTATGTATATCCTTGCCTAAGTATTTTAGACTTAAAAACATCTCTATACCTTCTGTTGGTATCTATGGCTATTTTACGCAAAGAGATTAATTTAACTAAAGTATCAATTAATATGACAAACATAAGTATCATTGCCATTAACTCTACGGGAGCAAAAAAAGACGTTATCGTTAAAAAAAATAAAGACAACTTTGTTTTCATATTCTAGAAAGTTTATTTTTGATAATTCTGTAGATTACATATAATAAAATTAAAATCCACAATATGCCACCACTCCAAGCTAAAAATATAGTAAATCCAGGGGTATATTTTATTTTTTGTGGCTTTAATGTTTTTGTTACTAACTTTGTTTGATATATAGTATTTCCAGGTATTGTTTTGTAAACAGTATCTGTCTTAGCTATAACTTTATATTTATTACTTTTCAATCTTGCCTGTAATTTTAGTATTGTACCATCTTTTTCTGATAGTCTACTAGCGTATACATTTCCTAATGAATCACAGAAAAGAGTATCCTCAATAAAAACAGTTTCACCAGGAAGCTCTATAGTTGTATCGCGATACTCAATAATTGTAACTGTGCTATCTTTTTGAACACAGAGAGGGCAATACTTCTCTAGCTTTCTTTCGATAGAACAAGAGAAAAATAAGAATATTGTAGATAATATAAGTATATACTTCATATCCACAAAGGTAACTAAAATATGCTTATTTTTTTATATGTCTTTTAATAACTCTTTAGGTACGCAAACCGTAGTACCTTCGGTAGTAAATATGTGAACATATATATCATCAATCTCCTCCCATTCGGTGAAGGTGTAGGTAATATCGTTGACTGTTACGCTATGCATATAGTAATACTCTAAATTGATCAACCGCTGCAACATCTCCAGCATTTTGGCATTGAGTGGTCCATATTAAATAATAGTTTAAGGCAGGATTAATGGTAAAAGTTAATAGTGTGGATGCTGTACTTTCAGTGCCTGAAGCTGTATTTTGATACCTTAAAGATGTACCTGAACAGCTGATACTTTTCTGTGCTAATAAAGCCTGTTGAATACCTCCTCCATTAAGGGTAACTATGCCACTCATTGTACTTGCACCTGTTAATGTATTGGTTTGGTTTATATAAAGCCTGCTGTATACCTGCCCTAAGTTACCTGATACCCTTGCAATTCTCCATGATAACTCAAGCAAAGAGTCTGATGTCAAAGTATTGGCAGGTATTAACAATGATTTAGAGATATTAATCAAAGTACCTGATGTGGTAGTACCCACAGTACCAGAATAACCTAATACTTGCGGACTAATTCCACTACCTGTAACAGTTAGGTTTCCACTACCAAGTACGGAAGCTCCGTTGATGGTCTTGATATTAGTACTACTAACTAGTGTAGGCTGTATACCAGCATTTGATAGTGATTTATTTTGCCAAAGATCAGTAGCTTGATCGTATTGTATTATGTCATTATCAGCAAGTCCAGATATCTGAACGTCATGTAACTCCTCTATTTCATATCCATTTTGCACCCTAACGTACATCCTTCCAGCGCTACCATTGTTGGCTGTTGTAACAAATCCGAGATATACCAAGTGATTAGGAGCCGATGGCTTTACATTAGTTATTGAACCTGCCGTTGGGCCCAAGTAAACAGGATCTCCATCTGCCCATGTAGACGTAGGAAGAATACTAAGACCGTCTAGCTGTCCGTTAAGTATAATAAATCCCTTCTGATTGGCTCCAATTGATGCAGACAACACTAATCCTACTGTTTGTGCTGATGTAGCGTCAGTAGTGTTGTATGCAAGCTTAACCTTTAGTCTATCACCTTGTCCTCCAAACGCATATACAGGCTGACCTTTAGTTATGGTTATTGACTCATCATTTGTTACATATGCTAATAGTGTATTTGGAGAAGTTCCAATTACTTGAAAAACATTTAACGTTGAATTGTATACACAAATCATTTCAGCTCCATCCTCAATGTCTCCACCTATAATTTCTCCATCATTGTTTCTGTACAGAGAAACAGCTCCTAGTCCGTTAATGTTTAACGTTGATACCGTAGTATTACCATTAGTGAATCTAACTAGATAAGCATCACCATCAGCATAAGAAGTTGCTCCAGCAATTGATACGGTGTACGTGTCAGTTCCACTAGCTGTTCCGTGAGGTATACTTCCTGATCCACCTCCGCCAGATATAACTTTAGGCTTGCCGTCTGGACCATTTACCTGTAATCCTTTTGGTCCAAATATATATCCATTTGAGTCAGTTACTTGCATCTAAGGAAAGATAAGTTAGGGCCCTCTTCTCCACTAATTATAAATGTAGTATTAGCGTCTGTAGATGTTGCTGTTATCTGATCTCCAGGATGTAATATATACACCATGTCATCAGTAATTGTATCACCGTGATTAAGTGAAACAGAGTATATGTCTACAGTAGCAGCAGTTGATGATACATACTTTTGAAGCGTAACATCATAGTTGGTTACAGAGTTTGAGAATCTAATATAGTTTATAGCACACACGTTCTGTGGCTTGCACTCGTACAATATAGTGCTAGTTACACCAACATTACCTTCGTTGCTAATAAGAGCCATACTACCAAAGTGCTACGATACCAGTTGCTGATGTTGTAGAAGCAAATACTCTGATAACTTGGATAGGTAATACAACTCCAGCAGGAACAGAGTTAAAGGTAACATCATCACCGCCAGCAGTTAAAACTCTAATAATACCTCCAGATCCAGAGTACAAAACACACGGCCAAGTCTCTGTTGGATATCCAACATAAGGAATATTGTCAGTGTCGCTAGGTGTTACTACCGCAGCTCTAGATTGTTGTAGTTTTTGATATGCCATCTTTAGTTATTTTTTATAGTGTTTAGTGCATTTAAAATGGCCACTATATCAGACAAGCTGTATGCTCCCCTTTTTGTGGCCTCGTCCAAGGCTCTTTCAATTATTAATATTGCTTGTTCTTTTTCCATTATTAAGGTATTAATTGAATTTTGTATGGGGTTCCGTTAACATCAACCTTAATGTAGTCAGTACCAGCAACATTGGTTACTAAATCAGATGTAACTGATAACGATGCTTGAGAAACATCTGCGTTGATGATTCCAAACTTAGTGGTTGCTCCTCCAAATTTGTACATACTCGAAAAACAATCAAACTCCAAACGACTTACTCCACCCAAATATAAACTTAAAAATTCACCTCCAGGAGATGAATTATCTAAGCTCATACCCCAAGATGGACCAGAATTACCAAATATATCACCAATGTATGCGTATGAATTTGCATTACCAGTCTCTCCGTAAATATTAAGTAAATTAGATGAAGACTGATAAGTAAAATAAAGTCCAGCATTATAGTTACCAGTTAAATTTGTACCACCAAGTCCAGTTATCTCTGATAAACTTGAATCTACAAGACTTCCTAGAGCAGTACCTTTGGGAATAGTGTTTAGTGTAATAGGAAATGTCCCACCACCAACGGTCTGAGCAAAGTCCTCAATGGTAAATGTTTGATCGTTAGAGTTGACTAACGCTGAACGTCTGTTGACAACGGTTGTAGGCTTAATAGCCTCAAACTTTGTTCCTGCTGGTATATTTACTGGCATATTTTTTCTTTTATAAAGTTATTATTTCTTAGTACTCTTTCCGTTTGCCCCGTTTCTACCCCTATTGATAGAAGGAGACTCAAGTACAAATTTACCATTTTTTTTCATACTAACATCTGGGCCTCCCTTTCCGTCAATATCTCTTTTTCTTCGTTCTCTAGTGTGCTCTGCCCTATACTTCTTCTCAGACTCACTCTTGTTGAGTTCCCTCTGATACTCCCTTCTCTTCTCCGCTGCTTTCGGGTTGCTTGCGTAGTATTTCGATGTTTTGCTCTGTCCCATAAAATATCTTGTTAATTAATAGGTTAGGGTTGTTTAACATTTCTTTTCTTTCATTGCATCCGCAGTCCTCTCCAGCAACCGCCTTTACAACTTTTTCTATTCCAGTGGCCTTGGTTATTGCGTGTATAGTATCACCAAATCCGTAGTGCTTTTTAATTATAATCATTTCCTGTACTTTGCTGTTTTCTTAGCTATTGATTCAGGCTGCTTAACAACGCTTCCAGTTCCTCCACCCTGTCTCTTGGCCCTTGTTGTTGCAGCATATTCTGATGGGCTTAACGACTCAATAGCCTTTTTTGGTAGGTATCTCTCTCCAGTCTCCTTGCTTGGCTTGCCACTCTTGGTGGTCCATTCTTGTTTTGTCCACTTGGATAAACTGTTTGACTCAGACTTCTTTCCCTCGTACTTTCCTCCAGACTCTTTATATTTAGCCACAGCTATCTGAGCCTTTCTAGCTGACCACTGACCTGCGTCACCGCCCTTTGTGCCTGACTTAACGCTAGACACAATTCGGTTCCATAGCTCTGGATTTTTCTTTTTTGCTACAGACATTTTATGACCCTTTAACCCACTTCTTACTTGGTGACGCTGTTTTGCTTGGCGACCACTTGACCTTGTCGGCCCAGTATGCAGCGCTCATCTTTCCCTTTGAAATGTTTTTTGCGTGACGGCTTTTAAACGCCTCTCTCTGACCTGCCGTTTGATTGGTCTTTACTCCCTGCTGACCAAAACGAATAGTCTTAATTTCGTCACCCTGCTTCGCCACAACAATGTGACTTTTTGTTGGGTGACTTGGAGTTCTTTTCGGTTTATTGAACCCCTCAACACCAGCTCGTTCTAGCCTAGGGTCTTTCATTTTTTCTTGGCCATTTTTTTCATGGCGGCTTTCATTCCGTACTCCTTGATCATCTCCTTTTTAGATTCAGACTTTTCGTGCTTCATCTTAGCAGATTTGCTGGCATACTTTTCGCCAGTCTTTTTTTCAGTTACCATTTTTTTCATTATCTAGGATTTATTTTTTTATCTCTAATTACTCTTTTGACAGGCTGGCCCTCAGCATTGAATCTTGTTCTCTCCATTCTACTTCCCCCACCAGGCATGTTATATCTTTCAGTCTCAACCATTCCGCCACCAATAGTAGGTCTCTCAGTCATAGTACCCTGAACCTCTTGTCCATCAAACTCACTTGATATATCATATCTTCTTCTGTTAAGAATATCAATGGCGTTGTTTTTAAATGGAACACTATTGTAATAATTATCGGCAGCATCCATCATGGTTTTTTCAAAATTTGACACAGCGTTAATTCTATCTCTATTCATTAAGTTAGCATTTCGTGCATCAACAGCTGGAGATTTTCTTGTTTCAACCATGAAATCCTGAATAACACTTTTTGGCTTACCGCTTTTTGGACCAGTCGTGGTCATAGTCGTTCTATTTTTCATAACTTTGTTTTTGAAGTACAAATATAATAAAAATGAGAATAATAAAAAAAAAGAAAAGACGTGCAGATGCCATATACTATGGCAGAGATACTAAGTATGATTTTCTTAAAAATTGGGGCGTAATTAGAAAATGGGCCATATATCAGTACGGGCTTAAGTCATCGGCAGACATAGATATGCTCATGTTTTTGTACTCAGAAAAATTATTTACACGATCAAAGTTTAACGAGTATGCATCCTTTATGTCGTGGGATAGAAACAGATTTGACAGACTACTTAGCGATGGATTTATCTCAATATGGAGAAAAAGAAAGTACGGAGAGTACAATCTTTACGAGCTGTCGTTTCAGGCTAAAAAAATGATTGCTAGTATGTATAGAAAGCTAATTGGGCTAGAACCCTTCCCAGAGACACCAAGACGAAACAAGGTTATGAAACCAAGCGCATCTTACTCGGAAAGAATGCTAGCCCACGCTATAAGAAGGTTTAACTCTGAGTTTAAAGAACGCAAACAATATCCTTCTCTTGAACAACAGTAAACCTGCTGTTGTCGATTACTACCTCGTAGGAGTGAACCTTGTCGTACATAACCTTGTCTCCTTTTGACATTCCAGTTACGTTAATTCCTGGCTCGACTATTACACCGTAGTGATAACGCATGTCTTGGTATTCATCACCACTGAGTATTAGTCCGCTCTTGGATGTTTTTTGTTCTACAACCTTCTCGATTAGTATAAATTTATTTAGGACTCTCATCTGCTCTAATGTTTGTTATAATTGCATTTGTACTCATTATTGTGGTGGCAACAGACACGGCGTTTAAAAGAGCGTTCTTCGTTACCTTGGTCGGGTCAATAATACCCATCTTCATCATGTCTCCAAACTTCTCAGCCTTTACATCGTATCCATGACCTTTTTCAAATATGCCCATCTCTATCTCGTGCGGATTCTTTCCAGCGTTAACTAGTATCTGACGAAATGGTGCAACTAGTGCCTCTGACATTATCTGTGAAGCTACATCATCGTCTGAAAAAGCATATTCAGATGCACATTCTAGAAGCGCTATCCCTCCTCCTGGAAGTATGCCCTCCTCAAGTGCGGCCATAACAGCGTAAACCGCATCATCAATCCTATCCCTTTTCTCCTTCTGCTCAATGTCGCTCTGTGCGCCAACATATATTACACCAATGCCTCCAGATATATTAGCAATACGCTCCCTAATAAACTCCCTATCAACATGATCGTCTGTCTGATCCATCATTGACTTAAGCTCTTCTAAATGATTATCTATGTCCTGCTTAAAATCAGCGTGATGCATAAATACCGTCATGTCTTTTTTTACAATGACCTTTGAAGCTTTTCCAAGGTCGCTTAGTGTTGCAATAGACAAATCATCACCAGTATCATCGCTGAAGTACGTGCCTCCAAGAGCAACAGCTAAATCTTTTAAAAGGTCTTTCTGTCTGTAACCAAACGATGGAGGAATAATATTGCAAGCCTTAATCTTTCCTTGGTAAACGTTAACGTTCAACGTCTGAAGAGCGTTAGGTCCCAAAGTACCAATGATTAATAATGACTTGCCTTGTGAAACAATAGGAGCCAATATTTTCTCTAGGTTAGATATATTATTTATCTCGTGGTCACAAATCAAAACGTATGGGTTCTCAAGAACACACTCCTGCTTCTTTTGATCATTAACAAAATATTGAGAAGTGTATCCCCTCTCAATTCTCATGCCGTTAATAATCTCTACACGAGTCTCAGAGTTCATACTGTTCTCTACGGTTACAAGAGATACCTCTGAAAATGCGTCACCAATCATCTTACCAAGATCATTGTCGTTGTTTGCCGATATAGCCGCAACATCGTACAGCCTTTTTCCGTTAACCTTTTTAGACATCTTGTCAAGCTTGGAAATAACTCTCTTTGTGATGTCATTTATTCCCCTTATAACCTCAGTAACGTTGTCATTTTCTTTTAAATACTTGTCAGAAGCGTCAATAATAGCCTCTGCCAACACAATAGACGTTGTTGTTCCGTCACCTGCAATGGTAGCAGTCTTGTCCGCAGCCTGCCTCATCATCATTACAGCTAGATTTTCAGTTGGGTCGTACAGATTGATTGACTTTGCTACAGTTACACCGTCCTTTGTAACTGTTATTCCTCCAACATGGTGCTCGGACTCAATTAAAACTGTCCTTCCTCTCGCTCCAAGTGTACTTTTTACGGCTCCAGCTATCTTTTTGATGCCAGATTTCAATTTTTTTTGGCCTTCATCACCAAAATGAATCTCTTTTACTATCATTTTAATTAATTTTCACCAAAAATAAGCATTTTTCACCAAAAAAAAATCGTTTTTAAATAAAAAAAGGGCCGAAGCCCTTTATTTTTTTTATTCAGTTATTTTTTCTGATCGTTTTGTGGCCCTCTGTATTGGCTTTGCACCAACCCTTTCTCTCATCTTGTTGTTTAGAGTAGCAAGCTGCCCGAAAATAGTGTTTCTGTTTGCTGCATTTTCTCGTTGGTTTCTAAATGTCTCCTGTTTAGAAATATCTTCATAAGAACCCGAGTATCCTTTAAGGTTAGACGCAGTATAATATTTATTTTTAGATTGTTTTTGATCGCTAGTAGACAAAACGTTATATCCACTAGGCATTTTTTTATCTCCATCAAGAGCCTGTGTCCAGTAATTGAATCCTTCCTCGTTCATTTTTGGTCTTGCTCCCTTTTTGCTTTGTCCAACAATATTACCTTGTTCGTCCTTAAGATTTCCTGTATAATATTTTTCCTGTACTTGCGTTTTAGGAGTAACCATTTCAGGAGAAGATGTAACTCCAGTTACGTTTTCTCTTCCTGCATATCTTTTTGCTTGTCTGGCTTGTTTAACTCCGTACTTAGCTTCAGACCACTCTCCTGCTTCCATTGACGCTCTTTTATCTTGGCGAGCCTTTTGAAGAATACCCTTCATCTCCTCCTTGGTTTTGCCTCTAAAAGACTCTCCACCGTACTCTCCAGACATATACACCTCGGCTAGTTTTTTCTCTCTGTAGTATCTACCTTCGTCCTTAACCTTAGCTCCATGTATTGGTTGAACTTCTACCTTTCTTAAGGCTGGAACAGTTTTTCCTTTTTTTGTGATTTTAGTGCCTAATACAGTCTTTGTCGTTTTATAAGATTTTGATGGAGCCTCATAGCTATAGTCAGTAACCCCAACATTTTTAGTCTCAACCTCCTCGATAGGCTTCTTAGGCTTAGGAGGAGTAGGAGTAGGAGGTGTTGGGTCTTCTGTCTTGTCTTCTTTTTTTTGTTCTCTAAGAGAGCTAACACCGAAGCTTTCTCCTGAACCAAATTTTACGCCTATATCAACTTGACGATCAAGCCCCTCTTGAGATGGCTTATATGATTTCCACCCTGGAACACCCTGAATAGCTTTATTGTATTGTTTGCTACCTTTTCTAAAATCTAATTGAAGCGCAATGTTTTTTTTAGTAGAACCAATATTTCCTACCTGTTGTATAATTGGCTCTTCATATGTTTTATCATCCAATCTATCTGTAGCTCCTTCTAGGTAATCCCTTACCTCTTTTGGAAGACTTGAATATCTGCCACCTGTTGGTTTTTCTTTAGTTCCTCCTTCTCCAAAAAATTCAGTATCAAGTTTTTTTTCTTGATACATTTTTCTAATATCTGGCCAACTAGAAACAGTGCCCCCGTCACCAGGAAGCTTTTTACCATATACATCTGGGTCTGCTACTCTAGCCCTAGTAATTGGGTCCTCAGTTTTTGGTTTAAACCTACCATACTTCATCATTGCCATTTTAAAACAAATTTTATAATTAATAAATTAATCTGAACCTCGTAAAAGTCAAACTCACTATCCTTCGAGTAGTACTCAAAACCGACATTCAGACCGATCGATAACATGTTGTGAATCTCTATCAACATGACACAAAGATATATATTTTTTTTGATTTTTAGATGTGTTGAGTTTTTGGGTAATGGGGTGGATTGACGCTGGCCAGGCTGTCGGGAAAACGGTTTGAAATTCAATGGGGGGGTCTTGATTTCGGATATTTGTCTTGGATTTTTTGGCTTTTTGGTAGGCTAATGCAACTCAGTTGCGATAGGCTGTTCGTTGCGCCCAGTATGTATATACATAGTTGTTTATGTACGTTGACTTATGTATATATATAGTAGCAAACCTACATGTAGTATAACTTGTATTATGTTAAATAGAATTAACATTCGTTAACATTTGCTGTCGGTCGGTCGGCATGTCGGTAGGTCGGTCGGTCGGACGTATTATATATATTCTTAACGCAACATCGTTGCACCTAGATGTATGGCGTTAGACCAGTCGCCATTGCAAAATAAGTTACATTTTTCACGCAAATAATGTGTAATACTCTAAAACCCTTATCCACATTACGTTTCATGCGTTTTTAATGCGTCTCAAACCCGTCCGAACTACGTAGATGCGTCTACGTGTTTCTACGTAAAAACTACGTAATTTGATGTTTTTCTCGTAACAAAACAAAGCATACTTGCGTTAACATTGGTGTACGGCAAACGAGCCGACAGCGATTGACAAGCGACACACATGGGGGACTCAATTACGACTCTTAGTTCTAGCAGTCACTGCGACAGAGACTAGATGAAAGTAATAAGAGCTTAGGAGAGGCCTACTGAGAAAGAACATGACTGCGATAAGCGAGCTACATAGACTGAAATGCTTAGTTTATCAGTCAATCAAATAATTGACATCTTGGTAAGACAATAAACATTAACGGGGTAGGTCAGACCTAGTGTAGTACGGGGTAAGTATAAAGACTCCTCAAAGCTACGGCAATCATTACACTACTCAGGTGGGTGATGTCAAAACCATGCATAGCATAGGGATAAAGAAGAGAGATGGCAGTTTCACGTGGCCATCAAAAACTTGGTGCTGTTAGAATAACTAATTAATAGGAGTAATACCTACAGCACCGCTAACCAATAAAACAAGTAATCATGTCAAGCAAAATCATCAAAATCGAGGGAATCTTCGAGGTATGGGGATTCTTTAAGAATGGGGTGCTAGTTCGAACAACAAGAGTAAGAATCCCATTTTCACATCGTTAATTAACCTTTAAAACAAATAACCATGAAAGCAGTAATTTTTTCAATCGGTCTAGCCATGACCATAATCGGAGTAGTTGTACCTGTGACATCTAGCGTAACGGGATATATGATGGATACACACGAGCATGCGTTAACCATATTCGGCATCTTAGTAGTAGGTCTATCCTTAGGTGCTGTATTAATTAAAAAGTCTAACATTTAAAAAATAGAAACCATGAATACTTACTATATAGCTGATGAATATCAAGGTCAGCGCACAGGAACGTATCAAGAAATCAAGCTATCCAAGAAGGAAATCACGCTGGATAGATTCGGCAACAAGACGTACAACGGGAAATACCTGTACGAGAGTTTATACAGCGTACTCAGAGCAATTCAATCGTAAATTAAAACCTAGAAACCATGAGATACCATTTGTTCATCGATACTGGAGGAGACAACAACATTGTAACCATTAAAATAGCATCATCAGACGACTTTAAAGTAATGATATCAATGTCCAATGCGATATTGAGCAACAACGAAATGATTCAAGAAACTATCATCAAGGACGTATACACATCCAACATGGTAATATACGGAAAGGACAGAATTTACTCAAAACAATATTAAAAACTAGAAATCATGAATACACAAGAATTTATCGAAAACGAAATCAAATATGTTGTGCAGGATATCGAAAATATTTCAAAGATAGTTAGTGTGCAAAGCAATGAATTTAATGGTGACCATCAAAGCGAGATGACATTGCTATGGAACATGAGTGTTCTAAAGGAAAAGATAGACGAGTTAAAAGAATTAATTAATTACAAATCAAATAACAAATAGAAATCATGGAAGAATTAAAAGGAATCCTTAAGAGACAGCTAGAGATAGCTAAAGTTAAAAGGGAATTAGCTGAGAAACAAGGAAACGTAGATAGATACAACTACTACGACCACAAGGCATATTTACTTGCAAAGGTAATTGATGAGATATCTTACAAAAACACAACTAAAAACTAGAAATCATGAACTACAAAAAATTAATGTCATACGAGCCAACAAGCTACGGCAAAATGATGAACGACAAAGGTCAAGAAATTGAATTCTACGAGCATCCAATCTATGGTGATGAGGTGCAAGTAATATGCGTATGTCACGAGCTAGAACTAGCTGAATACAGCACGTTCTTCGAGACTGATGACATGGAAGCGGAGCATGGTGAATATCAACCATGGTTCGATGAGAACGGAAAGCTATACATGGGACAATTTGAAGCATAACAACTAAAAACTAGAAATCATGAAAGTGAAAGCAAAAAATAAAATTGAGGCATTAGAGCAATACGGAATAGAGCGTATATATTTCAAAGGGAGTAAACCATATGGATGCATATGGAGCATATACATATATCACGTATATGCAATACGTGTATCATATGGATTATATGAAATAGTTATGACTAGAGTAAATTAATTAACCAATAAAAAATAGAAATCATGAAAACAGGAAAAATTTTAGACAACGTAGGATTCCGTAAGATGGACGGAACAATAAGAATACTAACCATCAGAGAGCAATTAATCCGCAACAAGCAGTTCGTTGGAATCAACGACATCAAGCATCCGATGTTGGGAGTAATCTCTGTTGATCGATCGAGAATTGACGAGCTACTGAAGTACGAGGAAGGTCACCTAATCAGATTCAAAAAATCAATGTTCGATGGTAACCTATGACATAATCATCGCCACCATTCGTGGTGGAATGAAAACAATTCGCAAGACATTCAACAACGAAAACCATTATGACAATTGGTACAAGTTCATGAATCGTCAAGGTATAAAAATAGTAGATACTTTTAAAATTGATTAAGATGAATACAGGAGGATATGTTTATCTGAGAATAAACGAGAACTACACAGCCACAATACGTGACCTAAAATCATTTGCTAACTATCTACGTGATGTAGGAGACACAGACGATGTGTTCGGAGAAGTCACAGCAATATCCAATGTAAGCAAACTTTTTTTACATAGAATGAACGACATTATAAACGAGCACAAGAAAAGACTGAACAAGAGATTCATTGGGAAAGAGACTCAAGTCAAAAGGAATCAAGGAATCAGAGATGCCGTAGTAGTTGGAGCGAATGGTGAGCACCTGTTAATTGAGTACGAGATGCCTAACGGAACGACAGCGCTCAATATCATAGACGAGATGTCCAGCGCTGATGAATACAAATCCATCACGTATAAGAACGCAATGTCAAAATTTGAGATAGATTTTAGTTTATTAATTAATAACCCACAAAAACACAAGTAATGAAACGTAACTTTAAAATCAGATTCCACCTTGGGCAAGGTGAGAACTACATGAAGTGGAGAGTGGAGGACGTGACCACTAATAACGTTTGGTTCTTCGAGCCATCTAACTTCCAAGCACTAATCGTGAACGGCAAACTTCAAAATTATCCTTCTACCGCCAAAAAAATCAACGATGGTGCTAACAAAACTGTTTGTGCATGGATTATGGCTGAGGACGTTATGCTGTATCCTACCGATAACCTTTGGATGAAGGGACAGGTAGCGTACAATCCACGTTTGATGCCACATTGGATAGACAACAACGGAAACAACGTTGACAAGCAAGAATTCGCAGAGATGCACATTGTAGAACGTAAAATATTTACACCATGAAAACAAATCAAGCAACATTAAGAAAAATAAAAACAATCCTTGAAGAATTACGCCAAGAAATTCGGCAAGGTACAATAAGCTATGGAGAGATAGTTGAACTACATAGTTTAAAAAAATACATTGAAGAGGGTGATGTTGAACTGCTTGAATGGGCAGGAGTAAATGAATTTGAAAACGATTAAAAACTAATAACCATGAAAACATTATTTGCAGTACACCATGTGTTCGATTGCCTAGACTACAACGAACACTACTACTTCACATCGTTTGCTGAAGCATTCGATAGGCTAACCGACATAAAGAATTCCATACAGGAACACCTTTTCATTGAGGAGGTATACACCGATCATCAAATGGATTTTTATGTTCATCTTGACGATGGACTACAGCGAGTATACATAGAAGAAATTAACCTTTAAATCATAATTAACAATGGACATGATTGATAAACTAATGGCATACGAGGAGGGTATGCTAGATGGAGCAGGTATGGTGTACCTGTTCGCTGAACTAATCAAGATAAAGCAAGCGTGGAGTCTACAAGGTCACTACGGACGAATGGCACAACGATTCATAGATGCAGGGATAATTATGCCCAATGGTGACATAGATGAGATGCGAGCAATAGAGTACGGAATAGAAATGTAAAAATGTTTAACTAATAAAAACTAATAACCATGGAAAATTTATCAGATTCAAGACTAATGGCAATAGCTAACGCAAAGTTAGTTTTAAAGCAAGCAGGATACTACGTAGACAATCTATGGAGCATCCATGACGTAAAGGATGACAGCCTAACTGACGAACAAAAGATGAAAGCGTTAGACATGGCACTAACAAATGAATACACTACAGAGCAAATATTTTATGCTATAAGTGTAAGCGTAGAAATAATAACCGAAAAAATCAAGTAACCATGAGCAAGCTCAGAGAACAGCTAGGACTGATGCATGACATCAGAGTCAAGGCAAACATAAACATCGTGACGTGTGGTCACTGCGATGCGATACTACTACACCACATGGATGAAGAAACAATCATTTGTTACTCATGCATGAGAGACATGGACATCAGTGATTGTCCCGACTACTTTTACGAAGGAATGCCAGAATTAAACAATGAATAACCATGGAAGAATTAATCAAAATTATTCTCAAATACGAGAAAGAACTAAGAGATGAAAAGGACGAGCTAACTGAAGCATTCGGTCACACAGACCCATCAGCAGAATGGTCAACCAATCGTTGGCTCGTTATGGAAGAACTATTAACCAAATTAAATTTAAAACCGCTATGAAAGATCAAATTTTATCAAAGGGCAACAGAATGTTTTCTGTAACCTTTATCAAGAAAGATGGTTCTATTAGAAGAATGGTCGCTCGACTAGGAGTTCGCAAGGGAGTAAAGGGTGTAGGCATGTCGTTCAATCCATCTGACAGGGGACTAATGGTCGTATTCGACATGCACAAGCGAGAGTTCCGAATGATTAACTTGGAGACTATTGTAGAACTTAAATGATGATTGTGATGAACCTAATAATTTTTAGCCAAAAAACTAAGCTGGACGGCTTTGCGTTTTACAACATAAAGACTGGGGACTTTGAACCCTCATCAAGCTTATCCATCATTGATGGAACAACTAAGGAGTACAACGGAACGGATTCAATAAGGCAGAACGTAAAGTCATACGTATTGGAAAACATAGAGCTTCTTTACGACAAAGACAACTACTTGTCAAGCAGAATACATAAAGGTAACTTAAGACTATTTATTTCAAAAACATGAAGAGAGTATCAAGAATCGCCATGATATCCATACTGGGCGTATGGGTGCTAGGCAGAAGCAACTTAGAAATATCGGACGAACTACATACCTATCTGACAATCAGTCTGTTAGGCATGAACATTATGGTTTTAGTGTTAACACATGACGAAAAATGTTGATTTTTTTTCAACTTAACACAAGCCAATCTTCTGTAAATCAATGGATTAACTAAAAAAATGTCGAAATGTCAATTTTTCAACCAAAAAATCGTAAAATTAAAATATCGCTATATAATACTATATATATATATATTTTTTTTTTATTTACTAATTGGTATATAAAAATTAACATTTTAACATTATCCTAGTAAAATCAATGGTTTCAGAAAAAAAAATCGACATAAAATCAACATTTATTAACACAAATCAACATTATGAAAGCAAAAGTAAATCCATTCTATCGGTCGGTAGTCCTATCGGTAGACGATGTAGAGCTATCTGAGATATTCTTCGACTACACGGACGAGTGGGAGTCAAGGGAGATAAACGGCAAGATGTACGACATCCATTTCAACTACCAGCCAAAGGATTCGTACAAGAACGAGAAAGAGTGGCTGATGTCGTTGGTATCGGTTTACTTAGTTGGAGACTGGACAGAGGAGCACTACTCCAGGAACTTAATAACCGAAGTAAAGCTAGAGCTATGAAACCAATAGATAAGGCAATGTCTTTAATGGATAGGCTAAAAGACAAGGAGAGCGCAATAATTGTATGCAATGATTTGATTGGATTTTGGGAACGAATAGACACGACATACAGCAGGTCAAAGATATATTTTTATGAGAGGGTCAAACAAGAAATAATAAAGCTATGACAAAGTACCTAATTAAATTTGTACAGAGGGGTGAATCTTCTGAGGTAAATATAACTTGCAAGGACGAGACTATGGCTGTCATATTTTTTGAGATGGCATTTCCAGATGCAATTATATTGTCGATTGAAAAGAGCTTAGTTCAAATCATAACAACAAAGCCATGTTTAAACTAATAAAATACACAATAGTATGGATAAGTCAGAATTTAAGTATACCATTTTGGGTGGTAGGTCACGTACACTTATCGTTGAACGTGTACGAGGACATCCACGAGATAATTATGTCAATGGGGATGAATATAATAGTATTAATTGGATTTATAATAAGCTATAGAGATGATAATAAATAAGGTAATTTTTTGGGCTATCATGTACTTGATAAGCCTATTCATATCGATCAGGGCAACAACCCAAATTGGTGTATTTATATTGCCCATGATTATATTTAATGCGATATCTGCGCTAACGTTATTATGTTACTTAATTTGTTTAGATTTTGAAAAATGAAAAAAATAATTCTTTCGGCATTTTGTGCTATGGTAGCACACATGTCATTTGCCCAGTCGAACTACTTCTTAGTTTCAAAAGATTATGAGAAGGTGCTAATTGAAAGCAAAAACATAAGTGCAATGTATATCAGGTCTTTTGACAACAAGTCGGACGCTATAAAAGAACACATAAGAGTATTTGGATATAATTTTAAAGAAGCGTTGCCAACAGTAACCAAGAAATGTAACACACCAATATTTGCCAACTTTTTAAGCAAGACCGACTCAAGCGTTTGTATTACAACTTTTGTAACAATAAACGAGGAAGGTGGTTATGATAGTGTGTTTTTGGAAGGAATCAACGAGGACTACTATTTATTTACATGTGACGGAACAGATTACATAAACAGCAAAATTATTAAATAACATGGAACACATCTGGGAATATATTTCGTCAAAGCATAACGACCAAATTTACAGGACTTTAAATAGTTCATGGTACATTGACAAGGGCGTAAAGATAGAGAGGTTTGACAAGGATGGCAAGATCGAGATAATGAACACAATGGTTCAGTCTGACTTTCACGAGCCAATAAGCAGCAACCAAGAGTTTTATTTTGATAAGTACGGATGGGATGCAGGATGCACTAGTGTTCAGATAGACTCGACTGAGACAAAAATAAACAGGCTTTACGCCTTGCTTGAGTACTACGGATTAAACAGCAAGTCTGAGGAGGCTACATGGGCAAAGGAGCAAATTGATAACTTGACGAAAAAAAGACGAGACCTTGTTTTGAAATTAAAAAAAATAATGCAAACTTTGTAATCAATTAAATTAAATATATGGCGCACTGGAGAAATCTAATGAAAGACAACAAGTACATGGGAGCATGGGACTTGGAGGTCAACGGCAAGTACGAGCCGAGGGAGGTAACAATCGAGAAGATATACCAAGACACCTTTGTTGGGGAGATGGGCAAGGAGGACAAGGTATTTGTCAAGCTAAAGGAGTTTGACAAGTCTATGGTTTGCAATCGCTCAAACTTCAAGAGGTTGGAGACATTCTTTAATTCATTCGACCCGAACGACTACATCGGCAAGACAATTGTCATCACGACAGAGAAGGTCAAGAGTCCTCAAGGCTTGGTCGATGCGCTGAGGTTCAGCACTCGTCCATTGCCCAAGAAGGAGCTACCTATGCTGAATGACGATCAGTTGGGCAAGGCAATAGATGCGGTAAAGACTGGCAGGACTACAATCGAAAAGATTAAGAAGCAGTACACCATCACTGAGGACCAACTAAAAATGTTTGGTAATGATTAAGGTAAGGTCGTCCAGCTGTGCTCTCTTGTTTTCTGGCAAGAGAGGAGGACTAACAACAAAACAGAAAGAAAAGCTTGAAGGATTGAAGATGAAGATTAAGCTCACAGAGAAGCAAGCAGAGGAGAGAGACGAGCTTGAGAAGAAGGGTGAAATATCTGACGAGCTGAGTGAAATGGCAAAGACCTACATCGAGGACATGGTTGACGAGGTCGTGTACGGATTCAGGAAGAAGTTTACCACAAGGGAGATGACCAAGGGAATCATGGTGGAGGACGACTCAATCGAGATGTACAACCGATTGTTTTTCACGAGTCACTTCAAGCAGGCTGAGTTTGACAAGTTTTACGAGCTAACCCATGGAGTATCGATTGGCCACCCTGACATTGTTGACGAGTCTAGGCTCATGGTGATTGACATCAAGAGTCCATGGAGCAAGCACACGATGCCGAAGACAATAAAGAAGGCAGACAAGAAGTCAAAAGAGGCTGGTTACGATTGGCAGGTCAAGCACTACTTGTACATGCTACGCAAGATGACCAACATGGACTGGAGAAACGGAGAGATTGCCTACGTTCTTAGCAACACGCCAGAGGAGTTGATTCCAGAGAACGAGGCAGACAGTCTGCACTATATGGATGACTTGGCCGATGAGCTGAGGGTGACAATTGTGAAGGTGGATTTGACTGACGATGACATCGATTGGATGGAGTCTCAGATAAAAAAGGCAGAGACATATGCAAAGGAGTATTTTAACTATCTAAATAATAAAAACAAATGAGTGATTTTAAAATGAAAGGGGTTTTAAAGGTTATAAACCCAGCGGTACAGGTAAGCGAGAAGTTTATCAAGAGAGAGTTCGTACTTAACGAGCCACACGATCAGTATCCACAGGACATCTTGTTCCAGTTAACGCAAAAGAACGTTGACGTGTTGGACAAGTTTGGAGAGGGTCAAGAGGTTGAGGTATCGTTTAGGATTCGAGGACGAGAGTACAACGGAAAGTACTTTAACAACATTGAGGCATGGAGAGTCGAGGCCATTGGCGAAGCTCCCAAGCCAGTTGAGGTTAAGGAAGAAGAGCCGTTACCGTTTTAATCTACTGCTAATCAAGGTGGGTAGTCAATCTACCCACTTTAAATTTAATCAAAATGAAAAAATTATTGTTACTTTTACCATTGCTTTCGTTATCATGCAAGACAGCGTCAAAGTGTGACGCATATACATTGAAACTTAGCCCAGACTGCGACTCGATTATGGTCACAAGGTACAACAAGATGTACATGCCAAAGATACCAGTAGAGGGAGCAAGCCTTCTATCTTTTCACAACATTGATAGGGGAAGCTACAGGCTTAATATGTACAAGAGAGGCAACATTGAAACAATTAAATTTAAAATAAAATGAGCGATATAACAAAGTGCCCAGGGACAGATTGTCCCATGAGACAGAGTTGTAAAAGATTTACTGCAAAAGCTAATGAGCATAGGCAATCATACTTTCTTGACCCACCATACCACATTAATGATGTAGGTTTCTCCTGTGACATGTACTGGGGAGAATTTGCTCAATCAGCTTGGGAGTCACTACAAGAGTCTATTGGAATCACCATACCTAAACTTAAAAAGAACTATGACTTCAATGATCACAAATTGTGACCTATAAGCTTAAAAAACTTTACAAATTTTAAACCTATAAGCTATGAAACAAACAGCAGAACAAATAATAGTGCCTTAAGACGCACTATTTAATTTAACTACATAAGAAAAACCAATAAATGTATAATATAGTGCTATTTACTGCACGAATAAATAAATAATAAGATGAAACAGACAGCAGTAGAGTGGTTGGCACTTTACATTAAAGGAATTACATCTTTGAATTGTGATGAAGTTATTGAACAAGCCAAAGAAATGGAGAAGGAGCAGATGATTAATTTTGCTGAATTTGTAGCAACATATCCAGACAAAAATATAAATATAAATGGGGAGATGTTACATGCTAAATCTAAGTATGATGGTGCTGAAAGAACTATTGACTTATTAGAAACCTTTAAATCAGAATAAGATGAAAGCCAAACTAACATTTAATCTACCAGAAGATAAGTACGAATGGGAGAATGCTATGCGTGCTGATGCTATGTACTGTGTACTGTGGGATCTATCTCAGGAGCTTAGAACACTATGGAAGTATGAGGAGCTAAGTGAGGAGGAGTGGAATATGGTTGAGAGAATCAGAAATAAGTTCTATGAGATACTTGGTGATAATCAAATTAATTTAGACAAGTGAGTGGATTTATAATTGGACTTGTTTACGGAATTTTAATCGGAATATTTATCGGCATCAGTCTGTCTGTTTACCTACTTGAAATGGTCCCGTAGCTCAGTTGGATAGAGCAACTGCCTTCTAAGCAGTAGGTCTTTGGTTCGAATCCAAACGGGATCACTTTGTTTGGAGTTAGAGTTCTTCGGTTAGCCTCCATACGGGTAAAAACTCTACGCACACTGGTATGGCAGGTGTGTGTTTTTAAATCTAAAATTAATACTATGAAATGGGAATCAACATCAACTGCCGACATAGTTGTCGATAGTGTAGTGGAGAGCGTTATCTCTAAAATTAGGTCAAGGTCTAGTGTTGGAATAAAGAAGTACAACACAACAATGGACAGAAAGGATTTGTCTACCGAGCAGTGGATAGTACACTTGCAGGAAGAATTAATGGATGCCACGATTTATTTGGAAAAACTAAAATCAATTTTAAATGATAACCTACTTTAAATCAATCAACGAAACAGATCGTCCGTTTTATGTAGATGTTGATGTTGCTATTGAAAGAATAAAATTTGGAAAATCAAAAGATATAGTAAAAAAGATTCGTTCTGCTGAAACGAAGGAAGAGCGAAACAACATAAAAAAACAGCTTCCATCAATACTATTTTCTGGAGAATTTTCAAGGAGAGCTGACAATGCCATCATAAATCATAGTGGACTAATATGTATAGACTTTGATGGATTTAAAGACGATGAGGAGCTACAGAAAATGAGAATGCACTTGTTTAATGACAAGTACACGTACTGCTTATTTATATCACCATCTGGCGATGGTCTCAAGGTATTGGTAAGAATTCCAAGCGATGCATTAAACCACAAGAATTATTTTTTAGCACTTGAGAAGTATTACGATTGCCCACAGTTTGATAAGTCTTGCAAGAACGTATCTCGTGTGTGCTACGAGAGCTATGACCCTGACATCTATGTCAACGAGCTGTCTGAGGTTTGGACAGAGATGATGAGGATAAATAATAATGTCAAGGTATCTCCTACCATAATCATCAACGATTCAAACGAGATTGTAAGAAGGCTGTCTCTTTGGTGGAATAAGAACTATGGAATGGTAAAGGGACAGAGAAATAACAACCTATTTATCTTTGCATCGGCCTTGAATCAGTACGGAATAAACAAAGATGATGCACTTAACGTACTAATGTCGTATGACGATGGCGACATGGCATCTGAGATTAAGACTATTGTTTGGTCGGCATACAAGAACACCAGCGAGTACGCAACTAAGTTCTACGAGGACATTGACAAGAAGACCGACATAAAGAACAAAATCCTAAAAGGTGTTCCAATCCATGAGATTAAGGATAACTTTAATGACGTTGACGAGGACATCATTAACGAGATGGTCGAGACTGAAGAGTACAACACCTTTTGGTCTAAGAGTAGTAAAGGCAAGATAGACCTAGTGCCACATCTTTTCAGGGACTACCTAAAGGGAAACGGTTTCTATAAGTACTACCCAAGCGGATCAAACAATTTTGTTTTTGTTCGAGTGGTTGACAACATAATTAGCGACACCAACGAGGACATGATTAAGGACTTTGTGTTGGACTATCTTATGGGAATCAACGACATGTCCGTGTACAATTTCTTTGCGATGAACACTAAGTTCTTTCAGGAAACTTTTCTGAACTACGTTCCAAAGGTAGAGCCAAGGTTTATGGTTGACACCATTGACGAGTCTTACCTTTACTTTAAGAATTGTGCTGTAAAGGTGACGAGCGACAATATAAAGATGATAGACTACAAGAATCTTGGTGGATACGTTTGGGAGAAGCAAAAAATTAATAGGGACTTTGTAAAAATAAAATCTGATGATTGTGAGTTTAAGAGATTTGTACAAAACATTTCTGGAAATAATTCGAGAAGGTTTGAGTCGATGGAGTCAACAATTGGTTATCTTTTGCATAGTTACAAGCCTGCTAGCTACTGCCCTGCTGTTATACTTAATGATGAGGTTATTAGTGACAACCCTGAAGGTGGTACGGGTAAAGGGATATTCGTCAAGTCTATCTCGTTTATAAAGAAGATGGTTATAATTGACGGAAAGGGTTTTAGCTTTCAAAAGTCGTTTCCTTATCAGCGAGTACAGGTAGATACCCAGACACTAGTATTTGATGACGTTAGCAAGAACTTTGACTTTGAGAGATTGTTTTCTGTTATCACCGAGGGTATAACCTTAGAGAAGAAGAATAAAGACGAGATACACATACCATTTGAGAGCTCTCCAAAGATTGTTATAACTACCAACTATGCAATAAAGGGGGCAGGAAATAGCTTTGAGCGTAGGAAATGGGACTTAGAGTTTAAGCAATATTACTCAAAGTCTTTCACCCCAGAGTCAGAGTTTGGTCACATGTTGTTCTCTGGATGGGACGATCTTGAGTGGTCTAGGTTTGACAACTACATGATAAAAAACCTACAGCTTTATCTGTCAAAGGGTTTAATCAAGTGTGACTTTATGAATCTTAAGACACGTAAATTTATCGCAGAAACATCTGCCGAGTTTTGGGAGTGGGCTACGTCAAAAGACAATGACTTTGTCAAGTTGAAACAAATATCAATAGGACAAAACATGTATAACAAGTTCACAGAAGAATACCCAGACTATGGTATATACGGAAGGTTTAAGCTATCACACAACAGATTTTATAAGTGGCTAGATGCATTGGGAGAGTATAAGTTTGGAATGAAGCCAAAGATATTTAGAAGCGCTACAGGTAAAACAATTGAGTTTATTGAATATGTTAATGAATTAAAATTTTAATTATGAATATTTGCGAGGCAACAATAAAGGGTAAGATTGATTTTTACAAATTACTTCTTAAGATTACAGCAGATAACGCTAAAAAGTGTGAAGAAATAAATCGTAAAATTGAAGACCTAAAGTCTTGCTACGATTACCTTACCAAGGGCACAAAGATGGATTTTCTTCCAGTAGAGAGCATCGATGCGTTGGTAAGGAAGAAAGGCCTCATGCACAAGAAGCCTTACTGTATTGATCTTGTGGATGAAATTGATTCTTGCGTTCAAAACATTCGAAATGAATTTGCGTGACTATCAAGTAGATATATCTAGGAAGGGTGTAGATATATTGAAAAGTAGTTATATACTATGCTTGGCTATGGAAGTTAGGCTTGGTAAAACCTTTACGTCTTTAGATATATGTAGAGCTTTAGGATTTAAATCTATATTATTTTTGACAAAGAAAAAGGCAATACCATCCATTCAGTCTGACGCTGATAAAATACTTCCTGGCCATGACATAGTCATCACAAACTACGAGAGCATTCACAAGATAGTTAGGAAGGACTTCAATGTAATTATATGCGACGAGTCACACACCATGAGCGCATTTCCTAAGCCTAGTCTAAGGGCGAAGCAGGTAAGGAAGTTGGTAATAGACTGCGGTATGGCAAAGGTAATACTACTTAGTGGCACAATAACTCCAGAGTCTTACTCACAGGTGTTTCATCAGTTTTGGGTTCACCCATTTAATCCATTTAAAAGCTTTATAAATTTTTATAGATGGGCTGACGTTTATGTAGATAAGTTTCAAAAGAAGATAAACGGACTAATGATCAACGACTACTCTAGAGGAAAAGAGAACGAGATAATGTCCGTAATATCCCCTTATACAATTACATATACTCAGAAGCAGGCAGGTTTTTCTACAGAGATAGAGGAAGAGGTGCTGAGAATTAAAATGCCAGACATCATAAAAAAGATTACCGACAAACTTAAGATGGACCTAGTGGTAGAAGGTAATAACGAGGTGATACTTGCAGACACCCCCGTTAAGTTGATGCAAAAAATGCACCAACTAGCAAGCGGAACGATTAAGTTTGAGAGCGGAAAGTCTATGGTCATATCAACCTTTAAGGCTGAGTTCTTGAAGTCGCATTTTGCGACCAAAAGAATAGGTATATTTTACAAGTTCAAGGAAGAGCTAAATGCCATTAAGACTGTATACGGGGATGATGTTACTACTGACGTTGCCGAGTTTGATACTGGAAAGTATAAGGCCATAGCCCTACAAATAGTATCTGGTCGTGAGGGAATATCGTTAAAGAATGCTGACTACCTTGTGTTTTATACAATTGACTTTAGTGCCGTGAGTTATTGGCAGGCAAGAGACAGGATGACCACAATGGATAGGTTAAGTAACAAGGTTTACTGGGTTTTTGCTGAAGGAAGTATTGAGAACGACATATACAGGTCGGTTAAGTCAAAAAAGAGTTATACGTTAAATATTTTTAAGAAAGATTATGGAAAATAAAATGTTTTTTTTATTGCCAATGATGGCATACAGTAAAATTGATGGAGAAAAAATGTTGATTGTTGGATGGTTCCACAAGTCAATTGTAATAAGATTTATAATGTCATAATGAAAATTCTAAACGACCCAATGATAAGGTTACTGGTGGATACCTTTGACCTTGAGACACCAGAGCAGAACATACTTGAGATATGCGATTACGAGTACAAGGATGGTGTAATTGTAATTAAAAAGATTAAGGTGTTGGATTCTGATTTAAATTTTATTAGATTTGCAGATCTTGAGAAGGTAACTAAATACCTCAGCAAGTATTACTGCAACTTCAATGACAGAGCAACAGATACAGACGAAGATAATCAAGAAGCTTGAGTCGCAGGGGTATTATGTAATAAAACTAATTCAGACAAACAAGCCTGGAATACCAGACCTCATCGCAATACCCAAGAACTCAGACGTTGAGTTCATAGAGGTAAAGAGGCCAGGTGGCAAGACAAGCCCACTACAGGATTACAGAATTAAAGAACTAAATAATCATGGAATTAAATCTAAGGTACAAGAATGCGTCTGACAAGAGTTTGTACATACAAGACAACAGAGCTCTAATCAATAAACTTTTAGAGGATGGTGTTCCCGTTCAAAGAATACTATCTATACTTGGTGTAGACAACTATAGATTTAGTTTATTCTTTAGCACTAAGCCTACTCAGTCAATGCTTGGACACAAGAACGACACGTATTTTGAAGAAGAAGAACTACTCAATAATAATTTTAATTTTAAATTTAATGATTTAAGTTATGACGAACAAAAAATCTATCTCGAAAGAGAAAAAACTGGTGTGCTTGGTAGGTATTTTGCCAATACTAATGGACTTCATGGAGGACGTGAAGGAAGATTTTCCGATGATCTACAAGAGACAGGTAAAGAAGTCGGGCAATGATTTCATAAACGAGGTGTACAAGATGGGAGACACTTTGTATAAGAAAATGGAAAGCGAAGAAGATGAAGAATTGAGAGAATTCTACAATAGTGTAATAGAAATGGGCACAGTTTTTCGCAATTGGATTGCAGAATTATAAATATATGTATATATTTGTGGTGAGATGCGCCACGTAACATACATAAACGCTTTAATGTTGGATATTAACGAGCTTACAGACGTTATATATGAATCTCTATTCGACAATGATACTCAAGAATTAAATAAGGCAATAGATAATCTAATTAAAATTTTAAAGGATGCCAAAAAAAGCCATCAATCAGACATCGAAGATATTAGACCTGTATAGGTCTGGAATGACAAACAAAACAGAAATAACTAGAAGGGTTTTTAATAGTGATGATGAGACTAGCAGAAGTGCTGTTAGAAGGGCTATTAGTTACTATGAAAACAACAGGGCTCTTTATGATGAGTGTGAAAAGGTAGGAATACCAGTGGAGGACGTAAAGCACTATTGGCACAAGGGGAAACACTTTAGCATTAATGTTAGCGGAAGCTGTTCGGAGGTAAACCTAGAAGAATTTAAGTCAGAACTTGTGTCTGAGATTAAAAACTGGTCTCCTAAGTACGTTAAAATTAAAAGAGAAAAACTTTCTGATCCACATTGTTTTGTCTTTGACCCTGCCGATATTCATATTGGAAAGCTGTGCTCATCGTTTGAGACTGGAGAGGATTATGATCAACAAATAGCTGTTAGCAGGGTTAGGGAAGGACTTAACGGACTGATTAGCAGGCTGTCTGGTTACAATATAGACAAGATAATTTTTATTGCTGGAAACGATGTTCTTCACGTTGACAACCCTAGGAGACAAACAACAAGCGGAACTCCACAAGACACTGACGGAATGTGGTACGACAACTTTGTCATGGCTAAAAGGTTGCTAATAGATATTATAGAAACACTTATGTCTATAGCTGACGTTCATGTTGTTTATAATCCAAGCAACCATGATTTTATGTCTGGATTTATGTTGTTGCAGTGTGTAGAGGCATGGTTTAGTAACTGTAAGAACGTTACGTTTGATAACGACATGAAGCACAGAAAGTACACCACGTATGGAAAGAACTTGATTGGAAGCACCCACATGGACGGTGCTAAGATTCAGGATTTACCGCTTTTAATGGCCCACGAGGCATCAGATAGTTGGCACAATTGTGTTCACCGATATATTTATGGGCATCACGTACACCATAAGTCTTCAAAGGACTATATGTCTGTGAATGTAGAAACACTAAGGTCTCCATCTTCTGCTGATAGCTGGCATCATAGAAATGGATACCAGCACTCACCAAAGGCAGTTGAGGGTTTTATACACCACCCTTCCAATGGTCAGGTAGCTAGGCTTACGTATATATTTTAATTTGATAGAATCTTTTTTATCTGTTCAGCTGTTTTTCCCTTTTGTATAAGTTCATATACCGCAGGAGTTAGTTGAATCCTTGTCTCTTCAAATAATTTTGAATATACTTTTCCTTGTTGATTGCTAAAACCACCTAAATCATCAATATCACCAATTATTAATAACATTTGTGTGTTTGATCCTTCCTCATATCCTTCTTCTATTTCATAATTAGTAGATTTTATAATATCAATTTCGTAAGGCTTTGGCTCTCTTTTGAATACTTTTGTAAATTCTTTGTATGACTCGTATTGATTTTTTGTTAAAGAATTTTGCTTTATTTTTCTTGTTCCCTTGTCCGCCAATTGATTTGCCTCTCTTGGCAAAGCACCAATAAAGTGAAACAATTTTAAAGCACTAAATATTTTTTGAGATTCAATTTGATCTTTAGTTAGATATTTTTCAGTTTCCTTTCCTTGAAATTCTTCGGTATACTTACCGTCATTCATTTTTAAGGATTCATATAATGCTTCATAAGCATCGCTTCCGACACTAATTAAACCATACTTACCAGTATCATTTTTAAATGACTCTAAACTAAAAGTATTGTCCTCCTTATATTTTTTTATAAACTCTTCTTTTTCATCTTCAGTCATTTTATATTTTCCTAGAGCATTTATTCGAATATTGTTCTCTTCATTTACGGCATCATTTATTTCAGACTCACTTGGCTCCATAAAAGGTTTAATACCTTTATCTATAGCCCATACCACAAAATCATCTAAAAATGGAGCTGGAGAAGCCATATCTCCAATAAATGATTTGATTGGATACTTTAAAGCGTTTCTATTTCTTTTTTTAGCCTCTTCTTCATCTTCATCATCGTCTCCGTATCCAAGTATTGACATGGCTCCGTAATATATAAGCTTTCCAACTTGATACTTAATAAAATTAAACGTAGCTTGTTCTGCAACAGTACCAACAAGTGATCTTCCTGCAATTTTTATATCCTCTTTGCTTGCCACATTTATAGCTGATGTAAGAGTAATTATATCGTTGGCTAGTCTCATTCTTTGATTCACTGAAAATCCAGCAAACGGGAGCAAAATTTTTCTAATAGCCTTTCTTAGCCCATCTTCGCTAGCAAAAGTTTCTCCAGCAAGTCTTTCGTCAGATACGTTTTGCTGTCTAGATACCATATTTTCAGCAAACAACATAGCTTTTTTGTGTAGGTCTTGTATTCCCTCTTCTTTTATAGTATCGTTCCAGGTGTCCCAATTAATTTTTTTAGTGTCGTAACCATTATCAGAAAGATACTTTAAGTAGTAAGACTTCCATGCAGCTCTTGCAACAAATACATCAGGCTTAGACAAGAAAGTCCTCATGTAAACTTGAGTTAGCTTTTGATATTGTCTAGCAACTTGTTGTAATGTACTTTTAACTGGGTCTATAGCGTTCATCTTGTTTTCAATAGATGTAACAGACTCTACTCCTCTGTTAGCCGTTGGTGTTCCAGTAGAGTTCATCCAATCATTAAAGCTTTTACCAGTGTATAGTTGAGTGTATTTACCAGCCTGAATTAAGGTATTTATTCCCACTGAAAACGTTTGAAGAATAAACTGAAAAACACCACCAAGAGCCATTGTTGTACCAAATCTTCCAGCCTCGTTAATTACTTTATCAATAACTCTAGCGTAGTCCTTTGGAACTAATAGTTTGTTTTTTGATCTTCTAATATATTTATTGATTCTATTTACCACTAAAGATCTGTCTGAAGAGCTTGGAATAATTGATTTAAAAGAGTCGCTACTAATAAATGCATCAACCTGTCTAATGGCTCCTGCTGTTTCAATATCTACAAGGGCTCCAGAGAGAGCTTGAGATTGGTTAATATCAAAGTTTAGGTTAACATACCTTCCTTTATCTTTTAAAGTTGCTGGGTATGTTGACGCTATTAAAACACCTGCCTTTGATTTGTCAGTTATTTCTTCGTTTTCAGTATTTATTAAAAACGATGAACCTCTTTCTGATATATTTGTTATATCAATTGATTCTCCAGTAGATTCTGATAGCTTAGAAAGTCTGTCTGAGGTATAATAAAAATCGCTACCCAGGTCTGTGTTATATATCGATAGAGAAACATCGTATAGGTCTTGGTAGTGATTTTCCCATGTACCCATCCACCATGCAGCACCAGCAATGTTAAATTGTTTAGCGTTAGACTCTATAACGCTCATGTCTCTTGACTCAATGTTTAGTCTATCAAATACTTTTTTGTATACTTCGGCCATTTTTTGTTCTTCTGCCGTTCCATTTTTTAAAGACTCATAGCTCTCTAGTAATAGGTCTATTCTCCTATTAAATTCTTTATTCGCCTCTTCAGGTTTAATTGAATTTGTTCTATATACAAAGGCCAGTACTCCTCTTTCGTAAACATTTTCTTGGTCAAAAAATCCTTTTATGTTTTTAAATGTATTTGCATATAGTTCTTGATATGCGTTAGACATTTTCTTAGCCTTGTTAACGCCCATTACTACTCCTGCAACTCCAGACTTTTCCATGAATTCATTTCCTCTGGTAACACCACCAAATAATCTGGTAAATAATTCATTTAAAGACATTCCCTCAAAACCTAAAAGTCTTCCTAGCATTGGAGAAAAGTAGGCCTTTAATTGTCTGGCAACAAATCCCTTTCTTTTTAAGTCGTTAGCATTTTTAATTCCTACATAAGTTTTATGAGCTGCGTCTAGACCACCTATTGTACCATTTTTTACAAAATTATTTAGCGATTCAACTAAGGCTATCATCTGCTCTGTAGTCATATCGTCCACATCTAGGCTAGATATTTCTTTTATAACCTGTTTAATTCTGTCTGTCATTTCTACCCTTTCATTTGTGATAGGGTTATAACCAAACACCATAGCCTTAAGAATATCTTTTAACGAATTTATTTCGCCCTTTAAGTTATCTTTAAGCTCTTCGCTATTTGTGGCTTTGTTTAATTTATTTTTTTGTTCGTTTATCCTTCTTATTTTTGATTCGATGTCTTTTAAAGACATGCTCTTGTCTATGATGCCTTGCTCAACCAACGATGGATTGTTAGATAACAGTCTTTCTTTTTTTATGTTTTCCTGGCCTTCTAAATACTGATCAACGTATGAGTATATATCGCTAAACTTAGTTGTATTTGAAATAGAAAGAGAGGTTGGTTTCAACGCATTCTTAACTTGTTCGGCTATCGCCATGTACTCGTCAATGTCCTCAACTAAATCTGGGTCTATAGATGCAAATACAGTTGCCATAGCTCTTACTTCGGCCTGTCTATTGCTATCTTTTTTTAACTTTTTAATAGTTGCTCTTGCTGATTTTGCTTTGTTTATTTTCTCTTTGTAGTCAGCGTCTTTCATTACTTTGTCAACATAGTCTATAACCCTGTCAACCGTCTCTTCGTTTAAAAGATTAACCTTTGATATCCTATCATTTATTGCGGACAATTGCTTTTCAGATATTTTGCCCTTGTAATTTTTTATTACGTTCTTAATGGCAATACCAAGTTCTTTTCTTCTCTGGTTAATATCTTTAGTTGCTTCTCTTGCGGCTTTTGCTTCTAGCTTTATTTGATCACGAATTGCGGCAGCAAGGTCTGAAACAACAGCAGTATCTTTTGTTTTTCCTGTTATCTTAGCAACAGATGGAGCGGCCTTTAATTTTTCTCCGAAGAACTTTTTGATTTCTCTTACAGCATTTTCTCTTTGAGTGTCGTCAGCTTTTGCATACCAGTCTGACTTTTGTAGGTCAGCAATTGCAGCTGTTACACCTTGTTGATGTGAGTTGCCTCTCTTTTCTACTGATAGCTCGTACTTGTCCTTAGCTTTTTGAATGGCATCTTGTTTGCTTGGTTTCTGGGCCTTGATTTTGGATGGTTCTATGGATTCATTATCAAGATTAGATTGATCTACAGCTGCTGAATTTTCATCCATTGATATTTTATTTCCATCAGCCATATATTCAAACCACACTGGTTTACTTATTCCTCCAGCAATATCTTCTATTTTAGTATGAGCTTCATCTAAAGATATAGATCCAGAACTATAATCATCCCATACTTTATTTATATTTAACTCGTTATTTTTGTTTGACTTAAATGTAGCTTTAAATAAACCTCTCACAGCTTCCCAAGTTATACTTTGAACTTCTCTTGGAAGCAATCCAAGTTCTTTTGCTAGTTCTCTATAAGCATCCGCATATACTGGATATGTTCCAGTCATTCCAGTATTTACATTTCCTGCACCACCAAAATTATATAGCACTTGCTTTGAGCTTCCGCTTAATGGTAGAAGTAATCCAGCAGCAACTGCGTGAGTATCTATAGTAACTGCATCTGGATCATTTGGATTAGATATATTGTTAAAGAAATTTCTAACCTTATGCATATTACCAAGATTAGAAGATATATTTTCAATAGATCCATCTTGAAGTATTGATATTGATTTTTCTATTGTAGGAAATGCTCCCCATCCACAAGCTCCAGGAGATCCATCAGATTTTCTAACTAATCCATTTACTTCTCCATTAGGAGATATGTTATTATATTCTCTCGAATTATATACCTCATCAAATACTCTGATAAAATATGCTTTGTCTTTATTGTTTAATTCTGATAATTTTTTATTCTTTACTCTTGAAATTATTTCTTTAGAATCTTTAAATAATGGTACTTTATTTTTACCAGTACCAGACGTAGCATTATTTACATAATCTATCATTTTAGAATCAAAAATAGAATTCTGTTGATTAGTATAAATATCTATTACTCTTTCGCCTAATGATAAATTTCTAAACCAATCCATTTGAGGACTAAGTACAGCCATTACTCCAGATACTTGTTCTAAGGAATAATTATATTGATTTGCTATTTTATTACAAATAATATTTGCTCCATCATACCATAACTTTGATATGTCTCTTACATCAACACCAAATGAGTTATGTAACCATTTTAAGTTAGACTTTACAGAATTTTTAAAATCATTTACTACTTTTTTAGCATCATCAAAATTTTCTACATTTTTTATTTTTGATATACCGTATGAAGATATTTCTTTTGCTATTTTTATATATTGATCCTGTATTTTTTTATCCTTAGACGCATCTTCTTCTAGAGATTTCATACTTACTATGTAGTCTCTAGTAGAATGTATATTATCTTTTTTAGGAAGTCTAGTGCTTACAGTTTTACCCTCTTTTACATTTGACTTTGCATCATTTATTATTTTTGGTTTTTGACTTTTAATGTTTTTTATTGATGATTCTGAAGGTTTTTTTAAGTTACCATATTTATCTGTTTCAGATGGAATAACTTTAGATACATTACCAACCTCAATCTGCTCACCTCTTCCGAGCTTACCAGACATTGAGTTCATAAAGTCAACAGCGTCTTGTGCAGTTGCAGCAGCAGAAAAGACAACAGGTAGTCCTAGCTTCTTGGCAATCTTATTGACTAATGTTTTAAACTGTTGGAACTTTGTTGTAGATAATTCTCTCTGTGCCTCGGCCATAATGGCTCCAAGTTCAGCGGTATACTCCTCTGCTCTATCACCCTCTTCGTAGTTAGATATAAATTCATCAAGTCTTTGTTTTAATGCCTTGTCAGATATAACTGACTTAAGACCTTTAGCCATGTCTAACAATGCATTGTTGTCCATACCTTTTTTGGCCAATAGGTCGTGAAATGCTTCGTGAAAAACGGTGGTCACGCCAGCCGTTTCTAAGTTGATATGAACATCTCCATTTACATACGCACCTCTAAACGTATCGGCCCCTTGATTCTTAGCGTCTTCTTTTGTTGTATTAGCAGATTTAGCAACACCATCAACAAATGAATCAGTATTTTCGTGAAGTATAATTCTTGCGTTTGGAATAGCAGACAATACCTTTTGAACAGCTATAAATACTTTCTTTCTCTTTGCGTCTGTCTCATTGTTAATTCTTTCAGTGATAGTCTGATTGGTCTCAGGAGTTATCGTTACTTCTTGAGCAACTTGAGTAGGAGCAGCCTGTTTTTCTGGCATTACCTTTTGGCCAAAGTCGTATCCAATAGAGAATGTCTTTAGCCCGTCCTTCGTGTTTACTACAGAAACAAAGTCAGACTCTGGACTATAGCTCTCAGTAAAACTTAGATTGTCGTCAGCCTTTACCCTTGGGTTCATTGATCCATCCTGGTATACCAAACCGTCAGAGTGTGCGACAGCCTCTTGATTGAACTGTTTAGCAAATTCAATAGCATCCTGTCTTGTTAGGTTAGGAACAAAGAAAGAGTTCTCTGCCTGTCCATACTTTCCAGTTACACGTCTTGGTTTGTATCCTCTTTCAGTAAGCCACTCCTCAGCCTTTTGGTTTAGTTGTTTGTTTTCTTCCTCGGTAAGAGGTTGTGCCATTGGGTTCTCAGCGGTAAGCAAACCGAACTCTCCGTCAAGTTCTTTTGTCAACGTCTCTACGTCTTCAATTGGAAGCTCTTTAGATGCGTTCTCAACGTACTCACTGGTAGATCTAAATGCCTTTCTTTCTTCTGCCTGTGGCTCTGTTGGATATACGATATCTACGTCAGCAACTTTTGCAGTTGCTCCTGGAACTATTCCTTCTTTTGCAGTTGCAACCTCCTCTGATGTCTTTGTTATTTCATCAGAAACAGTAGCTGTGGGAGTTGCCTCACCCTCTGATACATCTACTTTTTCTGGAGTTTTTAAAGCAGCTAGTTCTGCATCATATTTAACATTGATATTTTCTTTTATTTTTTCAAAGCCACTTCTTTTTGTAGTTTCAAAAAACATATTTGGAGATTCTTCTGTATTACTCCATAATCCATTACTTTTATCTAATACTTGTGGTCTACCTGTTATTTCATTTATTCTGAAAATTCTATTATTAGGATCACCTATTATTCTAAATTCACCATCTTCAACTGTTGGTTTTCTGTCATAAACTACCCTTTCTTTTAATTCTTCTTGTCTTCTTCTTTCTATATCAGCTTTCTTAGCTTCTATAACAGTAGCTGTGGGAGTTGCCTCACCCTCTGATACATCTACTTTTTCTTGGCTACTTTTTTCGGTAGCTTCTTTCCCTTGGACGACTGGTTCCACTCCTTCACGTCCACCCCCTGTTTCTCCAGTTCCTTCTTGTTGGCGTTGAAGAACGCTCTCTGTGCTTGACTCTTGTACGGCATATCCTATTTGTTTTAGTGTTTCGTTTATTTCTTTTACTCTTTCTATGCTAGGAGCTGCAAGTGCAGGATCTACACCTTCTATTTGGCTATTAAGAGCATCTCTTTCAAGCATAAGATCAAGTGCAACAGCCTGCTCTCGTATGGGCATTTCTTTTGGTATGGTGTTGACTTTTTGTTTTATTATTTTGAAGTTTTCTAGTATTGACTGTGCTGTTTTTTTTGAATATTTACCACTAAGAAGTGATGCCTGTAGATTAGCTACAACAAGCTCGTCCATACCAGAGGCCCTAGCGGCAGCTACCAACGCCTCTCTTTCTTCTTTTGTGCGTAGAGCGTTCATTCCCCTACTAACTACACTTGCTGATTGTGAAATCAATGAAACTCCATGCCCTCCAACTGCACCAACAACAAAACTTTCAAGTGCATCTTTTCCTAAATTTCTCCACGTAACAGCATCATTTCCAGCTGCATCTTTGAACATTTTCTCTCCCCTTATAGCTTCTATAGTTGCCTTTGTTCCATATTCAGCTCCTGTTTGAAGTGACTCAGTAAATCCTTCTGCAAAACCAGCAGCAGCTATCTTTATGCCTTTGTCTGCAATAAAAAGTTTTATTTCGTTTGTAACCAAAGCCTCTACGGCTTCCTTGCTCATATCTTTCGTTAAACCTTGAACGGTCCTTTTCATTATGTATCTAGATATAGAGCTACCCATTCCTCCTTTACCGAAAATTTCATCTAGACCATATTTTTCTAAGGCCATACTAACCGTTCCATATATTGAACTAGCTAATATTTTTTCTGCTGCCGTCATGTCTGTTTTGTCAAGCTGAGTGGCCATTTCATTGTATCCACCACCAAACAATGCAAAGTTACCACCAACAGCAGATTGAACCGCAGACCTAGCAAGACCAGTCGTTGCCTTATACAGTAAGTTTGCATCTGCTTCGTATTCTTCGCTTGTTCCAGCACCAACAAGAAATCCTGTTAAGCCTGAAAATGCATCTCTAGATGTTTTACCTGCCGATGCTTTTCCCTTTGCCCCTGTTCCTACGTCTTCAATATCTCCAAGAACCCCAAAAACAAATCCAGGAATATCTACAATTCCACCAACTATTGACTTAAGCAAACCACCCATAAAAGATCCCTGATCTTTAGACTTCATCATAGCAATTCCAGCAGCATACTCAGCGTTAGAAGATATTAATTCTATTGCACTAGCGCTGTTGGATAGTTCATCGGCATCTTTTATTAGTTTTGATTGTTCATTCTGTAAATCTTGCAAATATTTTTCATTAACAAAGCTGTACCTTTCATTAAATTCAGCTTGTTTTTGTAGTAATATTTTTTCTGCGTCTCCTACACTAATCTCTCCTTTAGATATTAAGTTTTTATATTGTAATGCAAGATTTTTTATGTCGGCAGCATCTTTGCCCATTTGAGTTATTAAATCTTGCTTCTCAGCAAATAAAGATTGATTTTTTTTAAAATCTTCAAGTTTTTTCTTTATAGAGTTGTTTTCTGCTTTTAATGCATTAGCAACATCTTTAGAATAAGAGCTGGGTGTAAAATTTGGTGCAGTAATATATTCTGTAGCCGCCTGTAAATTTTTATTTCCTACTATTTGTAATAATTGTTGTCTTTCTTTGTCTAATATTGGTTTATTTTTTTCAAGGAGTATTTTTTCTTTTGCTTCGGCACTTAAAAACTTTGCATTTGGTCCGTATATTTTTTCTTCTGCAACAAGTTTTTCTTTTTCTATTCTATTTATTTCGTTAAAATAATTATAAACTTTAGTGTTATCACTAATGATAGCCTGATCAAAATTATAGACATCTGGAGATGATATCTTAAAACCTTCTTTTGGCTGTACAATCTGTCCTTCTTTCTCCCATTTTTTCGGATCTAACAAACTTAACTCTTTGTCAGGTTTAGTTTCTTTTTTTACTGGAGCTTCTCCTGTATAAGAAGGTTTGGCGTTAGCGATAAGAAAATTTTGTATATCGGGTATTAAGTTGTCGTCATCAATATAAAATCTTTTAGTACCTCTTTTAGTTTGTATTGTTATTGACCTTTCAGTCATGCCAAAACGATCAGTAAATCCACCAGTCATTTGATCTAAATATGGATTATCTGCCTTAATCATTATATTATAATCAGAGCCATATTTTGATAAAAAAGATTTTATTTTAGATTGCGTTTCGTATTGTGATGACTTATCGTCAAAAGTGCCCAAAAACCCTTCTTCTGTTTTTAATCCAGCCCAATCGCTTATTTCGTCATCATTACTAAATGTCTTATATACATCGTTTACAAACTCTCTATCGATATTATTTAAACTAATTAATTCACTAGACTTAGTTTTATCTGGAACGGGTAAATTTTGACCAAAATATGAATTTACATTTTTAATTGATTTGGGATCTGTAATAAAATAGTAGTAAGCATCTCCTGGATTTTTTACTTTCCAAAAACCATTCTCTACTACATATTGTTTTCCATTTTCAGAAGCATATATCTGACCAGATGTACTTAGAGATGCTTGAGTTCTATTTTCTTTATTTAGTTTGGCTACAGTTTTAGCGTCTTCTAAAGGTACTCCAATAAATTCTGTAGGCATATATTCTGCATCATCCTTTACATCTTTTAGCTGCCATTTTTGATATGTGTTTGATGCCTCATCATAAAAAATTTCTCCAACACGTAAAGTTCTTTCTTTTCCACTCGCATCAGTACCTGTTTGAGGATCACGCATTAAGCTTATATCTCTGTCAGTCAAAGGTACATCTGGCAACCCTAAGGCGCTTTTTCGTACTGGCTTATAAGTTTCAGGAACACCTATTTGGCCACCACTGGCATATGCTATGTTTTCCCAAAAATCTTTATCGCCGAAATAACCAGCGTCTGATATTTTTTTTTGCTGTTTTGTTAAGCCTCCTGTTAACCTATTTGTGAGATATTCTTTATAATCACTTTTTTTAGGAGTTACTTTAACTTCTTTTAATTTTAAATTTTGCTCTAGTGTCTTTAATCCTTCTTTTTCTTTTTCACTAAGGCTTTCATATTTTACAGCACCTGATTTTAATTGAGTTCTAAGCTCTTGAAGTTGTTTTTCAAAATCTACAATGTCGTCATACTTATAATCTAAACGACCAACATTTTCTTCCTCAGTAACATGGGCCCACCTAGACTTCCTTTTCTTTCTAGGTTTTTCATCATCAACCAATACTTGATTTTCCGCATCAACTGCTAGCACGTCTTGAGATAAGTCCTGAGCCTCTAAATCTTCGTTAATGTTTTCGTCTATCATTGTTCTAAATTATTAACAGCTTCGTCCCAATAATTTGAATAACCAGCAGTGTTAAAGTTTAACAGATTTTTCCAGGTAGGAAGTCTTGACACATCTAGCTCTACTTTCCAAACACCTTTACCTGAATTTCTAATTGGTAGATTAGTCTCTGGATTATATTTTTTATATTCATTAGGATCAAACTTAAATATTTTATACTTACCACCATCAATTCTTATTTCTCTATTTGCATCTTTACCAAAGATATCATTTAATTTTTGAAGATCAGTTTTATTTGGTGTTTTATTTAATATCTCATTTAATTGTGTTACATATGATCCAGCGCTTTTTGCCGCTTGGCTTATTGCTTTTGCTTTTGCAGCTCTAGGTTGTCTAGGAGTTACTGGCCTACTTTGTGTTTCTGAATAATCAAATCTAGATTCAATTTGAGCCTTCATTATTCTCCTTGCCTCCTCACTTTGTTCCTCTGAAATAACTGGCTCATACTTATTATTATCAGTAAGTCTAACGCTTATTAATTGTTTTTCATATTGTTTAGCTGCTAAATCTATTTCTTGATCTGTTAATGAAGAGTCTTCTTTTTTTAATTCAGTTTTATAATTATTAATTAATTGCATTTTTTCACTATCTGTTTCATAAAAATCATAGTCTTCACCATATGTAGTAAGAACCTGAGCAGCCATTCTAGGACTATTTGTATATTTATTTATAAGACTGTTCACTGTTTCCTTTACATTATCATTCTCTAATGGATTATTTATTTTTGTTGATCCTTGAGCGTTGTATTTAGACTGAATTATAAAATCACCAATGCTTTTTGTATCTGCACTAATTAATTTATCAAAATCAATTTTTTCATCCATTAAATTCATTGGATCGGCTAATGCCATACTTGGAGCAACTTCTACCTCTCCACTGGCATTTACTTGAGCCATGTATCCATGACCATCTGTTGAAAAAGTATAAAATCTATTTCTAAGGTCCGCTAAATTTGCATGTTTACTAGACAAATAAGTTTCAAAAGTACTTGCCTTGTCTTCGGCTTGTCTTTTTAGTAACTCTTGATTTGTAGCATCAAAGTTTTTCATGCTGTTTCCCATGGTTGACCAGTCGGTCATCATGTTGTTAAGAATAGATTTATATTGTTGATCAGTAATTAAACCAGCCTTTCTTTGTTTATTTGCCTGAGATATTATATCTCTTCCTTTTGCAGCACCAGTTGTTATGTATTCTTGTAATGATTGGGTCTTTATACCCTCTATTGACTTAATACTTGCGTTGGCTTTTTGTGCTAAATCATCAGCATATAGTATTTGTTTTTCTCTCTCAAGTCCTATATCTTCAAGAGCTTTGCTTATGCCTCCTATTGCCTT
>Ga0208091_1000026_pt1 | contig 47056 bp, 68 predicted proteins | sample LakMenEpi26Oct12_FD_150736 | JGI IMG/M metagenome (GOLD analysis project Ga0208091, IMG submission 150736) | Freshwater microbial communities from Lake Mendota, WI - 26OCT2012 deep hole epilimnion (SPAdes) | ecosystem: Environmental > Aquatic > Freshwater > Lake > Epilimnion/Euphotic zone ...
GCCAGAAATATATGCATCGTGAGCGGCGCTAATGGCGAAGCAGTCCACACCCAAAGCCAAGGCAAAATACGCAGCCCGCAAAGCTCAGTCCGCGTCGTGGAACAAGCGGCAGTCTGCAGCGGGCCGGGACATCGGCGAGATCCCAGCAGTTGCCGACGCCAAACGTCACAAAGCGTGCCGCGAGGACTTCCGGCTGTTCTGCGAGACCTACGGTTCCGAGTCGTTCCCGCTGGCGTGGAGTGCTGACCATCTGCGTGCCATCGACAAGATTCAGCGTGCCGTCCTAGCCGGCGAACTGTTCGCCTTCGCCATGCCTCGCGGCTCTGGAAAATCGACGCTCTGCGAGTGGGCGTGCCTTTGGGCCATGCTATACGGGCACCGGCCGTTCGTGATGCTCGTGGGTGCTGACGCCGCCATTGCCGGCGGGATGCTAGACAGCATCAAAAGCCACCTGGAGCAGAACGACCTGCTGGCCGACGACTTTCCGGCGGCGTGCTGGCCGATCAGGGCGCTGGAGGGCATTTCGGCCCGTGCCCGTGGTCAGACGTGCGGCGGCAGCCCTACGCACCTTGAGTGGCTCGCCGACAAGATCACGCTGCCGTGGATTGAGGGGGCACCGTGTGCCGGTGCGGCTGTGCGGGTTGCCGGAATCACGGGCCGCATCCGAGGCGTGAAACACACCCGCCCAGACGGCGTTACGGTGCGACCGTCGCTGGTGCTCTGCGACGACCCGCAGACCGACGAGAGTGCAGCTAGCCCATCACAGGTGGCCACCCGCGAGCGTGTCCTGTCCGGTGCCATACTCGGGCTCGGCGGCCCAGGCGTGCGGATGTCAGGGCTTTGCACGATCACGGTCATCCGTCCCGACGACCTGGCCGACAGGCTCTTGGACCGCACGAAGCATCCGGCGTGGCAGGGCGAGCGGTCGCAGCTGGTCTACGAGTGGCCGACGGACGAGGACTTGTGGGGGCAGTACGCCGAGATCCGTAGGCAGGGCCAGCGTAGCGGGGAGGGGACGGCTGCTGCTGACGAGTTTTACCAGCAGCGGCAGGCAGTCATGGACGCCGGCTCTCGCGTGGCCTGGCCGGAGCGTAAACACGAGGACGAACTCACGGCGATTCAACACGCATGGAACTTGCGGATCGACCGTGGTGAGGCGGCGTTTTTCGCCGAGTACCAAAACCAGCCGCTAGCGGACGACATCGCCAGTGAGAAGCTCGACCGCAAGCATCTAGCGACCAAGGTTGTCCCTCTGCCTCGTGGCGTGGTGCCGCTCGGACACAACACGCTGACGGCGTTCGTGGACGTGCAGGAGCGTCTCCTGTATTGGCTGGTCTGCTCGTGGGGCGAGTCGTTCGGCGGGCACGTCGTGGCCTACGGCACCTACCCTGACCAAGCGGCAAGCGTGTTTGAGGCGTCGTCGGCAAAAAAGACGCTGGCAAATGTTAGCAAGCAGGGTTTTGAGGCGGCGCTGCGGGCCGGGCTCGACAAGACAGTGGAGTTGCTTCTCGGGCGTGACTGGAAGCGCGAGGACGGCGCCGCCGTACGTATTGACCGTCTGATGGTCGACGCCAACTGGGGGCGGTCCACGACGACGGTGCGGACGTTTTGCCGGCAGACTCCGTTTGCGGCGTCGATCTACCCGTCACACGGCAAGGGCATCGGTGCCTCATCGGCGCCGCTTGCCGAGAAAGGTGCGCGTGGCGACAGGCTCGGTCTTAATTGGCGAGTCGGGCAGATAAGCGTCGGCCAGCGATCCGTGACGTTTGATACGAATTTCTGGAAATCCTTCGTGGCGGCTCGTCTCCGCATGGGTGTAGGGGCACCTGAGACGATCACACTGCACCAGGGCGACCACGAGTTATTGCTGCAGCATCTGACGAGCGAGTTTCCGGTGAGGACGGAAGCCCGTGGCCGAGTCGTTGACGAGTGGAAATCGGCCGGCAAGGAAAACCACTGGCTCGATGGCTTGGTGGGCTCTGCCGTGGCTGCGTCGATTGCAGGCGTGCAGCCTACGGCAACAGAGGCGGGAGGCCGCCAGCGGAAGCGTGTCGTGATCCCAACGAACGCCCAAGGCAAGAAGGTCATCACAGTGAAGAGGTTGGCATGAACATCGCCGTACTGGCTCTGGACTCAGTTGACCCTCGTGATCTGCTGGCGATCCGTTGCCGCATGACCAGGGCGGACAGCGAATGGCAGGCAGAGGTGTCCGACGTATTGCGGGGCGAAGCCAGCAGCATCACGCCGGTGGCGTTGTGCCATCGTGATGGCGGGCTTGTCGGCTGGTCTTGCTCGCACGTCTGGCGTGACACGCAGACGCTGGAGCAGTGGGTGGACGAGAAATGGCGTTGCCGTGGTATAGCCTCGGCGCTATCAAGTGCCCTGATTGCCCATGGCACGCTGGACCGTGGGAAGCCGATTGCCGTGTTCAGCGAGCCGACCCATACGATTGCCGTCCGCCTCGGGTTTGACGACGTGCGTCACTACCGACGAGACGGTGCCGACTGGGTGCAAGTCTGACGCCACACCCCCTCTCGTCTGCCGTGACTCGCCCGTAGTTTCGTCCCAATGAGCGACGAACTGCGGGACAAGATCTCCGAGGTTGCGCAAGGCCCGAAGCGTGTCCGTACGGACGCGGGCGAGGTCGAGGCGCAGGACATCGGCGACATGATCGAGGCCGACAAGTATTTGTCGGGCAAGTCTGCCGTCTCGCAGACGTCGACCAGGAAGAACCGTGGGCTGCGGTTTAACCGGTTGATTCCTCCGGGTGGCGGCTCCTGATGGGCCTGTTCGGCGCATTCTTTCGCGGCAAGCGGCAGCTACAGCCTGTGGCCATGCCGCTGCGCGTGCGTGCCCGCTACGACGCCGCCAGCGAAGGCGACGACCGCAAGCATTGGGCCAACGCCGATGCGTTTGCTGCGGATACGGCGCTCTCGCCGATGGTGCGTCGGCAGATCCGCAACCGCGCCCGCTACGAACGTGCAAACAACTCGTATCTCGCCGGGATTGTTGAGACGCGGTCAAACGATTTGGTCGGCACCGGCCCACGGCTGCAACTCGACACGGGCTCGCCTGACGTCGACCGGCAGGTGGAACGACTGCTGTTCGATTGGTCGTGGTCAATCGACCTGCCCGGCAAGCTGCGGACGATGGCGGATGCCAAGACCATCGACGGCGAAGCGTTCGCCTTGATGATCTCGAATCCACGTCTGCCGGGCGTGCAGCTTGACCTGCGGCTGGTCGAAGCCGAGATGGTCGCCACGCCGACTGAGCTGATGTCGCAAACGGTGACGCCCGACGGCAGCACGGTGGACGGCTTGGAGTTCGACGCCGTCGGCAACGTCGTGGCGTACCAAGTGCTCAACTACCACCCCGGCGCGAATCATCGCGTCAACACGTTTGAGTTCCAGCGTGTTCCGGCGTCGCAGATGGTGCATTGGTTCAGGGCACAACGTGCCGGCCAGCATCGTGGAATCTCCGAAGTCGCACCGTCGCTCAAGCTCTTTGGGCAGCTTCGCCGGTACACCGAGGCAGTGTGTGCGGCTGCGGAAACGGCTGCGGATTTCGCCGGATTTCTGCGAACGAACAGCCCGGCGGCGGAAATCGACGAAGTCGATGCGTTCGCCGAAATGGAGATCCAAAAGCGTGCGATGGTCACGCTGCCCGACGGCTGGACTTTCGAGCAGCTCAAGGCGGAGCAACCGACGTCAACCTACGCGATGTTCAAGCGCGAGATCGTCAACGAGATGGCGCGTTGCCTGCAGATGCCGTTCAACGTCGCTGCGTTGGATTCATCGTCATACAACTACGCCAGCGGGCGGATGGATCATCAGGTCTACGACAAGACCCTGCGTGTCATGCGTGACGAGGTCGAGCGTGTGATGCTCGACCGCGTCTTCTCCGCGTGGGTCAACGAAGCCACGCTTGCCGGCATCCTGCCCGACGGTCTCCCGCCCTTCTCCGAGTGGAACTGGGCGTGGGTATGGGACGGCAAAGACCACGTCGACCCGGCGAAGGAAGCCAACGCCGCCGAGACGAGGTTGCGGACGCACACGACCACGCTTGCTGCCGAATACGCCAAGGCCGGCAAGCAGTGGGACGTCGAACTGCGTCAGCGTGCCGCCGAGATCGCGCTGATGAAGGAACTCGGTATCTGGGTTGATCTCACGCCGGAAGTGAACTACGGCGGAACGCTCGATGAGAACGGCGAACCAATGGGGGCGCAATGAACGCACTCAAGCTTGATTCAGGCGTCACGTTTCTGCAGGCCGCCGAAGGCGATTCAGCGCCGGCTGGCAAGAAGTTTCGCATCGTCGCGTACACGGGTGCCCAAATCCGACAGGGCTGGAGCCGCGAGCCGGTAGTGATCGACATGGCTGGCATGCAGCTGCCGGCGACTGTGCCTGTGGTGCTGGGGCACGACTACTCGCTCGGGTCGATCCTCGGGCAAGGCCGCCCGTTCATCGAGGCCGGGCAGTTGATCGTGGAAGGCGAGATCCTCGCCAGCAATGGCAACGCTGACCAGGTCGCGGCACTCGCTGCGGCGGGCTACCAGTTTCAGGCGAGCGTCGGCGCCGATGTTCGTCGGCACCAGAAGTTTGATGCCGATGCCGCCGCAACCGTCAACGGGGCAACCCACGTCGGGCCGCTCCGAGTCGTCAAAGCCTCCAGTCTGCGGGAGGTTTCGTTCGTAACTCTTGGCGCTGATTCGCAGACCAGCGTCGCCATTGCCGCCGAAGAGGTGGCAGAGGAGTCTCCTATGGCGCACGACGCCAACTCGACGCCCGACCAGGCTACTGCCAAGTCGGAAGCCCCGGCGATTGTCGCCGGCGGTGCTCCCATCAACGAAACGCTGCCGGTCAACGCCAAGGGCGGCGACGGTGCCAGCCTGGGCGACAACCAGCCCGCGATGGATGCTCTGCGTAAGCAGATCGTCGCTGACATCCGTGCCGAGTTCCTCGGCGTGGCTCGCAGCGAGCGGCCTGCCGCTCCAGCGGTTCATGTCGTCGCCAACGTGGCGCCGACCGCCGAGGTGATCGAAGCGTCTTTTGCCCTTCAGGGCAGCCTGCCCGGTGTGGAATCCCAGTACGACGCGAAGGTGCTCGAAGCGGCCCACAAGGCGCGGCGGGAGCTTTCGCTCGGCGAGGTGATCGTGCAGGCGGCCGTGGCCAACGGTTACGACGGGGCGCGTCGGCTCAACGCCGCCACGCTGCGTCCGATCCTGGCTGCCGCGTGGGCGACCCACTCCATCAGCGGCATCCTGAGCAACACCGCCAACAAGTTCCTCTTGGCCGGATTCAACGGCGTGGAGAGCGCGTGGCGGTCGATCAGCACGGTGCGTTCGGTCAACGACTTCAAGACGTTGACGAGCTACCGGCTCAACGGCGGCTTCAAGTTCGACAAGGTCGCCAACGGTGGCGAACTCAAGAACGCTTCCGCCAGCGAGGAAAGCCGGACGATCAGCGCCGAGACCTACGGCATCATGACTTCCGTCACCCGTACGGATCTGATCAACGATGACCTCGGTGCCCTGACCGCTGTTCCGCAGCGGATCGGCCGTGGTGGTGCGTTGAAGTTGAATGACGTTTTCTGGGCCGACTTCGTGGACGATGCGTCGTTCTTCACGAGCGGCCGTGGCAACCTGTCTGCGGGATCGCTGGCGCTGTCGCTTGCGAACCTCAAGGCGCTGGCCACGAAGTTCAGGAAGCTCAAGGATCCCGACGGCAACCCCGTCGCGGTCGAGCCGCGGATTCTGCTCGTGCCGGTCGATCTGGAGCTCGCCGCTGCCGAGATCATGGGCTCGACCCTGATCCAGAGCGGTGCAACCGGCGGCCAGCCGGATCGGAACGTGCTCGCCGGTCGGTATCAGGTGGTCGCATCGACCTACCTGACCAACACGACCGATTACTACCTCCTCGCCTCGCCGGCCGACATGCCGGTGATGGAGGTGGCGTTTTTGAACGGCGTGCAGAGCCCGATCGTCGAGACGGCGGAAGCCGACTTCAACACGCTCGGCGTGCAGATGCGTGGGTATTTCGACTTTGGCGTGGCCAAGGCCGAGTACCTCGCCGGCGTGAAGTGCGATTCGGCTACGTGATCTAGCCCCGGTGGGCTGGGGCCAACCCAGCCCACCGGGATCTTCAAACTCCAACAACAGAAACGAGGTGATCTGATGGCTTCTTATGTTCAGGACGGTGCTCTGCTCAACCACACGCCCGGATCTGCCGTGGCGGCTGGCGAGGTGGTCGTGATCGGCTCGCTCGTGGCGGTTGCTCCGCGTCCCATCGCCGCCAACGCGCTCGGCTCGTTGGCGATCGAAGGCGTGTGGGCTATGCCGTGTGCTACCGGTGCGACCGGCGCGCAGGGCTCCGCGATCAACTGGTATGCGACGTCGGGTGTGGCGCACGCCACGACCGGCACCGCTGCCGGCAAGCTCGCCAAGGCTCGGCTGGCCGACGACACCGAAGTGCATGTCGTTATCAACAAGTAATCCGGCCCACCTGCAAGCCCCCGGCGGCGGCGTTTCACCCTTTCCGCCCCGCCGGGGGTCTTGTGGACTCAGGAGACTCCCTCCGTGGCCGACTTGCTGCGCTCAGGTGCCGCTTGGCTGACAGACCGGCTCGTTGAGTCGGCGGCAGTTCCATGCACCTACATTCGCGGCAACACGTCCACCCAGATCACGGCGTGCATTGGGCGGTCGATGTTTGAGTCGGCGACGCAGTCTGGCGTGGTCGAACAGTGGGAAAGCCGCGACTACATCGTAAAAGTCGGCACGTTGCCATATGCGGAGCCAGATCGAGGCGACCGCATCGTCGAGACCTACGGCAACGTATCGACAACCTATGACGTCTCGGCTCCACGCGGCGTGCCACTCTGGCACTACGCTGACGCTTTTCGCACGAGCGTAAAGATTCACACCGTGGCGGCTTCCGAGAGCGCGGCTGTGCCGGGCACGCTGCTGGCCAGGGCGGCCGGCACGTTCGCCGGTGCAACGATCACCGACGGACAGATCACGTCTTCGCTCACGGTGGATCTGGCGACCAACCGTGCATTGACTCGCACGCTGACGCCGTCCGCGGCGTATGTCTACATTGTGCTGCCGACGTCCTACGGCTCGCCGACGCTCAAGGTCAACGGCATCGTGTCAACGGCGTGGGAAACCACACAGCGGTCAATCACGTTCACGGGTCAGGTGGCGCGATCCTACACGATCTACCGTTCTACGTACGCGGTTACGGGCACGCTCAACCTTGAGGTGGCGTGATGGCAGAGATCAAAGGCCAGAACGTCATCGCGCCGGTCGTGCCGTTTTCAACAACGGATGCGTACCCGTCGCATCTTGCACAGTACGGAAAAGGTGGCTTGCGGAGCGTGGTTACGCTCGAGGAGCGTGACGCTATCCCGGCCTTGCGCCGAGAGGCTGGGATGCTCGTGTACGTGGCGAGCGGAGACGCCTATTACCAGTTGGAATCTGACCTCACCTCCTGGTCATCGTTTGCGATCCAAGGACCAACGGGGCCGGCGGGCGTGGCGGGGGCCGCAGGCCAGGCTGGCGTAACAGGTAGCACGGGCGCGGCGGGAGTGGCCGGAGAGGCAGGAAGCACGGGGCCTACAGGAAGCGTGGGACCGGCGGGGCCGCATGGGTCTGTTGGAGCAGCTGGCGAGCAGGGCGCAACCGGCCCGCAGGGCGAGGTCGGCCCTACCGGCCCACAGGGCGTGGCTGGGTCCGCAGGCGTTGCCGGAGTAACCGGCCCGCAGGGTTTGCAGGGAGTTGCCGGAGAGCGAGGAGATACAGGCCCAGCCGGCGAATCAATCGTCGGGCCTACCGGCGAACGAGGTGCGACCGGAGAACGCGGCGACACTGGCCCTGCTTCGACTGTGCCGGGGCCAACCGGCCCTTTCGGCGCATCAGTAGTTGGGCCTACCGGCGAGGCTGGCCAATCCATTGTCGGCCCTACTGGCGAGCGCGGAGCAACCGGCGAGCGCGGCGACACGGGACCAGCCGGCCAATCTATCACGGGTCCAACGGGCGAGGCCGGTCAGTCAATCGTCGGGCCTACCGGTGCCGCGGGCAGTGTAGGTGCCACCGGCAGTCGCGGAGATACGGGGCCAGCAGGCGCCGCCTCGACAGTTACAGGGCCTACTGGCGCGGCGTCGACTGTGCCCGGACCGACTGGCAGTACCGGGCCAAGTGTGACAGGCCCGCAAGGCACAGCCGGAAGCCTTGAGTTCTACATTACCGGCCCGACCGCGCCAGCGTCTGGAGGCACGGGCTCGCTCTGGTTTGACGACTCTTCGGGACGGTTGTTCTTCCGCACGTCAGGGCTGTGGGTGGAAGTCGCTCCACGGCAGCCGCTCACGCTCAACTGGCTGGATCTTGGGTGACGCATGCCGCTATCGTTTCCAGCCAACCCAGCCCTCAGCCAGATCGCCTACACGGGCGGCCGAGTGTATCAATGGTCGGGCCAAGGCTGGATAGTCTTCGGTGGTGATTCATCGCGCAGCGTGCGGTATCTCGTGGCGGGTGGCGGCGGCGGTGGCGGTGCTGGCTCGCGCGGCGGTGCTGGTGGAGCAGGTGGCTATCTCGCTGGCACGTTGATAATCAACCTCGGCACTGACTACAGCGTGACGATTGGCGCTGGTGGAGCAACGTCTACCTACTCAAACTCCACGAGCGACCTGCGGCCGGGTACGGCTGGAAGCCGGTCGCAGTTTTTTGCAATTGTCGCCGCTGGTGGTGGCCCCGGCGGCGGCAACTCAGCCTCGGGGTCTGGCGCGAGTGCTGGCTCGCCGTTTGGCGGCCTATTGGCTGGTGCGTCACTTTCGGCGTCGTTCGGCGTCGGCGGCTCCGGCAGCGCCGCCGGGGCGTCAGTAAACGGCGGGTCGTTCGGCACCGGCGGCGGCGGCGGTGCTGGAGGCGCTGGCGGTGCGGCGACATCGAGCGTGCCGGGAAACGGCGGCGCGGGCGTGATCAACGACATCACTGGCAGCAGCGTCACCTACTGCGGCGGCGGTTCCGGCGCGAACTTCAACTCAGGCACGGCGGGAACGGCGACTGGTGGTGGCGGCGTCGGCGACAACCGATCGAGTGCCAACCAGTCGACGACTGCCGGAGCCGCGAACACCGGAGGTGGTGGCGGCGCGTTCGGCAGCGGCGGTTCCGGCGTTGTCATCCTCCGCTACGCTGCGGGGCTAACGCTCACGGCTTCTGCGGGCCTGACCACGTCCACGACCACAAGCGGGAACGACAAAATCACGACCATCACCGCCGGCACCGGCACAGTGACGTGGAGCTGACGATGGCACACTACGCATTCCTTGACGAGCAAAACGTCGTTGTCGAAGTGATCGTGGGACGCAACGAAGGAGACGGCGTCGATTGGGAACAGCTTTACGCCGAGGTGCGCGGCCTGCCATGCAAGAGAACGTCCTACAACACGCGAGACGGCGTGCACTTGGCCGGCGGCGTGCCGTTTCGCGGAACGTATGCCGGTATAGGGTTCCGGTACGACCCGACGGCGGACGTTTTCGTTCCTCCAGAACCCCAGCCCGAATCTTGACACCCTTGCAACAATCAACGTCACAGGAGTGAGCCATGGCAAATCCCAACATCGTCAACGCCACCGCAATCTATGCCGGGTCCACTGGCATTCGGCTATTGCCAACCGGCACCAACACGATCATTTCCAACGCCTCCAGCAGCGGCAAAGTCTTTTTTGTCGAGACGCTGGTCGTCGCCAACACTGACACCACGGATGCGGTCGACGTGACGGTGACGGCGTGGAACAACGCAACGCCCGGCGCGACAGGTGCCACTGGCGTGGCGATTGCGTCGACCATCACCGTGCCGGCGAAAGCGTCGCTGGTGGTCATCTCAAAGGACGCAACGCAGAATCTGATGGAGAACCAGAGCATCAGCGCGACGCCTGGCACGGCTGGCAAGCTCGACATCAGCTGCGATTACAAGGAAATCTCCTAATGCGCGACCGAAGGGGCGGATTTATCGGCAGCGCCACGGGGCCGGCAGCAGCCGGCTCCAACTCTGCGGCCAGCGGCATTTGGACGCTGCGCGAGGCCGAGTCGCTCAAACGGGCTGGGACGTGGCCCGCAACTTTTTACGATCCGACCAGCATCACCGGCCTGCAACTCTGGCTCGACGCCTCCGACGCCCAAACGCTGTACGACGCTACGTCTGGCGGATCGCTTGTGGCGGCGGATGGCGGCGTGGCGCGATGGGAGGACAAGTCGGGCAACGCGCGACACTTCACGCAGTCTACGAGCGGCAGCAGGCCGGCGCGGAAGACAAGTCAGCAAAACGGAAAGGACACGTTGCTATTTGCCGCTGGCGCTGGGGCTAGTCGCGGCGATGATATCTTGATCGGCTCTGATTTTGGTGATTACCTTCAATCCGGCCAGTCCGCGACAGTATTTGTTGTATTCAAGACGCTAACGTCCGACGTGCGGCATGAATTGATAAATAAGCAGGACGCCTCGGGCGGATGGCGATTTCTTGTGGAAAGCGACAACAAGGTAAAGCTTTTCTTTGATGACAACAGCGGCGGTCGGACCACGGTAGAAACTGCCAGCACTGTCTCTACCAGCAGTTATTCTGTTCTAGTTTTTAAGGCTTCTGGCGGCTCGCTGTCGTCAGCAGCAATTTACAAAAACGGCGCTTCGCTTCCGGTATCTGCATCCGGGTCGGTGCAGAGCGTAGACGACAACTCGGCGGCTGTTGAGGTTGGCGGTGGAACGAGCGGGGGCGTGATATACGACTCGCTCAACGGCGACATCGGCGAGATCATCATCTACAACGCCGCACTCTCCGACACCGACCGCGCATCTGTGGAGAGCTACCTGATCGCCAAGTGGGGGATCACGCCTGCCCCTGTCCCCCAGACGATTGCTGGCCTTCAACTCTGGCTTGACGCCTCCGACGCCAGCACACTTTACGACGCGACCACCGGCGGCTCGCTCGTCGCGGCGGATGGCGGCGTAGCGAGGTGGGAAGACAAATCTGGCAACGCGAGACACGCTACGCAGGGCACCAGCGCGAATCGGCCAGCGAGGAAGACGGCAGTGCAGGGCGGCAAGGACGTGCTGCGGTTTGATGGGAGCAATGACTCTCTATCTATCCCAAGCAGCACGGAGACGTTTAAGTTTTTGCACAGTGCCGATAGCACAGTGTTTGTAGTGCTTACGCGATCCACAACAGACAACAGCGCCATTATTGATAATTGCGACGACGGTAGCTCAGCAGTCGGTTTTTCGTTGCGCTTCTTAGATGGCTCTGGCACTAGCGACGTACTGGTTCACCGAATAAGGCGCGGCGTTTCTGCAACCTCTGCTTTATCCAATGTTTCCGCAAACGGGTTTATGCCGTCTGGCTGGAGCGTGCTGTCATCGGTCGGCAGGCCAGGAAATGCAACCGCGTCCAATCGTTCTTCCATGCGGCTTAACTCTGGCACAGCAGTTACAAACAACACTGATACAAACGCTGTTTCAACAAGCAATGCTGCAAATGATTTGTGTATTGGAAGGTTTGTAACGAGCCCGAGCGCCAACACACATGGCGGCGACATCGCCGAAATCATCATCTACAACTCTGCACTCTCCGACACCGACCGCGCCGCAGTGGAGAGCTACCTGATCGCCAAGTGGGGGATCGCATGACCGACCTCCTGACAACCGCCGCCGTCTCCTTCGCCGCATGGCTGGCCTGCTGCGTTGCGCTGATGCAGGCGTTGCGTTGGCTGACCAGCCCGGAGGCGGTGCAGGTGATCGAGCAGGTCGCAGAGATGACGAGGTAGCGCGATGCCGTTCTTTAGCCTGCCATCCGGCGCGTCGCCGATCTTCGCCGGTCCCACTGCGCCAACCGGCGGCGTCGGCCAGGTCGGCGATCTTTTTATCGTCAAAGGACCGACCGGTGCTGGCCTGCTCTATGGCCCGAAGGATGCCGTCAGCGGGTGGCAGGAACCGATTAATTTTGCCCTTGCTCCGACTGGAAATACGGGAGCAACCGGCAGCACAGGCCCGACCGGCGCTGCCTCTACCGTGACCGGCCCGACCGGAAGCACTGGCCCAAGCGTGACTGGCCCGACCGGCGCTGCGTCTACGATCACAGGCCCTACCGGGTTCACCGGCCCAAGCGTGACAGGCCCTACGGGGGCTACTGGGGCTGCGTCAAATGTCACTGGCCCAACGGGCAATACGGGCTCTACCGGAGCGTCTATTACTGGCCCGACCGGTGCGGCATCGACTGTGACAGGCCCGACGGGCGCTACAGGTCCGCTTGGTCCTGTTGGCAGCACTGGGCCAGAAGGCGGCCCAACTGGCCCCACGGGATCGACAGGCCCTGCTGGCGCTGATGGCTTTGTTGGAAGTAATGGGGCGACCGGCCCGACTGGTCCATCAGGCGGCCCGACCGGCCCGACAGGCCCCGCTGCGTCTGCCATCGGCCTGATCCTCGCACTCTCATGATCGACCACCTGTCAGCGATCATCCAGCACGCCTACTACTGTGGCGAGCTTGATGCCGGCCGCCGTGCGTGCGAGCGTGCGCTGTCGCTGCCTCCAGTCGAAACCGTGGAGGAAACCATTCGCGCAAACCGCACGTGGTACACGGAGCCGCTCGCCGATCTCGTAGACGTGTCGTTTCAGCGGTTTGACATTGAGCCAGCGTACGAAGGCTGGTCGCTCTTCAACCCGTCCATCATCGCCCACCAGGGCCGTCTGCTGGCAATCGTTCGCAGTAGCAACTACCGCATCGTGGATGGCCAGTATGTGATGCCCGACGCCGATGCTGGCGTCATCCGCACGGAGAACATCCTGTGCGACGTTGACGCTGCCATGGGCGTCATCGACGCCCGCATTATCACCGACGTGCAATACCGCAAGAGCGGCTATCCGGTCGACGGGTTCGAGGACTGCCGCCTACGGCATACCCAAACGGGTATAGGTGTGTCTGCGACCGTGCGAAACATTGCGGGGCTCGACGGGCGGTGCCGTATCGCCACTGCGGATCTGGACGTCGAGTCGGCCACGTTGTCGAACATGAAGGTCATGACAGGCGTCAGCCCGCAAGACCACGAAAAGAACTGGATGCCGTGGCAGCGAGGCTGGCTCTACTCCTGCTGCCACGACGGGCACGTGGTAACGGTGGAGCCAGACCCAGAACTCGACGGCGGGTGGCAACTGTGCCAGCGGTCAACATCGCCGCCGATTGCTAGGGCATTCCGCGGCGGCTCGCAGCTCGTGCCGTTCCACGACGGCTGGCTCTGCCTAGTCCACGAGGTGGCGTGGCTCGGTGACAGGCGGGCGTACGAGCATCGGTTCGTCTGGTTTGACACGCTCATGACAATCGCACGGGTGTCGCCGCCTTTCGCGTTTCGGGAAACGCAGGCGATCGAGTTTGCCGCCGGGCTCGCGCAGCTAGGCGACGATCTCTACGCGACGTTCGGCGTGAGGGACGCCGAAGCGTGGATGGCTCGCATGGATGCGGACGACGCATGGCGACTCTTGTCACCGGCTACGTGCGGCTAGACAGCGGGCATAGGGCACACTCTCGGTATGTCGGCCTCGGCCGCAGGCTCCTTGACCTGTGCCTGCCGACTGTTGCGTTTTACGACGGCGACCCGGCACCGTTCGATCCGCCCACGCAAACAGAAATCCGGCCAGCCCGATTGGATTTGTGCTGGCTCTATCAGGCGTCACGTACAGCCAGCCAGCCGCCGGGGCGGTCAGACAAAGACACGGTCAATTACTGCGTCGTCCAGCACCAAAAAAGCCTATGGCTGGCGGATGCCGCGCGCATCGCCGGCAGTCACGTGGTGTGGATTGATTTCGGGATTTTTCACCTCACCGACGTCAAAGAGCGGCACGTGCAGCAGCTGCTGGCGAAGGTCGAGCAGTCACCTCCTGACAGAATCACGCTTCCGGGGATCTGGCCGCTTGACGGTCGCCCTACGATCAACTTTTTGTCGCCAGCGTGGTACGTGGCTGGGGGCGTGGTCGTCATGCCGCCACGACTGGCGGACTGGTTCCACGAGACTGCCATGTGCTACGCCACGCTGCAGCTAGAGCAAAGCGGCAGAACAACGTGGGAAGTCAACACGTGGTCTGCGATTTATCGTGACCACCCAGAGAAGTTCCACGTGTATCAAGCTGACCACAACGCCACGCTCTTCACGGGATACCTGTCGTGAGAATTTCGGCGATTGTCACCACCTATCGACGCTTCTGGAAGTGCTGCAGGGCAATCGACTCGATCCTTGCACAGACGCATCCTGTAGACGAGGTGGTGGTTGTCGATAATGGCTCGCCGGAACCAGAGTATCACTCGCTGCATGACCGCTACGCGGATACTGCGGTGCCAATCACCGTTGTGCGGCTGTCACGTGGCACGCACACGCAGGAACCACTGCGCGACGACGCCGGGCGGGAAATTTCCATCGCGTGTCGAGACACCACAAACGTCGGATTTTGCCTCGCGCGTGGCGACTGGTTCGCGATGTGCCACGATGACGACGAGTGGATGCCACACCGCATCGAGCGGCAAGTGCAGGCAATGCAGCGGCATCCAGAATGCCTGCTTTTTAATGCCAGCATCATCAACAGAACCGAAGACGGTTGCGTTCACGGCATACACCACGACTACTACGGGCCGCACGGAGTGCAAGCGTCAGAAGGCGTGACAGACGTGACTGGGTGCGTGCCGCACTTCAACCCGATGGCAGTGTCAGCCCTGCTTTTCTCCAGAAAGCTGACAGACGCGCTCGGCGGGTGGCAGCACTGGGTGCCAGACGATCTTGGCATGGCTATGCGACGGCTGGCGGCGAGTGACTGGGATTTCTACCGGCGTGCTGCCACTACAACGCGACTGCTACGCCTAGACGAGCCGCTTGTCTACTACGAAGTCGGCAACGTCAAGCACGAGGGGCATATGAGCTATGCCTAAAGTCGGCATTTACGCTCTGGCACAAAACGAGGCAAAGCACGCCGCCGCGTGGGCGGAATCATGTGCGGATGCCGATGTGCGGGTAGTGACCGACACGGGCTCGACCGACGGCACGCAGGGTATCCTCGTGCAACAGGGTGTGACGGTGTGCAACGGGTACGTCTGCCCGTGGCGTTGGGACGACGCCCACAACCTGAGCCTCAACCACCTGCCGCCCGACATCGACATCGCCATCCGGCTGGATCTGGACGAGCGAATCCTGCCCGGCTGGCGGGAGGCTGTCGAAAGAGCGTGGACGGGCGATGTGAACAACCTCCGCTACCGCTACGCCTGGTCGCTCAAGCCAGACGGGTCTCCGGGTCTGGTCTTCTACTGCGACCGGGTGCATGCCAGGCATGGCTTTCGGTGGGCGCAGGCAACGCACGAGGGGCTGATGTGCTGGACGGGAGACAAAGTGCAGGCAATCGCCGAGGGGCTTGAGGTCCACCACCACCGCGAGCCCGGCAAGGTCCACAAATCCGACCTGACGCTATTGCGGGTGGCGGTTCGAGAGGCACCAGGAGACGCTCGTGCCCAGTGGTATCTGGCACGTGAGATGAGCTACGCCGGGCTGCCCGAAGCCGCTGCGGAGTTCTTGGCGTATCTCAAGATGCCAGGCGGGCAGGCGACGGAGCGTGCCTACGCCCGCCGGTATCTCTATCTTGTGACGCAGGACGAGCGGCAGCTGCACCAGGCGACCGAGGAATGCCCCGGAGAGCCTGACGCTTGGGAGGCGTTGTCGCTGGCCCGCTACCGCCAGCAGCGGTGGCAGGAGTGCTACGAGTTCGCCACGCGAGCTATAGAGGCAGGCGACCCCGGCACCCATGCCACAGACCCTGATGCCAAAGGCCGGGCGTATGACCTCGCCAGCGTCTCTGCGTGGGAGCTAGGCAAACGTCCCGAAGCCCTCACGTTGGCACGGCAGGCGGCGACAATGCTGCCGGCGGACGTTCGCATACGGCAAAACGTCGCCGCCATGGAGCGACATACCGATGGCTTCGTATCTGCGTGAGATCGCCCAAGGCGTAGCCGATGGCCTGGACGCCGCCACGTTCGCCTCTGTGGCCACGCAGCCTACGGTGGAGCGTCGCAACTGGGCTCGGGTCGATGCGGCTGACATGGCCGATCCGGTGGTGTTTGTGACGCCCGGCCAGGCCGACACACAACGCATCAGCCGGGGCGTGACGCAGGTCGACTACCAGGTACTCGTCTACATCGGCCGGCGTGTGGAGACTGAGGCAGACGCCGACGACATGCTGGATCTCGCCGACGAGATCCTGCTGTATGTCCGGGCGCACTCATGGGGCGAGCAGGTGCAGTTTCCAGAAGACGTCACAAGCCCGCAGACGGTGTCGATTGCAATCAACCCTGACGACGCCCTGAATGAGCGTAACGTGTGGCGGGCTGTCATCACGGCGAGCTACCGGGTGTTTCAGGCGGACGAACTGCCGGAGGCGTAGTGGCACGCTTCAAGGGCAAGACCAAGTTCAACTGGGACAAGCCGGGGCTCAAGCGGCTCGTCGGCGAAGCAGCCGCCAAGGCACTGCAAAACGCCGGCATGGACTGCCGCAGGTCGGTGCAGCGGCAGATGGTTGGCAGCTCGACTCCCAGCGGTCGCCGGCCGCGAAAGAATCCGGTCTTTCGGCAGTACGGCACGAAGGACGGCATTCCGCTGGTTGGGGCTATCTACCGCGTCGCCAGGGAAGACAAAGTTTCGTCATGGGCGCCGATGGCGTTCCTGCGAAACGACATACAAACGGATTACGACAACACCACCAAGTCAGTGGTCATCGGCCCGTCAAAAGAGCCGTGGATCAACCAGTTGCATGAGTTCGGCGGCACGGTACATGTGTACGTCAACCACGGCCAGTACCCGTCGAAGACGTTCAGACGCCGCAAGCTGCCACGAAGTCTGCAGGGGAAAAACGGTGCGTACGTGGGCATGCTGTCCAACGTGCCGTACGGGACAAACAGCACGTACATCGGCACCCGCAGCGTCAACGGGCGCGGCTACATGGAGATCGGGCTGCAAGCCATGATCCACCGCATTCCGAGACAGTTTCAGGACACCATCCGCAGCAGCGGTGGAAGTCTCGGACGCTGACGCCACACCCCCTCAAGGAACGCTGTTGGCAGTCGTAGTTTGGCGACATCCCCCCCGGAGGATCGCCAGACATGCCTTTTACCATCGTGCTCGGCAAAGACGTCACCATCTCTGGTGTCGCAAATGCCCGCAGCGTCACCGTCTCGTCCAGTGCGTCGGAAATCGACGTCACCAAGTTCGGCGACACGGCTCGGAAGTTTCGCCGAGGCTTGATTGAGCAGACCGTCGAGGTCGAGTGCATCGATTCCCCCGGCGTGTCTGCCGGCGGCACGTTCACTCTCGGCGGCACCGAGACCGGCGATGTGACGTACGTCGTCACGAGCGTCGCCCAAGACCAGCCGCTCGACGACATCATCACTTTCTCCGTTTCTGCCCGCCGCGTCACCGGCCCAGCCTAACCAGGAGCAACACGACACATGGCGATTACGCTCGGCCGCAACGCGGCCACCGCGCCTCCGGTCGGAGGCAACATCATCTCGGCCGTCTATACCTCCGAGTGCGACACGATTGACATTTCCGACCGCACCACGGGCCAGTACCGCGCGACCGCGGCCGGGTTCACCACGAATATGTGGGAGATCGAGTGTCACGATCCCGCCAACCTCATGACGGAACTCGGCACGGTTGAGACGTCTGGATGGCAGGTCATGTCGGTCACGGAAAACATCACGCTCGACGGTGCCGTCACGTATCAGGTGACGCTCAAGGAAGTGTCGTAGTGCATGGCCACCATCACGCTGGGACGCAATTGCACTCTCACGGCCGGGGATCACTCGGCCGGCGTCCGTAACGTGACGGCCACCGAGACGACGCAAGAAATCGAGGTGCGGCCATACGGCTCACGCGAGATCCATTCGTACACCACGGGCTACAGCGTCGAGGTGCAGGTCGAGACGATTGACGGCGATTTCGTGGATGCGGCGGTGACAGCGTGCGAGGCAGGTGATGAGGTGGAAGTAAGCGGCACCGGTTTCGCGTTCACGGGCGTGGTGACAAACGTGACGAACAACCAGCCGCTCGATGACGTGTGTTCGTACACGATCACGTTCAAGAAAACGGGGAGCTACAGGTGAGAGAGTTCCGAGACGATCAGGGTAGGCCGTGGCAGGTGGCGTTGACTGTCGCAGCAGCCATGAGGGTGAAGGATGCAGTCACGGTGGAAGTCGACGGCGAGAAAAAGCCGTTTGACCTGGTCGACGTTGCCAGCATCTCGCAGACGATGCAGGTGCTGCGTGGGCAATACACCACGATTGCAGAGACGCTCTACGCCATCCTGCAGCGGCAAGTCGCCGACAAGAAGCTGACCAAGGAGGATTTCCTTGACGGCCTGCGTGGCGATGCACTCGACGCTGCGGCGAAGGTACTTGAGCAGGAGCTAGTCGATTTTTTCCCGCTCCGGCTGCGACGAATGGTCGGCCTGCTCGCAGCCAAGATGGACGAGGCAACGACGGAACTGCTGCAACGGGCCGAGGAAGCGATGGCAGCGGCGACGACGAGCGACCTGCTTGCTCAGTCTGGAATGCCATCTGGGCAGCCGCAGGCATCATCGGCGTCTACCCAGGAGAGTGGACCTTCCGACAACTCGCCGCAGCCCGCGATGGCCGCTTAGAGGCGGACTGGTGGCACACCAGCAACTTGATGGCCCAGTTCTATAACGCAAACAAACCCAAAGAGAAGCCGACGGTCGACGCCTACAAGTTTCACCCTTACGCGAAGAAACCACGGCCCAAGGCCAGGCAGGCGACGCCGGAAGACCTAAAGAGATTATTCGGAGGCTGACAAATGGCATCTGCCGGCGGCATCCGAATGGGCAAGGTCTTCGTCGAGATCGGCGCAGACTCCGCGAAATTCTTTGCCGAAGTCAACCGCATCAACAAGCAGGTTGGCAAGATCGGCGCGTCGATGTCGAAGTTCGGCACTCAGATGATGGGAATGGGTGCCCTCATCGGGGCGCCCGTCGGCTTGGCGGTGCGGCAGTTCGCCAAGTTTGACGACGCCATCCGAGCGACGGCCGCCGTAACAGGCTCGCTCGGGCCGCAGGGTGCCGCAGCGTTCGCCATGCTGAACGACAAGGCACGCGAGCTCGGCGCCACAACCAGCTTTACGGCGGTTGAGGTCGCCAACCTGATGACGGAACTCGGGCGTGCTGGCTTCAAGCCGGACGAGATCAACGCCATGACCGGGGCGGTGCTCGACCTGGCACGGGCCACGGGCACTGACGCGACGCGATCTGCCGGCATCATGGCGGCCACATTGCGTCAGTTCGGGCTGGGCGCCGAGGAGGCCGCCAGAGCTGCGGACGTCCTCACGTACACCGCCAACAACACCTTCAACACCGTTGACAGTCTCGGCGAATCGCTCAAGTACGCCGGTCCAGTCGCCAAGAGTCTCGGCATGTCGCTCGAGGACACGGCGGCGATTCTCGGCGTTCTTGGCAATGTCGGCATTCAAGGAAGCGAAGCCGGCACGGCGTTGCGGCGGTTGAGCGTGATTTCGGCAGGCACAGGCGAAAAGCTCAACAAGCTGTTTGGCATCGACAACATGGACGCCGCCGGCAACCTGAAGCCGCTCGTGCAGATTCTCGACGAAATCAACACTGCAACCACATCCATGCCGGTTGCTGAGCGAACGGCCAAGATGGCTCAGGCGTTCGGGCTGCTTGGCATCACGTCTGCCAACGTGCTGTCGCAGACCGCCGGAGGCGTGCGGAATCTTCGCGCTGGCTTAGACACAGCGGCCGGCACTGCCAACAACACTGCCAAGGCTATGGATGCCGGACTAGGTGGTGCATTGCGTATCATGCTGTCAGCCGTAGAGGGCACCGCCCTGGCGATCGGCGACGCACTGGCGCCATCATTGATGAACGCCGTGAACTTCATGGAGCGCGCATCAACTGCTGCAACGGCGTTCGTCAAGGCTAATGGCGATGTAGTGCTGTCGGTGGCGGCTGGAGTGCTCCAGTTCTCTGCGATGGGCGCCGCACTGTTTGTCGTCGGCAAGGGGGTGGCGGCAGCCAGTGCTGTTTTCGGCACTTTGCTATCTGTCGCTGCGGGTGTCGCTGCTGCGTTCATGGGTGTCGTGACGACACTTGCCGGAATCCTTGCAGCTACAGCGTCTGCCATAGTCGGTATCGTGTCCTACGGCGCGGCCAGCGTCGCGGCAGCCGTGGCGTCTGGTGCGGCATGGTTGCTCGCCAACAGCTTGATACTCGTGCAAATTGGTCTGCTTGGGCTGGCGGTTGCGGACCTGTTTCGCTACCTCGGCGGCGTAGAGCTTGTCTCTGATGGCATCGCAGGTCTTGCCGCAACCGGGCGAAATGCCATTGGCGTGCTGTCGCAAATCGGCGTCATTGGCCGCGAAGCGTTTGCGTCAATCTACGAATCCATCATGGCAGGCAACCTCGAAGGCGCAATGTCTGTCGCATTGCGAGGCATGGAAGCCGCCTTCCGCACGTTCTCTGCCAATTTCATGAACATGGTCGACGAGTGGGGCGCTAATCTCGTTAACGCCTTTGACTACTGGATCAGCAACATCCCATTTTTGCGTTTTGCGGCGTTCGACAAGTTTGAGTTCTCTCTGTTTGGCTCAAGCGAGAATGCGCAGACACCGGGCCAGCGTGCGGAAGAGCGATTGCGGAAGGTGCGTGAGAACACGCAAGAGCGAAATACTGGGCTGAAGGACGCTAGCCAGCGGTTTCAGTCCGAGTTGGGCACGCAACGGACGAGAAACGTCCTGATGTCGCAGACAAACGACGTCATCGGTGGTGTCGAGGCAGCCAAGACACTGGACGACCTTCGCTCAATCGCCGACGAGTTCTTCACGCTCAAATCCATGGGCGGCGTGTCTCCAGAGCAGGAGAAGCGATACATGGACGCCGCCAATCAGGCGGCTGAAAAGCTGACGCCGACAGCAGTAGGCGAAGAGTCGCCAGCCGCCACAAAGAAGCCACAAGTCGAGAGCCCAGAAGAACGCGCCCAGAGGCTCGCCGAGGAGCGTATGGCTTTGCAGGACCAGATCTCTCGCCAAGCAGAGACCGTCGGCACGTTCTCTGCGCAGGCTGCGTCTGGCATGGGCTTTGGCGGCACAGTGTTTCAAGAGCAGCTAAAGGAACTCAAGGCGATCCGCAAGGAGCTTGAGGAAGACATCAAAGACGAGGTTTTAGCCTGATGCCCGTCACATTCGTCGAAGACAACGAGTCACGTTCCGCCACGATCGTCCGCAAGGGGCTGCGCGGCGACTCGACCTATACGAAGTCATGGAAGGCATTTGGCACGAGCGACGACAGCGAACTGCACCTGGCGATCAACACGCAACTGTCACAGCTCTACGGCTGGCAGTATCCGAATCAGCCGGGCGCGCAGCTGTGGGTCGAGAGCTATACCGTCAGCTACTTGGGCGACGAGGCGTGGCAGGTCACGGCCAATTACAAGAAGACTGGCATCGAGAACGACGAGCAGCGCGATCCGCTGAAGCGGGCGCGGCACTTTGACACGACCGGCGGCACGCAACACAAGACGCAGGCCGAGGACGAGATAGCTTACGGAACAAATCCCCCAAACCAGTACAAAGCCATCGGCGTGGACGGTGACAGCGTCTCTGGCGTGGACATCGTCGCACCGGCGCTGCAGTGGACCGAGGAGTACGAGGTGCCGGCGAGCTACGTCACCGCCGGGTACATCAAGGAAGTCGCTCGCTTGACTGGCACCGTCAACAATGCGTCATTCCGCACGTTCGCCACTGGTGAGGTGCTGTTCGTCGGCTGCACCGGCTCTCAGGAGTGGGACGACCAGCGCGGCCACGGGCCGTGGAAGCTCTCATACAAGTTCGTTGCCAGTCCGAATGCAGGATCGGGGCAGACGCTGCCCGCAATCATCGTCGGCGGCATTTCAGGCATCGAAAAAAGGGGTCATGAGTACATGTGGGTGCGTTATGAGGCCGAGTCTGACAGCGCGTCAAAGACGCTTCTCAAGCGCCCGAAGTACGTGTACGTCAACAAGGTCTACCGGGAAGCAAGCTTCTCCGGCCTCGGAATCGGGGTGGCCTGATGGCTCGCTCCGACGGCCGGATCGAAAAGGGGCAATCGCTCCGCTCGGCTATTTCGGCCCGTGCGTGGAACCGGGCGCAGGACGCCGCCGACCTGGTCCTCGGCGCGCAGCCGGGATTTGAGGCCGACGGCATCCGTGGCCCCGCAGCGCCTTACACGGCAGTGTATTGCAAGGCATCAGCCGACGTCGACCGCTGGGGCGTGCTGGCGATCTCTGGCATGGAATCGACGCCTAGCGGTCCTGCCGGGCAGTTCCACGAAATGCCCGTGCTACAGGGCTCCACACCAACAACTGGCACGACGGCATTCTGCGTCGCTGTAGAGCCGATCAAGTCAGGCAGCCTCGGGAAAGTAGCCGTCGCCGGCGTCGTGCAGGTCAAGCTCGACGTCAAGAGCGAAAGCCACCAGTACGCCAAGTGCAAGGCCAGCGTCGTCGAGCTTGAGACGGCGTCGAGCGGCGAAGCATTCATACTGTGGAAGGAATCTGGCACCGGGGCCGGGAAGTGGGGGCTCGTGCGGATGGGTGGTGCGCGTCCGGTCGTTCGTGGCACATTCACCGCCCCCTGGCCAAAAGGGTCGACGGCGACTGTTACTGACGCCGCTGGCTCTGTGACGTATTCTGCGACGAACTACTTTGCCAGCTTGACCGGCAGCGGCAGTAAGGCGTGTGCAATTGCGTACGCTAATGGCGAGTGGATTCTGATCGCCGCGGAGTGCTGAGATGATTGACTCTGCCGAGCCGCTGTCGCTTGTCATCTGGGCTGTGTTTGCATTTGCGGCAGGGTTGTATCCGCTTGGGGTCATGCTCGGCGCACCGTGCAACCCTTGTTGTGGATCGACATGCGACGATGTGTTTGAGTTTAACCGTTGCGTTCGATATGTGAACGTTGACACATCGTCGCCTCGCACTTCGTACAGCGCCGGCGAAACCGTGGACACGCCGATGCACGGATACTCCCGCGCCGTGTCGCGGCCTGAAGATGTCGGCGCTAAACAGGTGGCAACTAGGCTTGTTCTTACTTCTGTCCTTAATATCGCTGACGGTGCGTCGGCGATGAGCGATGGCGAGACTCGCACGGCTTCTTATAGCGTGCGATACACGGCTGGCGCAGCCGACCTTGGCGAGGCCGTTAACTGGGCAGTGACATTGCGCGGAGTGACGATGCCGCTTTCGCCACCAGTCGCCGTAGAGCCGACGTATGTTGACATCGTCAGCAACTCCACGACTATAGCCGCGCAGTATTCTGCCGGCAGCACCACTTTCAGCACGTCTTCGCCGGTTAGCGTGTCGGTGCATAGCTGCGACGCAGGCGCAGTGTCTCAGTGGCTTGACGGCTCCGCCGTCACAGAAAACACACTCCGAAGCATGCTTTCAGTGTCGGTGTCGATGAACGGCGACGCTCAATATGGCAACTGGGCTGTCACGGCGTTATTCACGCCCAACGTTAGCGCGTTTCGGTTTCTTCCGCGTTTTACCTATTTCCCGCTTAAATACGTCATTAAGCACACACGCGGAACAAAGCATCGGTACTCAACCCTTGAAGTCTTGGTGCGGCAAGTAAACGTGCCAGAGGCGCTCCCCGCAGGGGGGTTTCCTGCGTTCTTAAACAATCCGCCTCCGTACATCGACTCGCCGTTTACTCGCACGCCGCCAGAGTTTGGAGGTGATCTCGCAACTGCACAAACAGCAGTTGTCTACAGCGACAATGCAAACCTAGATGACGATTTCTCTGCCATCGGTGTTCAACTTCCAGGAGTGCAGATAGACCCCACCGGCGCGCAGTTGAACCACACGGAGTACGCAGTGCAGGCCACTAACGCGCAATATTTGTCGTTTCAGTCGCCAGCAAGCAATGTGATCAGCCGGGGCTGGATCATGCGTCCGCGTGATCCGTCTTTTCTTAATGATTTTCAATTCAACGACTGGATTTACGACACTGAACGTATTGCTGATTGGCTAAACGGCGAAGAAACTGTGCCGTACAACAGCGGGCAATTTATTAGCCCAACAGATAGCTCTTGGACGATGCAGGTGTCAGAGCCGTCCGCGTTCTGCGGATACTCGCTGTGTACCTCTAGCGTGTTTATGCAAAACATGTCTTGGGTCGGCGCTACGTACGGGGGCGTTGTTGAAAGCACTGTTGTGGTTCAGACTGCCGCTGAGCCAGCGACAACATCGTCATCTGATGAGAAAGGACCTATCACCCGCACTAACCGATGCTATGGACAGGAGGCACCGCCAGTCATATCAATGCGTCTCTCGCCCAATTCGTGCAGCTATACAGGCGAGCACACATCGTGCATTAACTCCACTTCCGCCGTCGGCTACAACCAAGGCGGCGGGTATTACATAAACCGACAGGGCCAAGGGGACGGCGTGCCACTAACGCGACAGCGAGGAGCACCGGCAAGATATTTTTACTGCGGCGATTTATTGTGGGCAATTGAGAATGGGCCATGCAGGACATCGCTGACCATTCCGTACCTAAATTGGGGCAATGAAACATACACGCTCGGCGGGTCCAGTTCCTCTAATTGGGTAAACAACAGTCGATGCGTGTTTTCGGGCGTGGATCAGAATGGAGCATGCCACCCGCTTGAGGCGACCGTAACGCTCGACGAAGACATGCTTCTAGGTCGAAGGCCCAGCGGCGACAATGCCGGTATCCTTGCAGGGAAAATCGTCGCCGGTAATTACGTAATGACCCTTTCCGCTGGAGGAGCGGTGCTGTTTGACACTAATTGCAATCAACAGGTTTATTGCCTGTCGTTTCCTGTTGTTCCAATTAATGTGCCGCAACATACTTCGTCGTACATGTGCCTAGTCAGGAGAAGAGAGCTGTGGTGCAGCTCTTGGGATACGTCTGGCTATTGGCTTGGAAACATCAACGTCTTCTATGGGCTGTTTCGCGCACCTTTTCCTGTTGTGGGGGGGGCTACGGCAGTGAGCCTTGGAGGTGCAGGCGGATCATTCGCACACGTAGGACTTATCGTGTTTCCTGGTTCTGTGGAATTTGGTGGTCAAAGCAGCCCGTACTCAACAACAGTCACGCCGCAGAGCACGACAATTGGAAAAGATGGCGGAAACGTCTCTCTGACGTACTGCTGCCCTGAAAGGACGCAAAACATAACAGTGCCGCAGCACAGCAGTAAATTTCCGCGCACAATTGTCTTGGAGACCAACGGCCAGGCAGGCCGTGGCGCCACCGCATACATTACGCAGGCAGGCTACGACGGCGTTGAGTGTCCTTTTAATGTAATTTGGCTTGCTGGAAGCAGCTTCGTGCCCGACTTCCCTTTGCCAAACAACACAGAAGGCCGTATTTTTTCTTCTCCGACGTGCCCGATTGTGGCGCAGATTGTTCCGGCTGAGCAGCCTGAGTGTGACTGGTCAGTCCAGTCGTCGGCTGCGTGGATTATTGCCACAAAATCAGAAACTGGTTTGCTTGAAATCACAATAGACAGCAATGTAACGCCAGTGTTTCTGCCCTCCACAAACCCTTACTGGCTTCCGCGTCCCTATCGGTTTGGAACAATAACAATCAACACTCAAGGGCTTTCAAAAACATGGTCAATAGTTCAAATGCAGCCTTGATGTGCGAGTTTGACGCCCACACGTTTAAATGCTATCGCTGCGGGTATCTTGCTAAAAGACTGCCGACTTATCGAGTCTGCCGTACTATTACGGAAATGGCACAGCAGATCGCTACTGATCACGCTACAAAACGCATATCTATTCCCCCAATTGCAATCGGCACGTCGGCGGCAAAGGCGCTGTCGTTCGTCGGCATAACCCCACGCCGCGTCAAGAAAGTCATCGGCAAGGACTGCGAATGCGACAAACGAAAGGCTAAGCTCGACAATTTTGGAGCAGCCGTGTCGTCTGTGATTGAGCGTGCTGCCAACGGCATGCTGAACGCCGTGCTGCCAAGCCCGGTAGGCGCAGACGACGTTGCCGCTATCGCTAATTCCTTGCAGGCCAGCCAGTTCACGAACGCAGGGTTGAAAGACGGGCCGGGCTCCATCCGCTTGACAGCCCTGCCACGCTAGGTGGCATGGGACGCGCAAAGCCAAAGCCGAAGGCGGTGATCCTGCCGCCTGACCTCGACGACGACGAGGAATCCGCCGGCACGACATCTGCCTGACGTGCGAGCACTTGCAAAACAACGCCTGCCAGCTTTGCGGATGCCCGGTTAGCAGGGTGGCAGGGTACGTCAGCAAATTGAGTTGGGCGGATCAGGAGTGCCCGGCGGGCAAGTGGGGCACGGCTCCATCCGCTTGACAGCCCTGCCACCCTAGTGGCATGGGACGCGCCAAGCAGCAGCCGAAGCCAGAGGCGGTGATCCTGCCGCCTGACCTCGACGACGACGAGGAATTTGCCGGCGGCGGCATCCCTGACGAAGACGGCTGGATCCACTTGCGCGAGAAGCGAAAGGAAAAGGCCAATGGTGAAGACGAGAAACCCAAGCGTCGCACTGGCAGACGCCGTAGCCGAGAGGGTGAAGCCAGCCAAGCCGGCGACGTGGATGGACCGGCTGAGCGCTGACGACCAGGCCGGCGTGCTTGAGATCCGCAGGCGGTTCCAAGCGGGCGGCTATGGCTCCGCATCATCGGCGTCCGTCGCAAGAGCACTGCGAGAGGAAGCGATTGCGGCTGGCTGGCACATCATCTCGGAGAAGGAGTTGTCAGAATGGCTGCGCAGAAAATAGCCGACAGGATCAAGGCGAAACTGCCGCCCCCCAAGCCAGCCGCAGATGCAGAGCAGGTGACGCAGTCGCAGAACGGCGACACGCTTGAAGCACGATCCACGAGCCGCCGCATCAAGACCGTCGAGGATCTGCTGCGTCACATCGAAGCGGACATGAGCCGCTTTGAGATCGCCGCGAGCGAAGCTACCAAATGGGAATGCGGAGACGGAGAAGGCGGCAGCATCGAACTGCACCGCGTGTTCGTGCGGCTCAAGCCGAAAGGCGGCCCGACCACTCGGGAAGTCGTGGCGGCGATGATCGACGCTGCGAAGAAGGACATTCGCCGCCCTTTGACCAAGGTTGTCAAGGCACCGAAGCGCGACGGACTGTGGCAGGTGCTGGTTGTCGCTGATCCGCACTTCGGCAAGTACGCATGGGGCAAGACGACCGGCGGCGATGACTACGACCTTGACCACGCCGCACGCCTGGTGGGCGACACTGGCTCGCAACTGCTCTCGGTGGGTAATGCCCACAATCCCACCAGACGCACCATTGCCTTCGTTGGAGATCTCTTCCATTACGACCGGCCCGACGGGAGTACCACAAGTGGTACGCCGCTGGAGCGTGACGGGCGGCTTCAGAAGATGATCGAGGTGGGCTGCAATACGCTGCTGTCGCTTGTCACGCAGTCAGCCGATGCGGTGCCGACCGATGTCGTCATCGTCAACGGCAACCACGACGAGGTACTGACGTGGACGTTCCAGCGGATCATGCAAGAGCGGTTCGGTGGTCACAAGCAGGTGACAATCAAGCCAGACTTCACCGGGCGGCAGTACCTCACGCACGGGCAGAATCTACTGGGCTTCGTCCACGGGCATCGAGCCAAGCGGAAGCTGCCGCAGATCATGGCGTTGGAAGCGTCACGCCAGTGGAGCGAGTGCCCGTATCGTGAATGGCACACAGGGCACTTTCACTCGCAGGCTGCGGAGTGGCAGCGACCGATTGAGACGCTCGACGGCGTGATCGTTCGCACGGCACCGGCTCTCTGCCCGCCCGACGATTGGCACAGCGTCAACGGATTTATCGGCTCCCGTCAGGCGATGGAGACGTTTTTCTATGACCACGCCGGCGGGCTTTCGTCCATGCACGTCGCAGGCGTGAGGGCTTGACGCATGGAATACGAATTGACTGACGACTATCTCGCCGAGGCACGCAAGCGAGCGTATCGCTATCAGGGGCAGTGGTGCGGCACATCTGGATCACTGGCGGCGGATGTCGCTCGGCTCCTAATCGAAAGGAAAAAGATGCAAGGATTTATTACGGATCTCGAATCGTCCAACGCCGCATTGCGTGAAGCTGTGGAGACTCGCCTGGCTGGCGCATGTTGCGACGGCGGCAAGTGCCACGCACCCGCAGACAACGCAGCAGAGCCGGAGTCGGTGCCGGAGGATTGGATTCTGCAGGGACAGCGAGAGATGGAGGCGGCACCGGACGACATCCGGTGGAGCGGCGACAGCATCTTGGCACAGCCAGCCGACGACATCCGGCCAGGCACTACAGCCAAGTTTGGCACGGGTGCCGTTCGCTCGTCTGACGTTGAGCAGTTTCGGTACGACCTTGTCTCTCCAATCGGCCTGCGAGAAGTCGCCCGTGCGTGCGCCGAGGGCGCTGAGAAGTACGGCGATTGGAACTGGGAGAAGGGCATGCCCGTGCATGACCTGCTTAACCACGTCATCGCACACATCTACAAGTTCCTCGGCGGCGACAGAAGCGAACCGCACCTCGGGCACGCTGCGTGGGGAATGCTGGCTGCAATCCACTCGCAGGAGCTTTGGCCGCACCTCAACGACGGAAAGCTGCGTGGTGACGGCTGCAAGGCACCGTCGGCAGAGCCGGTCTAGGATTCTGCCCAGCCGCCCTAGTCTGGCGGCATGGTCACTGACGCACCGCCTGCTACGCCGCTATCGCCCTCGTTTTGCACCGCGAGCAGACGGCACCATAAGCCCATAGTTTCGCCCCCCCGCCGCCCTACTCTGGCGGCATGGCGACATCCGTTACAGACACGCTGACAGGCTGGGTGCGGACCATATTCCAAATCTCCCGCGTCAACGGGCAGGACGTGGGCTCTATCTCGGCGTCGCAGAACTACGCCAAGAGCTACGAGATCGGCGACGGAGCCACGGCCGGGAAGGCGGATCTCGTCTTCTCCGACACGCGGACGATTCCCGCAAACACCTCCGAGGTGCTCGACCTGCTGGATTTGACGCAGCAGACGTTCGGCGTGGCGGTGCCTTTCGTGTTCAACCAGGTGCGCATGATCCGGGTGTTGAACAACGAGACGGTGGCGGGCCGTCGCGTGTTGATTGGCTCGGCTCCCGGCAATCCGACCGGCGTGTACGCCGCAAGCGTCGGCCCGGCCAGCGAGTGGCACGCCATCAACTACACGGATTCTTGGGTCGTGACGTCGGCGAACCGCAACCTCCAGATCACCAATCCGAATGCCGCAGCGATCAGCTACACGATTTTCATCCTTGGCACTTCCACCGCAGCGGGGGCGTGATGGCAACCACCTTTACGTTGACCTCCACACTGCGCGTCACACCCCGCTGGGTGGATGCCTTGGATGTAATCGACGTCGTCGACTCAGCGTCCACGTTGCTGCAGTTCGACTTGGCCAACGGCACCGGCGCCAACCAAGGCAACGCCTACTGGAAGGGCACGGTGTCGATCACGGCGAACCAGACGACGTCGCTCGACCTACGGGCGCTGTCGCTCTCAGTGTTCGGCGGCACGGGAACTCTGTCTCTGGCAAGCGTCAAGGCGCTCTTGATTGTCAACAAGTCGACCACGGCAACGCTGACGGTCGGCGGCTCCGACGCCAATCGATGGGCTGGCCGGTCGGCAGACTCCGAAACGATCGGCCCCTCCGGCGTTCTGTACGCCGTCAACGGCACCGGCTGGGCAACTACCGGCTCGAGCAAGGTGCTGACGTTCACGGCCGCCGCGGCCGCCTCGTGCGAAGTCTATCTAGCAGGAGTGAAGTCATGATTTCCGAAGCCCCCCTCACCGCTGCGGCTGCGTTCGACAATTTGTCGGAGAAGGTGCGTGCATACATCGCTACGGCAAAGCTGGCGTCGGCGGACGGTCTGACGTGGGCAGAGTTCGGCGAACTGCTGACCGCGCTTTTGCGTCTGGCTGTGGCAACGCTGGACGACATCGGAACCTTGAGCGGCGCCGAGAAAAAGGATTTGGCGCTGGTCGCAGCTGCGGCGCTGTTCGACACGGTCGCCGATCGTTGCGTGCCGCTTCTTGCCTGGCCCGTCTACGTCATCGCCCGGCCGGCCATCAGGGCACTCGTGCTCGCTCTGGCTGGCGGTGCCATTGAATCCCTTCTTCCGCTCGTGAGGGCTGCATGATCACTGCATTGCTCGTGGCGTTTGCCGTCTATCTGCTCGCCGGCCAGCAGATCACCGAGAAGGTGAAGGCGTTCATCTCCTCGGTGAAGATGCCCACCATCGACGGCAAGCATGTCGCCGCTGTGGCGTTGCTCGTGGCTGCGGCGATTGCGTTCATGCCGAGCCGCTCAAGTACGCCGACGCCTGCACCGTCGCCACCGGATGCATTCACGCTGCGTGGCAAGTTCGTTGGGCCGACGGCTGCCGCTGACGCTGCCACGCTCTCGGCTCTGTGTGACGAGTTGGCGTCGTGCATTGAATACGACGGCACGCACGACCAGCGACTTAAGACCGGCGTGGCGTTTGACGAGTTGCGGATTGCTGCCCGTGAGGCTCGTTGCAAGGGCGATTCAATCGGTGCCCGTCAGCCGCACGTCAGGGAAGCCGTGCACAAGTTCCTTGACGACGCCGTGGGTGCTTCCGGCGGTCCCGTGACGGCAGAGAGCCGGGCGGCGTGGGTATCTGCACTCCGTGACCTGTCGAGGGCTGCCGCCGATGTCACGAAGTAGCCGCTGGTCTATCGGTGCCGTCACTTTCGTCGTCGTGATGGCGATCCTCGGTGCGCTCGTTGAGCGTGCCACGCACAAGGTCGTCGCACGGATCGACGGGCAGTTCGGGTATACGCCAGACCCGGCGGGAACGAAGGCGTTTCTAGCGACTCTCGGTGACGAGAAGTTCTTCAGCCAGGCGGGTGCCGAGGCGATGAAGGAAGCCAAAGGCGTCGATACGTTTCTGTATCGACAGATGGATGCTGCACATCGAGCACGGTACGGCAAGCCGTTCGTCGTAGGCAGGCAACAAATCGGAGACTGCACCAGCTGGGGTGGAATGCATGCCGTGGCGGTCGCTGACGCTGTCTCCTGGTCGCTTGGCAAACTTCCAGAGCCACCGCTTCTCCCTGCTACGGAGCCGCTGTATGGCGGTGCTCGTGTCGAGGCGAGAGGCAAGCCGGGAGATGGTGCCCAGCCGTATGGCGGGTGGAGCGACGGCGCGACTGGCTACGGCGTCGCAAAGTTCCTGCGTGAGTTCGGCGTTGTCTATCGCCAGAAATATCCGACCGTAGACCTGACTGAGTATTCCGGCGAGCGGGCGAAGCAGTACGGGGCGTATGGCTGCGGCGGGCAAGGTGACAACGGCAGGCTCGACGCCGAGGCGAAGAAGCATCCGCTGCGGCATGTGGTTGCCGTTCGCTCGTGGGCTGAACTGGCGGCAGCGATAGAGTCAGGCTACCCGTGTACGCTCGCTTCTTCCCAAGGCTTTCAGTCCGTTCGCAACAAGGACGGCATCGCAGAAGCATCCGGCACATGGATGCACCAGCAAGTGGCAATAGGAATTCGCCACAAGAAGAACGGATCGCCGGATGACCTGTGCCTGATCCTGAACAGCTGGGGGCCAAATTGGATCGGAGGCCCGAAGGTTCCGGCAGACATGCCAGACGGCTCGTACTGGGCGCGTCGCTCTGTCGTTGAGACTCGGATGCTCGAGGACGCATGGGCAATCGGTGACACGGACGGCTTCAAGTATCGGGATCTTGACCACGGCGGCTGGCTCGCACCGGCACCGCCAGACGCCCGCGCTCGCAAGCCGTCGCCCGCTCGTCTGATCGCAGACACATTCCACATCGCCTTCTAGGAGCAACGCATGGGACTTCTCTTGTGGCTCGTATTCGGTGCCGTCGCTGGCGGCATCGCAAAGTGGCTTTACCCTGGCAAGTGCCCTGAAGGCTGGGTGCCGACCATCGGTCTCGGCGTTATCGGCTCTCTCGCTGGTGGCTTGCCGTTCGGTGACGCACCCGCCGGGCTGATCGGCAGCGTGATCGGTGCCGTCGTGGTGATGTTCGTTTACTCGCTGTGGAGCGACGACCGATGAGCAAGCGTGAAATTCAGACAGCCGTCGTCGTGGGCCTGGTCGCCGTCATGCTCACGTGGTGGGCCGCCACCAGCGACTACAGTCCGGTCAAGCCAGAGCCTAGCCGCCCCGTTCTGCGGCTCATCCAGCGGCTCGCACGGCTCGGACTGTGGGCGATGATGTTTGCCGAGCAGCCGCCAGCCGAGCAGCACTACGTCGTACACGCCAGAGTGGACGAAAACGGGCACAGGGTGCTCGACCACGGAAAGGGCTGGTGAGGCATGTGGCAAACCCTAATCGCCTGGCTCACGTGGCTGGCTGCGGACCCTGCCGCAATCGACCAAGAGGCTCCTAGAGCCTCGGCGGCGGTCTCGGTGGCATATGCCGCCACGGCACCAGAACGGGCGCCAGAGCCGAAGCCAGAGCCTAAGCCGGGTTGTTGCACCGACTGCGGCGGCAAGGGCTACATCGTCCACGGCGACGGCCACCGGACGGCATGCCCATGCCCTGCGTCGTGCAAGTGCAAAGCCTCCCCCGGCGCGTCGCTCACGCCTGGTCTACCTGCTCGGCCTGCGGGCGGGAGGTAGCGGTGAGTGACGCGCCGGCTGGGATGCTTCCACACCTCCGTAGCCGGCTCCGCGACGAGGTCGGCCCGCGAGCTGTCGCCGCTGGCCGTGCGTTTGACGAGTTCGTCGATTCCGTCTGTCGCTGTTGGAATGCGGAACATTGGACGAAGCTCGCACGCTCGCAGCCAGAGAGCGAGACGGCTGCGGTCAAGGACGCCAAGGTGCTGATAGCCAAGGTGCGTGAAGACGTCGAGGCTATGTGGGGCGACTCGCCAGAACTCCAGAAACTCTACGGCGATGTCGGCACAGATGCCGTCGAGTCATTCGCCCGGCTGTGGTTCGAGAGCATGGCAAACCGCACTTGGATGCGTCAGGCTTGCCGCGAAGCTCGTAAAACTTGACGCCCACACTATACCGGCAGGTATGGTCGCCAAACGGCCTCGATACCGGCGGGGCACACCAGCGCCGCTGCGCAAGAGCTTGACGCAACTCGCCATGGAGGTGGCGCGAGCGCGGGCCTGCATCGTCCTGTACTGCTCGCCACACACTGCCGGCGGAAGCAATCAATTCTCCGACGCCTGCGGAGTTGAGTACGTCGCTCGCGCCGCTCGTTACGACGAAACAATTCTTTACGACGCCTGCACGAGAGCCATCGACGCCATCACGGCGATTCGCCTAGACGTCGCTGCAAGGCTGGAAGCAATTCAACCGACGGACGCGCAGCCGGGGACGCCAGACAAGCTGCAGGTGTTCCAGTCACGGGTGTCGAGCGGCAAGGCAGTCTTTCACGACGGCGACCGGAAGCTCTAAGCGAGTCGCTCCAACAGCGAGCGGAGCGTGTCGGCGTGTATCCCGTCAGGGAACGCAGCGTACCACTCCACCGCCTCCCGCTCCTCGTCGGTGAGCCGCAGCCGCTTTATCTCTTCTTGCAGCCATGTGTTCGCCGCTGACAGCCTCGCCGCAGCCATGTGCGTGTTGGGAGAGCCAGCGGATGCGACAGCCCGGCGCTCTTCCGCCGTCAGCGCCGCTCCCTTGCGCAATCGCTTGAGTTCATCGTTTTCCACCAGCGTGTAGTCCGCCCAAGTGGAGCATTGGATGATCATGCCGATCTGGTCTGCGTCCGCGAGCCGCGTCACAGTCACGGTCGGCTCCTTGTGGACGTTGACATCAATGCGGATGCTTTGCGTCAGCGACGGGCCGTCCGCTCCGATTGTTTCGGCAAGCCTGCCGATGAGTTCAGCGTGAGAACCACGCGATGCAGCGGACGGCGTTGCATCGTCTTTAGGCATGGTTCGTCTCCTCATCGCTGCCGCTGATCCTTGTCGTTCTCAGGTCAATCATTCCACCAGCCCCGGCGTCTCGCGTATCAGCGTGCGCACATGCTCCAGGTGCCGCCTCGTTTCCTCTGACGGCGAGCCGTGCTTGCAGATACCACGGCAGTATTGGTCCACGTCCCACAGCACCGCTTTCGCCTCGCTGCCTTGGCGGGCGGCGTCAAACTCGGACTGCTCGTTGGGTAGGCGGAAGCGAAGGATGGCGTGGGGCATGGCGGCAGTGTGGCATGGGCGTCAAGTGGTACGGCATTTCGCGGTTATTGCGTGACGAGCAATCTGCCGGAAATGGCGTACCATTTGACAGAGTTGGTCAAGGCGTCACGCCGCGTTGCTCTCGGGCGGATTTTCGTCGCTCGCAGGCGGGGCATCGGCGGGCTTTTCGGGCGGCTTTCCATCGCCCTTCTTCCCGTCCAGATCCAGCTTTGGCAGGTAGTCCAGCGCCTTCTTTGGCGAAGTGATCCGTGGGTCTAGGTAGTGCTGTCTCGTCATCTCTGGCGACGAGTGGCCGAGGTGCTCGGTAGCGTCGCCACCACCAAGTGCAACGTACGACGCCGAGGATTTCCGCAGCCTGTGGAATCCCGTACCGCGCACCCCGGCTCGCCGGCACAGCAGCCGCAGGCTAGGCCAGAGCGAGTGGTACGCCCGATCCCACCGCCATACCAGAGCCTCTGGCGGGCCTGCCTGCATACGCATCATGTCAGACAGGTCAGGCGTGATCGCTCGCTGGATGTCGGTGCATCTGCCCTTTCTCGTCTCGGCTCGAAACAGGAGCGTCTGCCCGTCTAGGTCAACATCCTTCCAACGGATCTCAAGCAGGGGGCCGATACGTTCACCGCTGCACCAAGCAGCGTAAATGATCGTGCTCCACCACCAGGCGGCTGGCTTGCCGTCAATGTTGCCGATCCGCTGCTTTGCCAGCCGAATGAGCCGGGCGACCTCATCGACTGTGTACGCCTGTGGGGCATGGCGGATCTTCCTCATTCTGGGCAACGACAGGAACTCGACGTCCTGCCCGTCTGAACGCTTCAGACGCTTCTTAGCCGCCCAGTTTGCCAGAGCGGTTAACTGTGACTTGTCCTTCGCCACCGAGGCGGCAGAGGGCTTGCCACGCTTCCGTGGCGTGGCTGCACGCCATCGGAGGAATCCGGCGACGACCAAGTCGTCGATGTCGTCGATGGTGGGCTCGTGCTGGAGGAACTCGGCAAAGCGGTCAAGCGTGTGACCGTAGAGCACCACCGTTCTGTCAGTCAGGTTTTGCAGAATCGCGTATTTCGCCAGCACGTCTCGAAGCGTCATTTTCATCGTCCTCCTGTTGTGGCGGACATGGTATACAGCGGTGTACAGGTGTACAAGAGGGGTAATCCCGCCCTCTCCGCTAAACATCCGCCCGGTAGTGCATCCTAGAGCTACCGGGCGGATGGCGGCAACGAACGGGTCGGGAATCGGTGAGGACTGGAAATCCTGCGGCAGTGGTTTGACCTGTTGCGGTGTGGCAACTACGATTGAGGCATGATCGCAATGGCAGTGCAGGACGATTGGATTTCGGTGGAAGACGCCGCGAAAGCGGCGGGCTGTAGCCCCCAGTACATCCGCAGGCTGCTTGACAAGCACCTAGACGAGACGACAAAGCGGACAGTCGGCTGCGTGCTGGACGGCTGGAAGGTCAACGGGAAAGCCTGGACGGTGCTGAAAACGTCTGCCCAAGCCATGCGAGGGACGCTTTCGAGCCGTGCCCGCATGCACGAAGTGGCGCGGAAAGCCGCCAAAAGCCCCAAGCGGCCAGCTGCCAAGAAAGCAGCTCGCCGCCGTAAGTAGCGTTTCCCTCGGGAAATACGCACTTCCGAAAAAATCTTTTCAGACCAGCTCAAGCCCGCTTGACTGTAGTTTCGATATTGCTACTATGTGGGTGTCAGGCGATTGAGACCTGACGCAACGCCAACCGGAGAGAAACGATGAAGACCTCGACCAAGACCGCCGCCGCCAAGTTCGCCGCCGCAGCCCGCGAGGCTGGCTGGAAGATCAGCAGCCGCGAGAACGTCGTCACGATCACCAAGCACTTCACGCCCAACAGCCGCGAGGAGTTTGTGAAGCTCGACGGCGAATACTACGGCATCCTGTCGCTGGTCGCTGCTCGAGGCGGCAGCATCTGGGGCACGGACGGCTCGGGGGTCGGCGGCTACTCGGCGATGCTGCACGGCGTGTTCACGATGAACATCAGCGGCGTCAGCCCGGCGTTCATCGCCGCGATCTGACCGCACATCCTCGCCCGCTGGCACCTGGGCCAGCGGGCACGACACCACGAGACGAAAGGGAACGAACGATGAAGACCTTCCGCAACATCAACTGGACGCATCGCACTTACGACTGCACCAACATCGTCGCCTGCGTCGCAGCCTCTGCCCCTCGCCCGTGCTATGTCGAGTGCGACCCGTCCATACTCGAAGGGCTGGATCGGATCACTTCCATCGACGGCGTGACCTACTACGGATTTCTTTGACCGCACAAGGTGGGGCCACCCGGCCTGCCGACAGCCGCGAAACGGGTGGCACTCACACACACGGAAAGGATTCCGCCATGCTCCGCGACACACTCAAAGCCGCTCTCGTCATCGCCTGCATGACCATCGGTGCCGAGTTGCTGGTCGAGACCCGGTTCGAGATCGCCGCCATCGACATCGCACACCGCCAGGCTCTCGCGCCGCAGATCGTGGCCCAGCAGATGCCGCAGCAGATGGAGCCGCCTGGTCGGCTTCGCCAGTTCGGTCGGTCGGCAATCAATCTTGCCGACGCAGCCCTAAGCATTCTCCGTTGACAGTAGTTTCGATATTGCTACCTTACGTTTCGCCATGGCAACCACACCTCGGCACTGTTTGTCGCACTAGTGAACACGGTTTTCAGTCCCCGCATTTTGTTTGCTCGACTGTTGACACGGGTGGACGCCCGTATACGCTGCCCCCACCACGAAAGGACGCCCCCCCTATGCACACGAATGACGCCCACAGCCGTGAATACGCCGCCGCAATCGCCGGTATGGCCGAGACCTACGGCACCAACCAGCCGCCCGCCGTTGGCGACTTCGTCAGCGGCATGACCGCAGGAAAGCGCTGGAGCGGCCACATCGAGTGGTTCCGCGACGACGGCTGGATGGTCGTCAACGTCGATCACTCGTGGGTGACGGTGCCCGTCGCAGACATCACGCACTGACACAAGGAACGCCCGCCAGCAGGACGCAGCGGGCGGAAAGGAGTGGGTCGGAGACCCAGCAGCAGGGACGCACCAAACACCCGGTGAGCATGACGCAGAGCCGGGCATTTTTCAGGACAGACACGAAAGGACACGGCAAATGAGCACGGAAATCAGCACAACACGGGCCAGCACAGGGCTGGCACTTCAGTCGTTCGATGACGCTTTTCGCTTCGCCAAGATGGTAAGCGGCAGCGACTTCGCCCCAAAGGACTTTAAGGGCAAGCCAGAGTCGTGCATGTTGGCAATCCAGCACGGCAGCGAAGTCGGGCTTTCGCCAATGCAGTCTCTCCAGAGCATCGCCGTCATCAACGGCAGGCCGACGATCTGGGGCGACGCCGCTCTTGCCCTGGTGCAGTCGTCGCCCGTCTGCGAGTACGTCAAGGAATACACCGAGGGCCAGGGCGACAGCCTGACCGCTGTGTGCGAAGCCAAGCGTCGAGGCTACCCGGCACCTACCGTCAGCCGGTTCTCGATGCAGGACGCCAAGCGAGCCGGGCTGGCTGGCAAGTCTGGCCCGTGGTCGCAGTATCCAGAAAGAATGCTTGCCCTGCGTGCTCGTGGCTTCGCCCTGCGTAACGCATTTGCTGACGCTCTGCGGGGCTTGATCACAGCCGAGGAGGCACAGGACTACCCGCAGCCGGTCGTGGCAGAGACGCCACGCCAGCCCGTCGAGGTGCGGCCTAAGTTCGACGACGAGCCGAAGCCGTCGCGTATCGTGCTTTCCCCGAAGGTCGCGCAGGAGCCGCAGCGGACTCGAGCGGAGAACGGCCGCCTGGCGATCAGCGCCGCCAAGGACGTCGCTGCCTGCGAGGCGCTTCGGACCAAGCTCGACAGCTACCACGACGCCGGCGAGATCAGCGACGACGAATTCACGGAACTCACGAAGTTGCTGATGGGCAAGGTCGAGATCCTGGTCGGACGAGAGGAGGTGACGGCATGACCAAGCTCTACAGCGCCTACGTCGGCAGCATCGACCTCCACCATTGGGTGCAGGACGGCGAGCCGCTCACGGTCAACGGCACGCCGATGGTCCGCTTGCCTGGCGACACCATCGTGCCCGCGACTCGCTGGCGTGCCACCAAGGCTGAAGCGTTGCTCGACGCCGCAGATCAGATTGAGGCTATGCGTGCAAGGTTGCTTGCGGAGTCAATCAAGCTGCGAGAGCAGGCACGGGAGGCGACCAATGGCTAGGTACGCCGCTCGCCCGCTCGACGAACCGCTGACGATCAGTGCTGACTCAATTGCTGAGTTTCTCGACCGCTACAGGAAGCACGACATGGCGGATTTTGTGCGGCACCTCGGACTCAAGGCACAGCGCGACAACCAGAAGGAAATGGCGCTGCTGGCACGCATCAACGAGCTGGAGGCGAAGTACGAACCGCGCGTGCGGGAGAAGCTGCACGACCCTCAGCCGAAACCAGAGTCGAGCGATTGACACAGACCGGCCCGCCATGGCCGCAGGTGCTTTTCCATTGGGGCACCATTGGTCGCCAGTTGAGCACTCAAGAGGCGTTGTATCAGTGCAGCCGCCGCCCGACTCCACGGGTAAAGCGACCGGATGCCGCACGACACGCGGCCAATACACGAAAGGAAGCGTGATGACACAGGTCTATTTGGCTGGCCCGATACACGGACGATCAGACATTGAGTGCAAGGCGTGGCGAAACGAAGCCGCTGCCGTGCTCGGCGTTCACGACATCACATGCCTAGACCCTATGCGGCATGACTATCGAGGCATTGAGGAAGAGGCTGCCGACGACATTGTCGCTCACGACGAGCAGATGATTGACGAAGCCGACCTGGTCCTTGTCAATGCCAACGAGCCTAGCTGGGGCACGGCTATGGAAGTGTTCTACGCCAAGAACCTCGGCAAGGAAGTCGTTGCGTTTACAGACGCTGATTCGATAAGCCCGTGGCTCCGTGTGCACACAACGGCAATTTTTGGAACTCTCGCCCAGGCTTTGGGCGGCATTGTGTTTCGTGACACAAAAGGAATGAGGTGAGCGATGCCATCGAGGCCATCAGTTCCAGTTGATCGCGTGAAGCAGCTGCTTGATCAGGGCGTCAAGCAGAGCGTTATCGTGCAAAGGCTGGCAGTGTCGAAGTCTGTGGTGTCGTGCATCGCACGAGGCATCTATCTGGAGCCACGGAAGTGACCCGCCCGCACTACATCACGCCGCCCATCGAAGACACGCTGCCGCTGTTCCGCCGCACCGATCCGGTGACGAGCAAGGCAGCAGCCGCAAGCGTCAAGACGTTCGCAGGCGAGCACCACGCGGCGATCCTTGAGGCGCTGTCGCACGGGCCGGCTGGTGCGTCGGGCATTGCGGCACGATGCGGACTGCTTGGGCACCAGGTCAACAAGCGGCTGGGCGAGCTTGCACGGGCTGGCAGGATCGTTGAGACGGGCATGCTGGTGGCGAGTAGCAGCGGCAGGGGCGAAAGGGAATGGAGGTGTGCGTGATGAGAAGGGACGGCACAGACATCAGCGGCGTCGTCATTGGCGTTGGAGCGCCAAACCGAACAAAAGACGGACGTGTTGTGCAATGTGCAATCGTGCTTGACGACGCGATTGGCTTTGCTCGCGTGTTTTGCGACTACCGCAACGGCATGGAGCGGTTGAGCATGTGGGATAGGTGCGAATTGCTAGTCCAGGCCACGCCGAAGGACAACCGCTTTGAAAGCTGGAAGATGCTCGAGGCTGACATCACTGGTCGCGTTGATGGATCGCAAGAAAAACGGGCGATCCTTGAAGCGTGCGTGAGACAGACAGGAGACGAAGATCCCGTTGACTGCTTCAACCGGGAAAGGCGCAGCATTGGCGTCGTTAAGCCGCAGCAGTCGAGCATCGGATACGGGATGGAAATACGGGAGTTTGAAGAGTCTCCTGATTGGCTGACAACGCAATGCGAGACGCCACAAAAGCCATTTCTGCAATGGCAGAGCCAGCAAGGAAAGACGCACAGGCAACAGGTCGCTGCGCACGAAGTCTATGAGTGGTTGCGGAAGAATCCTTCAAGGCACGGAGGGCTTTGGGACAACCTCCAGATCACAAACATTGACTTCGACAAGTGGCTATTGCTTGGCACGGCAAGCACGCACCGTACTGCGTGGCTTGTGGTGCATGTCCACCGTCTAAAAAAAACGACCCCGCCACTTATCGACTCAAGCTCGCTGATCGTAGATGGCAAGCCAAGCGGCTGGCCTTATTTGCGGCGAGAGGATGTTGCTGCCAAGCGTGCCGAATCGACGGGGCAGCAACTGTTGTTCACCACTTGAGATACGACGCCGACCTAGAGCCTTGGGAATACGCGGACTCTGACTACCTGCTCGTTTGCCGAGCCTGCCATGAAAGGATTCACGGACGATGAAGAACCATCCTATTGCAGATGTTTGGCCGATGATGGACGAGGCCAAGCTGGCTGAGCTGGCCGACGACATCCGCAAGAACGGCCAGCTTGTGCCGGTGTGGCTGTACGAGGGAAAGATCCTCGACGGACGCAACCGCTGGGCCGCCTGCAAGATTGCTGGCGTTGATCCGAAGACAAAGGAATACGCCGGCGACGAACCGACCGCGTTCGCTGTGTCGCTGAATGATCGGCGGCGGCACATGAATAAGGGGGCGCTTGCTGCTGTTGCTGCTGAGCTTGAGCCGCACTTTGCCGCAGACGCCAAGCGAAGGCAGGCCCGCAAGCCAAAAGCAGAATTTGTTCAGGAAAAAATTCCTGAACAAAAGAGGGCGCAGGCTCGGGAAGAAGCCGCCAAGTCTGTCGGCGTGAACGACCGCTACGTTTCCGACGCCAAGAAGGTGAAGACCGAAGCCCCGGAAGTCTTTGAGCGACTGAAGGCCGGAAAGATCACACTTCAAGATGCCAAGCGTGAAGTCGCAAAGAAGCCTACGGACGATTGGCGACAAGACGAGCGCGATCGCCAGGTGCAGGTGCAGGACGGACTGACGGTGGTGGCAAACGCTGCCGCAGACAAGAACCTTATCTGCTGGGCTGAGCGTGAAGGGCTTGCTGTTCGCATTGACCGCAGCACGCGGTACGGCAATCCGTTTGTCCTTAACGAGGACGGAGACCGCGACGAGGTGTGCGACTCGTACGAGAGGCACTACCTCGTCAGAAAGCCGTCTATCACCGAGCGGATTGATGCTGGCGAACTCACAGGCAAGGTGCTTGTGTGCCACTGCTACCCGCAGCGATGCCACGGCGACTGTCTCGCCGCAGAAGCAAACTCCGTGTCTGTGAAGTAAGGAGTGCCAAGGATGGCAGCTGAGATGATTCAAGTAACAGTGGAGATCGAATGTCACATGATCGGAGAATGCCGCAGAGGTATTTGCCGATTGCAAAACATTATTTCGGTCTCGTGCATTCCGAGCGCTGGAGACTGGATTGAATTTACAACAAACATGGACGGCTCATTAATAACTCCCGATCCGTTTTGGCTCACCGTTGACAAAAGGGAATTTACCGTAGCAAACGGAAGGTCTGAGCTAATTCTTCTTTGCGAAGACCACAACACGTACGGATACGACGATGACGACATGGAATGGTTAGTCAATCAGGGCTGGCGTGAAGTAACGGAGGCCAAGGATGGCCGGTAGTTGGATCAAATTCCGCCACGACCTAATCGACGCACCGGAGATCCGGCGGCTATCGAAGGCGTGCGGCGTCACCCGCGACGATGTCTACGGGAAGCTGTTCAGGCTGTGGTCGTGGTTTGACCGCCACAGCCACAACGGAGCCGTCGCCGGCGAGTCTGGCGAACTGGTGGACGAGATCGTAGGGCATTCCGGGTTCGCTGCGGCGCTTGTCAGCGTCGGGTGGCTGTGCGACGACCAGGACGGGATTGTCATCCCGAATTGGGAGCGGCACAACTCGGAAACTGCCAAAGAAAGAGCGTTAGATGCCGCTAGAAAGGCACTTTCGAGAATGTCCGGGTCCGACCCGGACACACCCGAAACACCCTGTCCGGCAACTACCCGGACCAGACTAGAGAAGACTAGAGGAGATAATCCTCCTCCTCCGCGAGGCGCTTCGCTGCCGGAAGGCAGGAAGGCACTCAAGGCGGCGTGGGCCGCTGCCGCTGCCGCTGGGCATGTGCAGCCATGGAATGCGTCTGGGATGCCAGACAAGACAGACGAGCGTCTCGGTGAGCCTGGATGGCTCGAAGACGCCTTGCAGGCGATCCAGCGGCTTCACAGGTGCCGGTATTTCGACAACGGGAAGCCGACGCTGATCCAGCTGTGCGTCAGTGGCTTCGTGTCCAAGGTGCTCGGCGGTCAGTACGACGAGCCGAAGCCGGCGAAGAAGCAGCGTTCCGGCGACATGCAGCAAGAAAAACTCCCGCCGCGCGGCTTCACGGGTGAGGCGGCAGATGCTTTCGAGCGTACACGGCGTGCGCTTGCCAAGAGTGCGACAACCTAACGGAAAGGATTCCGACAGATGACAACGACGATTGACGCCCCAACATTGACGGCAAGGCAACTGGACATCCTCCACTGGATTGCCGGTTTCATCGACACACACGGCTACCCGCCCACCTATAGGCAGGTCGGTCGCCACTACGGATGGCGAAGCCCTGGTGCCGCTATGACCACGCATTTGAAGTCACTGGAACGCAAAGGCGTTGTGACCCGTGAGCCGGGGCAGGCCCGCACACTGCAACTCACGCCGCTTGGCATGGCGCTGATCGGCGGTGACGCATGAACTACATCCACCTGCCGCCACCGTCCGACGTCGTGCAGTCGCTCATGGATCGTGCGTGGGACGACGACGTGAGCGACGACGACCGGATCTTGCTTGAGACGGCGGCGAAGACGCTGGAAGTGACGCTGGACAGGTGCATCAGGCTCGCCAGCGTCATCGAGAAGACGGAGGTGGGACTGTGAGATACGCAAGCGTCTGCGACGGCATAGGTGCGGCTCATGTCGCATGGCAACCGCTTGGCTGGGAGTGTGTGTGGACTTCAGAGATCGAGCCGTTTCCATCCGCAGTAGTTGACGAGCGGTGGAAGCTGAAGAACGTCGGCGACATGACCAAACTCACGGAGGAGCAGCTGCAACATGAAGGACCGATTTCTCTTCTCGTCGGAGGAACTCCGTGTCAGTCGTTCTCCGTCGCAGGGCTGCGAAAAGGACTGGAAGACCCGCGTGGCAACTTGGCACTCCGATTCACTCAGCTTGTTGGAGTCCTGCGGCCCACTTGGGTGGTCTGGGAAAACGTCCCCGGCGTCTTGTCGTCGGCAGGAGGACGGGACTTTGGCACCTTCCTCGGGGCGTTGGCAGAACTCGGGTATGGGTTCGCCTACCGGATTCTTGACGCTCAATGGTTTGGAGTCGCCCAGCGCCGTCGCCGTGTGTTCGTTGTCGGCCACCTTGGAGATTGGAGACGTGCCGCAGCGGTACTATTTGAGCGCGAAAGCGTGTTCGGGAATCCTCCGACGCGCGGAGCGACGGGGCAAGGCTCTGCCTCCGGCTTTGCGGACGGCTCTGGCGGAGGCCTCGCAAAGCCTCTCGGATCACACGCCCTGTCAAAAGGACGCGGAACCGACCTCGACAACACCACTTATGTCGCGTTCGCCCAGAACCAGCGGCAGGAAGTCTGCGAGCTAGCGGCGGCTGGGGCGTTGCCATCCATTCGCAGGGGCGATGCTAAGAACGAAACGCTCTTGGCCTTCACCAAATCCAAGCGAGCCCAAAGCACCAGCGATGATGAGTCGTGGGTGCCAGGCGAAGTCAGCCCGACGATGAGCTGCTTTGACCAGGGGGATACGCGGGCGACGACGGTGGTGGCTGCTTACGGTTTATCAACATTTGTGACTCCGAAATACGCAAGCGAACTATCCCCAACCGTCGCACAGCCATCACCAACAGGAGGCGGTCAGCCGCCAGCAGTGGCTACGTCCATGGCCGTTCGCCGCCTCACGCCCCGAGAGTGCGAACGGCTCCAAGGCTTCCCAGACGATTACACGCTGGTGGAGTATCGGAAGAAGCCCGCCGCAGACGGGCCTCGATACCGGGCGTTGGGGAACTCAATGGCCGTGCCTGTTATGCGTTGGATAGGCGAGCGGATTGCATCGGTTGATAGCGTGGAAGGCGGCAACGCATGACCACCGAAGAGCTCGCCATGCTCGCCGTTGGACAGATCATCGCTGCGGGAATGTTTTCTCTCGGCGTGTTGGTAGGAGTTTCACTACATCGAAAGGAATCGAAGGATGACAGCAACGAAGGAACGAAAGAAGCGGGCTGGTGGCATCAGCCTGTCAGCACCGGAACTCAAGGCGGCGCTCAACGCCGTAGGCCAGGCGGTGCCGACAAGGTCGCCACGACCCATCTACCAGAGCGTGCTCCTATCGGGCGGGGTGCTTTCTGGGAGTGACGGTGACGTGCGGATCGACGTCACGCTCGAAAACGCCCCCCCAGGCATCAATTTCTTGCTCCCAAAAAATTGTTTTTCTGCCATCCTCGGCTCGTTCACTGGCGACGAAATCACGATCACGCCCGACGACTCGTCGTGCGTCATCAAGGCGGGACGTGGCGAGTGGACGCTACCGACGGAAGACGCTGGCGAGTATCCGGCGTGGACGGTAGACGGTGCCACGCCCGTCACGCGGCTCCCGGTTGACCAGTTCTGCCGTGCAGTGAAAGGCGTCGTATTCGCCGTCGATGACGAGTCGAGCCGCTACGCTCTCGGTGCGGTGCTCGTGGAAGTGAAAGGCGAGGTTGTCACTTTCGTTGCAACGGACGGGCGAAGGCTTTCGTGCGTCAACTGTGAGCACGACCTGGCCGTGGACGACTCGCAGACGCTCGTGCCGGCTCGTGCCATGGCGATCATCGCACGGCTTGCAGCTGCTGCCGGTGATGAAAGTGTTCAGCTCGAGACGACGGGCAAGGAAATTGTCGCCACCGTGGGCAACGCTACCGTCACGGCTCGTCTGCTCGACGGTCGCTACCCTCGGTGGCGTGACACGCTGCCGGATCGTGACGCCAAGGCCACGACCGTGAGCCGTGCGGATCTGCTCGCGGCTACTCGAGCGGCTGCCATCGTGACCAGCGAGGAAAGCAAAGGCGTGCAGTTCGTATTCTCTGGCGACGGCATCTGGCTGCACGGGCAGAGCAGCGAGAAGGGCGAAAGCAGCGTCACCTGTGACGTCGTGGAAGCCGGCGACAAGGCGACGGTGAAGCTCGATCCTTTGTTCGTCCAGCAGTGGCTGGGCGGCATCGACAGTGAGGCCGATCCGGAAGTCGAAGTCGAAGCCGTGGACGCACAGTCGGCGGTGATCCTGCGGTGCGGCGACAACACGGGCGTGATCATGCCGTTGGCGGCGGACTGACTATGCCGCGCAAGCAATGGAACTACGACCTGGCAGTGCTCCAGCGGCTCTGGGCGGCCGGCAAGACTCACATTGAGATTGCCGCCGCCTTGGGCTGCGCGGAGAAGAAGGTGGAGCAGCTTCGGCGACGTCATGCGTTGCCAAGAAGGCCGCGAAAGCAAGCGCCGCCGGTAACTGTTGATCCGACGCCAGAGCAGATCGCAGCCGGTGCCAAAGAGTTGCGGCAGCGGCATATGGAGCAGATGCAACGAGAGACGCCAGACGCATCGAGGGCCAGGGCGAACAGAAACGCACAGGTAAGCGACGCCATTCGCCGGTATTCGTGGGACGGGTTTCGTTTCTCTGGCATTTGACACGCCGTCTACCGTGAGTCGCAGTGCCGCACGGAGCGGCTGTTTCTCACGGACGAAAGGACGGACGATATGCGAAGGATTTGCATGGCGATGGCTCTGGCGTTCTGTGGCGTCGTGGCCCACGCGGATAACGTGGTGATCAACGCCAGGCGTGTGAACATCACATCGGCACAACAGGACGCCGAGACGATGGCACGCACGGGCATCCTGCGTCACTGCGGCACCGCTGGTGGCAGGCGAGAGGGCATCGGCTTTTCGTCTGCTTCGCCAGACGCTGCGCTGCGTAACTGCTGCTACTACGGGCGCTACCGCATCGTGGAAAAGGCAGTAGCACGCGGCTCGCGTGGCTGGTTCGCGGTGATTCGGTACGAATGAAAGCAGAGTGGCTCACGGTCGAGTTCTTCGGCGGCCCACTGGACGGCGCTTTACGGCCCGTCCAAGTGGGCACCGCCATTTACTACCTCGCCAATGGTGCGGTCATCCATGCGTACGCGCTGGACGAGATCCACGAGGGGCATTACGTGCGACAGGTGATGCGGCACTACGAGATCATCCACTCGTCGTGGTTTGCTTGACGCTGCTGCGACGATCGGGGCATGAAACCGATCACGTTCAGCGTTCCAGGCGATCCAGTGCCACAGCCACGAGTGCGAGTGAGCACACGCGGCGGCTTCGCCAGAGCATACGTGCCGTCGAAGCATCCCGTGCATGCGTACCGTGACGCGATCCTGCGTGAGGCTATAGCGTGCGGCCTGACGCCAATCAGCGAACCGATTGAGGTGATTGTCGATGCGGTGTTTGTGCGTCCCAAATCGCACATGACGAAGCGAGGCGTGAAGGCGACGGCGCCAGTGCTGCCACGAGCAGACGTAGACAACGTGGCAAAGGCAGTGCTCGATGCGTTGAAGGACGTGTTTGATGACACGTGTGTCAGGCGATTGATTGTGGAAAAGTCGTGGGGCGATGAAGCGAGGACGACGGTGCGAGTGCAGTGATGAGTGTTGCAAAATGCAGCGGTAAAGCCTGCCACAGTGGCAGTGTTGCAAAATGCAAAGGTACTTCGGCAGGGGTGGACGCTAGGCAGGCTCGGC
>Ga0208091_1000033_pt1 | contig 40186 bp, 67 predicted proteins | sample LakMenEpi26Oct12_FD_150736 | JGI IMG/M metagenome (GOLD analysis project Ga0208091, IMG submission 150736) | Freshwater microbial communities from Lake Mendota, WI - 26OCT2012 deep hole epilimnion (SPAdes) | ecosystem: Environmental > Aquatic > Freshwater > Lake > Epilimnion/Euphotic zone ...
CGCAGCGCCTGCCACAAGGGGTTGGTCGATTGGGCTTCGGTTATCTTCATACCAGCCTCTTCAGCTTGTAGAGCGTCTTCTGATACAGCGCCACAACATCATCCAGTAGCGCGAGCAGCGACGGGTCTTCCTGACAGGTATCGTCACGAGTGGCCTGCAGCCAGTCGATGTCGTCCTGCATTTGCACATCAATGTCATACTTGCCGCTCGGCAGCGTCACGTCGAAGTCACCGACCAGATCGAACATGCCTTGGTACGCTTCGACCAGCGCATCAACCGCACCGGGCAGTGCCTCGTAGAACGCACCGAGCGCCATGTGCCGAGCGTAGCTGTCCGTGCGGAAGTGCTCGCGGTGAGCAGCGTCACGCATGGCGAAGGTGCGGGAAACCAGTTCATCGATCATTTGCGCCACTCCATCTGCGTCCACGGAACATCAATCCGCTTGTTTGCCTTTTTGAGATTCAACGCTGCCGGGATTACAGCGAGATTGAACGCATTGTGAAGACCAGATACGGTACTGCCGTGCAACGGCTCAATATGATCGACATGCCATTTGATGCCAGTCATAGTTGTGCGGCACCGACGTAAAATTGCAGCTTCCTCAAGCACCAAGACATCGAGTTCTGTTTTCCTACCGCTGCGAAGGACACCCGTGTGTCGTTTGCGCAACGAGGCATACAGTCTCTCTGGATATTTCGCACGATATGCACGCTGACGGTTGTTGACTTTGTCTCTATTGGCCTTTGCATAAACACTGGCGCGAGCTTTGTTTGTTGTAGCATCCGCCGCGTATAGCTTCTTGCGATATTCAGGATCAGCCGCAACAAAAGCCGCAGTACGCGCACGTTGGTAAGCGACCAGTGCATCACGATTTGCCAACCACCTAGCATTGAAATAATCAGGATTCTTTGCGAGCCATTCAGCGCGATAGGTTGGTCGTTTTGCAAACCACTCTTTTTGATATTGTGAGATACGCTCGGCGTTATCCTTTTTCCATTGCGCCATATACAACTTCTTGCACGGCTTGCACCGTGACGCATTTTTTGGGAACGCAGTAACAGCCAGAACCGCACCACAATTACTGCAGGTTTTAGTTAGTGTGTTCATTGCGCAAAACTCTGACCGGCGGGAGCACGCCCTGCTGGCTCTATTGACGGTGCAATCGGTGGGGGTGGATTTCTGTGCTTGTGCAGATCGATCGTTGCAGACCCGAGCGCAAGTTCTTTGGTAGTGCGCAACTTCATTACAGTCTCAGCCAACTTGCCCTTGATCTGCTCAAGCGTCTGCTGATGCTTGTTGGCGTAATCGAGCAGTGCCAATTCGCGACGCACCGCCAGTTCCTCACGACGTGATGTGAATTCAACCTGCGTCCGCTGCGTCTCGGCCTGCACATACACGGCGTCACGATCCGTGTCTTTCTTGATGCGCAACTGAGCAGTCTGCTCACGCAACTTGTCGCTCTGCATCTGCGCCTGCGCTCTGATCTGTGCGGCCTGTACGGCTGGCGCTGGCGGCGGCTGACGCTTCGCCATCTCAGCCTTCTCTTCGTCGGTCAGCTTCAGGCTGCGGTAGTCGATGCGCTTGCTCTTCAGGTACTCTTCCATCACGCGCGCCGGGCTCAACTCGAAGGCCGGATTCAGGCTCGGCTCGACCAGTTGCTGGATGACCTGATCCTGAATCGCGCGCTCAACCAGAGCGGACGATCCGTGGGCGTTGATGTTGAAGTCACCCTTCTCTTCATTCGGTACATCAGGATCGAGCAGCAACCACTCGTAGTAGTCGCGGATCAACGGCTCGGTGATGCAGTCGTCGCACGTCGTGGCGATGCTGCGCAGCAACTGGTTCGCGTTGTTATTCTGCAACGCGGCCGCACCGTATGTGTCGGGCGTACTCGCTCCGCTCTGGCCCTGAGAGATAAGGGGTATGTTTGTGCTCTCTTCGGCAATACGGAACGAGTACTCGATGATGTTCATCAACGACTGCTGCCGATCGGGAATCTCGACGGCAGTAAACGCCTTCGTCATGTCATCGATCGTTGCGTCGGATTTCTTGACCCACACCTTGTTCGGCGTGATGATCCACTTGCCGTCAACAGGAACGATCGACGTGCGGTCAATGATCAACTGCACACCGGCAGACTGACCGGCATTCGTCAGCATGGCGCGCGTGGCACCGTTGCACATCACCTGTGCCGGCGAGCACTGCTCGCCAATACCGACGCCAGTCCAATGACCGGAGCGACGACGCCACGGGAACACACGGTACGGCATGCGGCCGGTATCGAGCGGATTGAGCACGACGCGCACGACGCGCTCGTTGATCAACGTGGCAGTGACGTGATACGTCTCGCGCTTGGCAACCTTGCTGGCGAGGTTCTCGTTCGCTACCATCAAATCTTCGGCACTGATCTCACCGTAGAAATGGTAAAGCTCAAATCGTTTCGCCCTGATCTTCGGATCATCGACCGCGCTCGGATTGCGCTGCCCGTCTTCAGTCAGATAGCATTTCGACGGGCCTTCATCGAGAACCAATTCGATCTGATCCGGCAGGTAGCTACCGACAGCAGGCAGCTTCTTGACTTGTGCCGGCGACATGTAGTCGCGCTCGAAGCAGTACGACCCCTTCGTTACATCCTCGCCACACGCCGGATCGGGAAAGAAATTCCATGGATCAACCTGACGCTCGCCGGGCTTGCGTTCCTTCTTTATCTCGATCGCGACGTTGCCCTGCTCGTCCTTTGTCAGCGCAGTGGAGGTACGCGCCTCAACGAACGGTCCCTTCAGGATGCCGACGCCGATACGCGCCGAATCGAACAGCACCTTACGCATCTCGACTGCATGCTTCGCTTCGACGATCCAGTCGTAGATGCGTTTCTCTGCCGCCTTGGCCGAAGTCGTGGCACGGGCTACAGCGTCCTTGGCAGCGGCAAACGCATCCTGTGGGGTCTGCGGTACCGGCTGCATTGATGCGGCCGGCTGCTGCGTCATCAGGCTATCTGGCGCGACAGCCTGTGCCATCGGCTGCGGTTGCTGCGGCGGTAACTCGCCACCGTTCTGCATGACCTGCTTGAGCATGTCCCGAGCGGCGATCAACTCAGGTACTGGCGTCGGATCGAAGGCGAAGGGTTTGTCATCCATCGGCAGCAGAAGCTCAGACACCTTTGCATGACCGGCATCGACGTAACGTGCGGTCAGCGGGATGAACACCGTGCTGCGGTTGTCCGTACCGTCACCGGCCGTTGCGCGAGTCAGCGGCCCCTGCATTGAGGTCGGCTTCGCCCACTGCGCTTTTTCCCACTGCGCGCGATTGACATCATCAATGCCAAGGTACGCTTCCTCGGCAGACTTCCAGACATCCTCGATACCGGACGACTTGCGGCCCTCGACGGCTTCCTTGCGAAGATCGACGAGACGCCCTGCCAGCGCGGCTAGGCGCTTGTTCTTTTCCTCATCGGCAGGTAGCTGTTGCTGGTCGTCCATCAGGGGCGCTCCAAAACTGTTGATAGTTATAAACTATTGCTGTCTTACGGTCAATAGGTAACGGCTATCGCCTGCCAAGACGGCGGGCACGGACGATATAGTCCTGCATTGCTTCAACAAAGCCGCGCTCCCCGGCCAGCGCGATGAAATGCCGAGCGCCGAAGTGCAGAGCAGCAAAGTGACTAAGTGCCATCAACAACCACCGACGATCGGTTACCGCTGGCATCAACCGTGCTGACGATGCGGTTCGTCGTGCCGTCAAGACCGACGAAGGTTTCTGTACCACTGCCAGCGCCGCTCACTTTGCCAGCAAGTGCGGCAGCGACGATGCGCAGAATTTCTTCAGCCGTCAGCCCGCTCTCGATGATTGCCGACCACGGGTTTCCGCCCGCACCAGCATTCGTCAGCGCAAGCCCTGCTGTGCCGGTATCCGGGTAGTTCGCCAGCACAGCAGTCCATACCGCATCGCGCAGACCTTCCGGCGTCAGGTCGCCGTAGCCACGGATGGTTGCCGCTATGTCCATCAGTGCGGTGTTGCCGGCAACGACAACGCCAGCGCCCGTGAGAGCCGCGCCAAGGTCTGCAAGGCCCGCCGCCGCTGCTGCAATGTCACCCGAGCCGGTAATGGTTGCTACCATTGTCGCCAGTGCCGTTGCGTCTGCCGAACTGATGTCACCGCTGGCTGTAAGCACCGCCGCGATAGATACGATCAGGCCGATGTCGCAACCGGGAATGTCACCAGCGCCAGATATTCCCGCTGCGATGTTGTAGCCGGACTGCATAGTGGCGCTGGATACACCACCACTACCGATGGCCGTATTGCGAGCGGCCAGTAACCCCGGCTTCTGCGGCATCATCCATGCAGCCGGGTGCCTATAACCAGAAGGAATGCCCACCAGTTCGCTAGTGATTCCCTCCCCCGCCGTAATGTTCCTGATCCGACCTGTCTGCGAGAAGTTCCCCTGTAGCGCAGATGGATAAGCACTCAACACAGCAGTCGCCCCGGCGTAGTACATACCGCAGGATGCAAACTGGTTACCATTGCAGCACAGAGCCATCAGAGCGCCTCCGCAGCCTCGGGAAATCCGGCGTCAATCAGCTTCTGCCGGTCCAGTTCTTTCTGCGCCTCAACGATCAGATTGGCAAGGGTGAACGTGTTGCCCTGCCACTGTGCGAAGTCCTTGACCAAATCCAGTATCTGCCTATCCACAATCAGCCTCCGTAGCCGTAGTCGAAGTCGACATTGACCGTACCTGCCGAAGTCGTCGCGCCCGTCTGGAACAGCAGGAATTGGATGTTCGCTCCGTCCTTGATCTGACGCATCGACGGCATGGCATTCACCAAGTCCATCTTGTTGTAAAGGCCTGTCGCCGGCAGCGGCAGCGTCCAGAGCGGCTTGCACAGGCCGATGATGACCGTACCCGACGCGTGAGCAGTACCGGCCCATGTCAGCGTTTCAATGTCGGACACGCCGGTATCGCCAGCGGCCAGCGGCAGGAACGGGTTGTACTTGTTCGCCGCCGCCCCGGTATTCAACAATCCACCCACCGGAACCGATGCGGTAGAAGTAAATGTCGTCGTGTTGTGTGAGACGCCTGCCGTGTTCTTGTACGCAACGACGCAAGTCGGGGCATTCGCGCCGAGCGCCGTATCTGCCGCAACGAACATCCTGAGTCCGGCACCTGCGGCGTACCGATCGCCTTTGCCAGCGCCGGAACCGATGGCCGTCATAGTCACTGTCTTCGCACCCGTGCTCGATACGTTCGCACCGGACAGCGGGACGAAACCCACAAGGTCAATCGCCATGATGTACCACGGCGCACCCGCCGCAGCGACAGCACAACCACCGGCAGTCAGGAAATGTTTGGTCGCCGTCGAGACATCACCGCCCGTATAGATCGTACCTTCCGACCACGTGTCGTCCGTCGGTACGTAAGTCAGGTCTGCGCCGGTAAAGGTCGCAGCAGGTGGATACCCTGCGTGTCCTGCCAGCAGAGTCCATGCGCCGGCCAACTGCGCAGCAGCGAGCGTCTTGGTCGTTGTGACTGTATCACCCTTGCCATTGACGGTCAGTTGCGTGATCAGGTCGTCTTGACTGGAGAACCCCATTTTATAATACTCCTTCAGTTCCATACAGTTTCGAGGGTGCCGACCAACATGGACGACGCGAGTGATCCCGCTGTTCCCTCGGCAAAGAAATTCAGCACCGCACCGTCCTTGATCTGCGGAGCGCCTGCTGCGTGAATCAACGACATGAATTCGTCTGCTGCACCGTAAGCGACACCGGTTGTCGTTCGACATTCCTGCGTGACATATCCGTTGAACAGTGGCTTGACAATTACCAGCGCCATCAACCCGCCGCCTGCCGCAGTGAAGGTCACGGACTCGATAGACCTGACGCCCGTGTCTCCGAGTTGCAACGGCAGGTATGGGTTGTAGCTCGCACCGACACCATCAGCCGACACGACCTGTCCGCCACCGGCCACCGCAAAGGTGAATTCGTTCTGGCTCACCCTGCCAGCCACACCGTCTTGATTGGTGTAGGTGAAGGTGAATTGCCCTATGGTCGAAGCGGCAGACTGAGCAACCGCAATCACCCGTCCGCTGGTGTATCGCGGCAGCGGGACTGTGTTGTCCATCAACTGCTCTTCGCCGATAGCATCCGTGTCGATGAACGGGTAGTACAGCAGGTAGTCGCACAGCACCAACCGCTGCCGCGCATTGACCGCTGTGGATGTGTTTGCTGTCATCACCATCATGGATTTCAGGTGCTGCGTCATGGGTGAAACATTCGGCACGTAGATACCACGAGAGGCTTCAACGAGTGCAGCGACAGATGGCGACGACGCATAGAAGTTTGCAGCAGGACTGCCCGCAAAATAGCTGTAGTCGATCCACGCATTCGTCGTAGTGGCCGCAGACGCTACAGCCTTGCGAAATTGCGTGATCCAACACTGACCGAGCAGATCAGCGTTGGCGAACTCTCCGACAGTGCGGAAACCTCTCATCCCGCCGCCTTACCGCTGCCGACCAACCGAGCGCTCAGACACACCGTCCCGTCAGCCGCGTCAGGAACCGCCGCAGGTGCCAGTCCAGTCGCACTGTCATCGGTACTCCGTTCAGTGTCCCGTCGCCCGTCAGCAGTACCTTCCGTGGCGCGTTGATCGTTGCTGTCGTGTGGTTGCATGTTCGTTTTACCTTGTCCTTGGTTACTCGGGCCTTCGCTCCGCATTCAGCGCAGGAGTAAAGATATGGGTATTGTGGGAACAGCATCAGGTTTCCGTTATGACAAGCGCATTGGCGAGGAACTGCGGCGTGATACTTGCTGCTGCGCCGATGGTGATCGGACTGTTCAGCGCGCCGTAGTGCCAGACCGCCGTCGCGCCAGATACGGTCGTGCCGGTCGATACCGCTGCCAGCGTTGCGCCGGTTGCACCGGACTGGTCGAACTGAAGCAACGCGGCGTTGCTCGTCGAACCGCCTGAACCGGCGACCCATCCCGCGCCACGAGCGACCGGCTTCCGCACATAGTTGGTGTATGCGACCTCGTTCTCAGCCTGCGAGTTCGTTACCGCCGTCAGTGTCGCCGTGTGGAGCGCAACATAGACATCGGTAAGTGGAGCAGCAGAGGCGTTGTCCGCTACGTTTGCCCACGCGGTTGCTCGATACAGCAGGTTGAGGATTCGATTACAAGCATCGGTTGATTTTGGCATGACGGTTACTCCTTGGTTGTGCCTACAGCAGCGGTACGACATTTGAAATAGATACCGGTCACCTCGACCAGCTTATTGACTGTCGCGCCGAACGTAGCATCGACCAGTGGCGGCAGTCGTTCGGGACACGACGAGATAGCGACAGGATTGCCCGGATCAGGTTGTGTCGGGTTGCAGGCCGATCCACTCAGCATGACAGCCATGAGCAGCAGGAGCAGCGATTTCATTTCAGTCTCCTGTAACGATTCTCGACGGCGCGGTACCAGCCGGACGTACCTTCGCGCAGATCAGGGAACTTCGCGCGCACCTGTCGTCTTGCCAGTTCTCGAAGGTTCGTACCATTGCTGTATCCAAATATCGGCATGTCATTTACCTCCCGACAGAGCCTCGTTGATCGTCTTCATCACAGCTTCTGTATTTTTACAGTCACGATACACAGGCACCTCACGAGTCTGTGTCTCAAGTGTCTGTCGTATCGTCACGTTGCGCACGTCGATCTTTGCGATCTCATGGGCCATGGCCGTCAGCGCATCGCTCTTGCTCTTGGCTTCTGCCAGTTCCAGCGCATCGCGCCGGTTGCTGCACGCTTCCCACCCGCCCCACGCGCCAGCAGCGAGCAGACCGACCATGACAAAAACATAGACCAGTGGATTCATTCTGTTGTCTTCCCTTCCGTATAGACCTTAAATGCTGCCGCTTGCAATGCAGCGAACGGTGCGGTAATTGCAGCCAGAGTGGCCGCCACGTCATAACCGCCGACACCTGCCGTTGCGTTGGCAAAGTCAAATGCCCATGCCGTCACGCGCCATGTCATCCACATCGTGACGACTAACACCAACCGGCTGAACGGACGGCGCGTCAGGTTCGACAGCAACCGCCAGCCCAATGACATGCGGCGCTCTTCTGTCATGGCTCGCACCCCGCGTCCCACACATAAATGAAGGTGTGCTGACCGGCACCAAGGTGCTCAACCAGCCGAGCCAGCGTATCCTTGCTCGACAGGATGCCGAACTGCTGCTCACCATCTTTGCGCTGGATCATGCCGTAACCCATGCCGACTGCGGTGCAACCATGCACCTGCGTGATCAGATCACCGGCATTGCCATCACCGTCCAGATCAAGCGACACGTCACCTGCCCATGTAGCGTTGTGGATCAGACAGTCTTTGCGGCCATGCCTGTCTTCAAGACGAATGACCGGACGGCCCAATGTAGGCGAATGCCATATCCAGCCGACGTAGCTATCATCCTTAATGCACGACATGCCGCGCTGATTGTCTTTCCATGGCAATTCGAGGGTATCGCAAGCGAATCCACCCTCGGCGACTAGCCGACCGATCGTACCGGTCGGCATGCACTTGCTACGGCGAATGATGACCTTCATCACACGTGCCCCTTCGCCAGCGCCGGCCATACGACCTGCACCAACAGCCAGCCCAAGAAACCAAGCAGCCCCCACTTCACCAACTCGAAGCGCATCTTTTTCCAGAACTCGGTACGTGCCTTGCTCTCAGCAATGAACTGCTCATGCGCAGAGCGATGGCCGTCATAGTCGGGCTCGCCGGTATGCGCGTCCTTTGGAAACGCCACAGCAATGCTGGTCTGCTTATCCATGTACGACGTTATGGATTGCGTCAGCGATGAAAGCTGCTGCTCGATGTGCGTCAGCCGCTCACCTACTGTATGTGACGGGCAGTCTGTAATTTCTGGAGAACACTTTATAACCATGTCATTCCCTCCCACCCTCTTTGGGGTAGATGCGATTGTAATTACCCGAGCAGCTTGACAACGGCCTCCCGTGCCGCTGCGAGCTTGGCCTCCACCGCCGCTAGGTCGGCACTGGCTGCAGCAACAGCAGCAGCCAGCGACGCACGGTCTTCCGTCATCCGAACGAGTTGATCGCCGAGCGATGTAACCTGCACGATCAGAGTGTCATATTGGCCCTGTGCCGGCGCAACAATCTCTGTAGCTTTAGCACGTGCAGCATCGACGATGTTTGTCGCCTGCATCTCGGCAGCAGCGACCATTGCATCAGTCTTCTCCTGCGCACGTTTGGCCGCATCCTTGACACTGGCGGCACCCTTGGTGCGCGTGTCAACCAGTTCGCGGTCTGCATCGGCGATCTGCGCTTGCAGCGCAGTCAGCGCCGCCTGTGCAGCCGACACGCGCTGCTCGGTAGCAAGGGCCGTCTCTTCCATGCTCTGCATCTGGTCGAGCGTATCGGCCGCAGCCGTCAGCCCCTGCACGAATGTAACGAAACGACGCAGATCGCTCGCCACTGTGGATTTGTTTGCCATGATTTAAGTCCTCATCGGGTTAGCACGACGCATCAGCAGATACACGCCGATGCCGGTAGCAGCGCCGCCCGTAATCTTCGGACGGATGTAACGCGGACGCTCAACGATCTGCTTCATCGCATCAGTCAGCGCCGTGAAGCTCAGAGCAGCACCTTGCGCATTGTTCAGCGTGTTGTAGTTCGTGCCGTCATTGCTGCCTTCGATCACGACCGTTGCACCACCGATCGTGCCGATGATCTGCACGCAGTTGTCAGCCCATTCAGGCAACTCGACGGCAGTAGCGGCACCATCGGCCGTTGCGCCACCAGTCCATGCAATCAGCTTGCTGCTGCCTTCCCCTTCACCGATCGGCGTCGGTCCTGTAATTGTCCAAGTCATTTGTCATACTCCTCTGGTTACATACCCGAGCCGGGCGCGTGCGGTTGATACGATGGAACAACAGGTAGCCGATCCTCAACCACAGGGGCCGGCGGTACAGCAAAAGTGAGAGCGAGCGAGTCGAATCGGTCAGGGCTCTTGATGCCGCGCCGCTTCGCATCGTCCTTGGATTCCAGCAGCAGTTCGCCAGCCCGATAGCCGTACTGCAGCGCCGTCAGGTCGGTCATCAGGTCAGGGTCGTTCGGTATCGACGCACCGACCAGCCACTCACGGACACTGGTCGCCATCTTGGCGCGCAGGTTGTAGTTCTGGCCGTCGTCCATGCGGATTGCCGAATTGACATCGATCACAGTCTTTGTGATGCGGCCGGTACGATGGTCAGTCTTGTCGGGCCACCATGCTCGCATCATATCCGCCACACCGGCACCGATGCCGATCGTATCGACGGCGATCTGTTCCAATCGGATGTTATAGGCAGCGATCTCGTTGCGCGCTCTAGCCGCCGTCTGCACCAGATCATGCTTGGCCCACACGACCTGCTTGAGCAGTACGCGACCACGACGCAACGTCAGCACCGTTTTGTCATCACCGAAGCGCGCCACATCCAGACCGGCCATCAGACCGCCCGTTGCCTGCACGTCCATCGGACCGCGCGACATGGCATTGCGCACCAGATCGCCGCTGATAAAACTGTTCGCGATCGAGCCCTCATAGTTGCGGTCAATCTCCTGCGCCACGATCACCGGATCGAGCTTCGAGCACTGGTCGCGATACCACGCTTCGTCCTTGCGCGGATCGTCATGCCAATCGAATATAAAAACGTCAATCTTACCGCCATGCCGCTTGCGATAGAACGCATTGCCCGGTCCGTTCGGCGTGCTCACGTCGATCTTGCAGTTGCTGGTCTGAGAGAGCGCAGCATCGATCGATTCTGCGTGTTCATAGAACGCGGACTCGTCCTTGAAGTAGATAGAGGTTCGATTGCCTCGTCCGATGTTGTCGCCAGCCTCGCCGACGATTGCCGCGCCGTTCTCAGGGTTCAGGATGCGCATGTGTGGCGCGTGCTGCTTCTCGTCGTAGCCGCGCGGCCGTAGCTCCTGCGGCAGCAGGCCGATGAACTGACGCACTTTCCAGAACAGTGACTTCGGGTCGCCGAGCTTGTCGACGTACTCTTCCTTGCGTGAGCCGAAGCCGACGACCGTGCCCTGATGGAAGCGCCACATCCAGACAGCGAACGCACAGCAGAGCCACGACACGCCCATATCGCGGGACTTCTCAGCCAATCCATCAGCCCGGCCACGCCACTTGGCGTATAGCCAGTTGATAAATTCAACCTGCTTTGGGAACAGTACGAAGGGCACCATCGTCGGCTTGCCGATCTCGGCCATACGCGGATCGAACGTCATCCCCCAATCTGAGATAAACGCGACAGGATTGTCCTTGTAGAACTCAAGCACTGACGGCACAAGCTCAGGCTTCGCTCTGAGGTTCTCGACGGCAGCGATCCGTGACCTAAATACAATGTCATAATCGGGATCGCGCCAGTTGAGATCAGGTGCGCCCATTTCCACCGATCCCGATCATCTGTTTGTAGGCATCTTCAGGAGCGAGCGTCACGTCAGCTTTGCTCTGGATAGGCGGCAGGTCATCAGCGCCACCAAGGGCGAGCTTGTCGCCGTACTGGCGGGCCTTGAGCTTGGACAGGAGCCACTTGCGGGACTCGACGCGCAGTCGGCGATGATCGGTCATATCGCGCGTCTCGATCTCTCGGCCGAGTATCTTGTCCTTGACGATCTGGCCGACGTGCTGCTCGTCCGATATTTCGACGATATCCTCTTCCCAGTGACGATACAAAGCGCCGCGCGCTTCCTCATACTGTCCGAGCCACTCTGAATTTGCGTGGCACCAATCCCACACCGACGAGATCGGTACGCCATGCATCGCTGCAGCCTTGCGTGCCGTCATTCCATCCTTCATGGAACGGCACACAAGCGCAACGTACATAGCCTTCTCGTCGTCGGTAAATGCAGCCATGCTAGGCAAAGCCGCTCGTGAAGTCTTTGTCACCCTGCGCTTCAGCAGCGGCCGGGTCTTCACCTTGCTGCGAGTAGATCGCCTGCACCTGCTGCAGCGCCTCTTCAATCGACTGGACCGGCGTGCCCTGCGGCTCATCCATCTCTTCGGCTATCGGCTCCGTACCGACCGTGATGCCCTGCGGCGATACGCAAATCTTGATGCAGTAAGCGTCCATAGTTTTTCTCAATCGGTTAGGCGACGGCGATAGGGTGCCCACATTTTTAACCGATGTCAAAATAATCCTTGACAGCTCCAATGGAGCCATGTATAGTGGCGTCAGTTGGGTGCATCAGTGACCCGCCGCTCCTTAACAATCCGATCGAAACACCCTAGCAACAAGCCGGCGCGAAGTGACGCTCACTCCCCGCTCAGTTGAAGTCCGGCCAGATAACCACAGACGCAGCGCCTGCACACGCGGACGCTGCTGCGGTGGAATTAACCACCACTCACAGGAGATACAGACCATGAAGCTCAATCAAGTAGGGTCGAACCGCACCATCCTCACACTTAACAACGGCACGCGGATCGGCTTCTCGTATGAGACGCCCGTCGTCGCAGAAGTTGATGGTGTGACGTACAAGACGGAAAAGAAATTCAGCGTGACCACCAGCAAGCACTGCGGTCAGTTGTTGTCGGAGATGGGCAGCTACGGTGCCCCCGAACTCAAGCCGCAGGAATTCTTCGAGGCGCTGCTGCCATGACCACCACCGTCCGTTACACCGGCCACGGCATCAATACAGGTGGCCTGCAAGGTCACAGCGTCGGTGCCGATTATCCGTACATGATCATCGGTATCGCCGACCGGATCGAACAGCCGACCGAATGGCAGGTCATGGATTGCCGCACCAGCAACCGCAGCGAACGCTTCCCGACCTACCAGCGCGCAGTGATTGAGATGACATCGCTGCGCACCCGCAACCTGATGCACTCTTAGAGTAGCAGCCATAGCCGCGTGACAGGCGGCTATACCGGCAACTCTGCCGTAACCGTAGCGGGCGGATACCCCGCATAGGAAAAACAAATGTCAACACTTACACAAGCAAGCAACCAATGGGCAACGCGCCCGGCCGACGAGCGTTTCATCAGCCTGATCGGCATGCAGGATCATTTCCAGCAACAGCGCCTGCTGTCCGGCGAAAAAGTCGTGTCGTCGCGCAAGCTGATTGCATCGCCGACCGAAGACAACAAGGGGCTGCTGATCAACGGATATGCACCGACACACTGGTCATTCGGGCAACTGGCCCAACTGGCTGAAGCACCAGCCGGCTACCTGCGCACGCTGCCGAGCCCGGTCGCTGCGGATTGCATCAACTACGGCTTGCAGTTCAAGCGCAACATCGAAGATGTCGGTGTCCTGCTCTACAAGAACGGCAGCAGCGTCTTGAAGGCTGCCACTGGCCCGCGATATGGGCGCATCTGGAACGACGACATCACCCACTCGCTGGTTAATCACTTCGGCGATGGCGTGACCGGTGACTTCCGGGTGCCGGGAGAATTCGGCAAACAGGTTGAAGTGACCAAAGAGAACACCACGCTGTTTGCTGGCGATCGCGACATGTTCGTGTTCCTCGCCGACGAAGAGCACCGCATCGAACTACCCAATCGCCGCAACGGCAAATCCGGCAGTCTCGCTCGTGGCTTTTTCTTCTGGAACAGCGAGGTCGGCGCACAGACTTTCGGCATGGCGAGCTTCCTCTTCGATTACGTCTGCTGCAACCGCATCGTATGGGGCGCGCAGGAGTTTCAAGAGGTCCGCATCCGTCACACGGCCAGCGCACCGGACAAGTGGCTCGGCGAGGTCATGCCAGCCCTTGAAGCGTACAGCCGCAGCAGCACCGGCAGCGTCATCGCCGCGATCGAGGATGCCCGCAAGGACAAGCTCGACGACAAGGTGAACGACTTCCTCGCGCAACGCTTCGGCAAGCGCATGGTCGATTCGCTGCAGGCCACGCACTACGCTGAAGAGGGTCGCCCGATTGAGTCCCGTTGGGATGTCATCACCGCCGTTACCGCACAGGCCCGCAACGTCCAGCATCAGGACGCACGGGTTGAGCTTGAGCGGCAGGCCGGCGCGCTTCTGCAGTAAGTGACTCAGTACAGCCGCGTGACAGGCGGCTGTCATGTACTCACTCACAGGAGGTAACAGCAATGACAGACATCAACATCACCCGCTTCTACAACGAAGCCGCGCCGATGGACTACAGCGCGAGCGTCATGGAGATCGGCCAGAACGCCGGCCGCGACACATGGCGCGCAGCAATGGAAGACGCGCCCGATTACGACCTGCTGAACAACGACGATGATCGCGAAGAGTTCCGCGCGCACGTCAAAGGTTTCGGCGCATGGTCTGACGAAGAAATTGCCGCATGGTCCGACACGGAATTGAACGCACTGTTCATGCAACTGATCAGCGGTGACATCCGGTCAGGCGAGACAGATCGCATCTGGACCGACGAAGCAGGACAAACCTTTTACTCAATAGGAGATTGACACCATGAAAACCTTTCTCGCAAACCTGCAGCACGCCGCACGCACAGTAGAGCACACCCGCATCGGCGGCGGCATCTTCTCGCCGGCTGAATGTCAGCAAATTGTCACCCTGCTCCGCGACATGCAGGAAACGCTGGCGGCAATGGCATTCACCGTCGAAACCGTCGCGCACCTGCGCGGCATGGAGCAAGAACTACTGCCGGTCGCCGACAAGGCACGGGCGTTACTAACCAGAATGGAGGCATGACAACCATGTACAAAATTGAAGTCACCGCAGCCGAAGCGCCGCGCCTGCTCGACTGGCTGACCAATCGCGGCGGCGTCGCGATATGGGAGTCGCTCGGTCTGTCCCGTGCAGGCGAACGTACCTTTACACCAGCCGATGCAGACCGCCCCGGCTGGCACTACTCTCAGAAGCCCGTCGAGATTGTCACCGACCGTGCCGACATCGGCGTCTATACCGAAACGCTCTACAAAGCGTTTGCTGTCGGCCTGCGCCGGTCCGGCATGACCCTGAAGCTGTCGGACGCAGCACAGCGCAAGCTGACGGCCACGATGGACGCCTGTATAGCCAAGCACGGCAACGCGCACCATCGCAAAGGCGTTCTGGAAGACAAGGCAGCCAGCGTCGGCGTGTATTATGCCAGCGAGGTACAACCGCTATGACCAGCCGTATCATCAAGTACCGTCTCGATCCGGTCAGACGCCAGACGATCGAGGTACCGGCCGGATCGTTCGTCTCGCACGTCCATGAGCAGGACGGCGCGGCAACGCTCTGGCTGATACGCCCATCAGGCATGCTGCTGCTGCACAAGTGGCAGGTCACCTGTCTCTCGACGGGTGACAGCATTCCAGACGACGCGGGCCGCTATGTCGGCACCGCACACATCCACAGCGGCCGGACGGTCGTCCATGTTTTTGTAAAGGAGCCTACATAATGCTGTTCAGATCACAAATCACACCAAAAGGCAACAGCAGCTACAGCTACGCATCACAGGCCGAAGCTGACGCACGCGCAGCAGCACTTGATACGAATAACTGCTCGGACTGCTCGCGCTGCTCTGTCTGCTCGGAATGCTCGCGCTGCTCGGAATGCTCGGACTGCTCGCGCTGCTCTGTCTGCGTGGAATGCTCGGACTGCTCGGACTGCTCGCGCTGCTCTGTCTGCTCGGAATGCTCGCGCTGCTCGGAATGCTCGGACTGCTCGGGTGAAGTCATTCAAGCCGGACGCCCGAACGGATGGTCATGCTACGGATGGTTGAAAGACGGCGCACTCTTTATCCACTGCGGGTGCCGTCGTAAGACGTTCGCCGAAGCTGTCGAATACTGGTCGAACAAACCTGACCGGCTCGAAGTCTTGATGGCGTGTTACTACATCGCGTCCGTCGCACATTCCCGTGGATGGCCGACCTGATGCAGCCCATCACCCACAGCGATCTGATGGTGCTGATCGATACCGACATGCAGGAAATGCTGCAGTCGGTCATTGACGAACCGACAACGCACGGCATCATCGTTCTCGATAATACCGTCTTCATTCCCTACGGGCCTAGCCATCCCTGCAAAGCACCGGCTGACGCAACGAATGCCATGCCGCCCGCCACCTACTTCTACGTAAAGGAAAACTGCAATGGAAATCACAATCAAGATCGAACGCAAGTACGGCCGCACGCTGATCTACCCGATCTGCCCGAAGGCGATACTGTTCGCCAAGCTGTGCCGGCAGGAAACGCTGACGCCGGGACAGATCGACGATATCAAGGCGCTCGGCTACACGGTGCGGGTCCAGCAGTTACCAGCAACCTTGTGAGCGAGGCAGAATGGGTCGATCGACTGACCCTGTTCTGCCCGCTCATCTGTTTCATCTCGTCGTCAGGTCTTCTGCTCTTTTCCGACCAGTACGGCATCGTCCGGGGTGCCTACCGTCCGATCGATGGGACGCACTACCTCACCCCCTAGCACCACATCCAAACCCTCCTCAATGGCCTTGAGCACCGATTCATGGACGAGCTTCGGCTCCCCTCCCTGATCGATGATCAAGGCCATTCCTTTTTGTGCCGCCGCGATCTGTGCAACTTCTCCGATCCGACATGCAAACCGTACCGCCTCTTCGATCTGCATCTCGATCGTAACCTTTGCATCCGGTAGATCGAAGGCGATGTTGCCACCCTCGGTGACGCGAATACCAATCCCACTCATGGTCATACTCCTTGGTTAATGCGCGCAGCGGCTGCTGCACGCTCTTGCTCTAGCAACTGCCTGTCGGTCATCAGCGCAGCCTTGGTTGTCAGGCCGCGCCACACGCGCCCCTCTCGCACGTACCCACAGTCATCCAACACCCCGTTGAATTGTTGTTTGGAGATAGACCGCCCAAACCATTTGCAGAACGCAGCGTGCAAGTCCTTCGACGGGAGTCGAGCATAAGGATGAATCGTGCAATCAGCCGCGATCCAGTTTGTGATGCCGTCACGAACGGATGTGCCCTTGATCAGCAAACCATACCAGTAACACCCGTCGTTACGTGTCTTGCGAAGGAACCCTCGCGCGGTCAGCGCACGCCCGAATGTTTGCTTCGACAACGACGAGCCACTCCACGAAATGTAGTTGTCGTAAAGCTCGGCAGCCAACACTGCTTCCCCCGGCTGCCGATTACACCGATCTGTGATCCATTGATCGATACCGGCCGTATCTACGACAGGGGCAACTTCCTGCAACGTCTTTATCGCCGATCGCAGAACATACCGAAGGACATCACGGGATGCACCAGCACCTATCGCTTGCTGTACTGCATTTTCGATTATCGCTTTTACGATCTGTTCCATGTTCTATATCTCCTGACAGATTATGACTGATTAAAATATGCTAAATAACTTCTATCATTTTTGAAGTAACTGATTCTATTAACTTTATGATAGATACTGACCGATTGACAGCAATTTCAAAGACTTTTCCCTAGTAAGACAAGATAGTTATATATTGTACAAGAATATAAAACCATAAATAACTATCTTGCTTTTCTAAGAAGACTTCTTGGAAACAGCCAAAAATCGGTCATCGTCAGTCATATCTGTCATGCACGAACCGCTAGACCCGTTCGCATCGATCCATGCATCGTATGCATCTTCTTTAACCCTCGATCCGACAATCGACGACCGAACGATTGTGCTGTAAGTGGATTCTTGTATCCGTTCTTTTCCGCCCAATCGCGATACGATGCGTACAGGAGCGATCCCATCGAAGATGCATCCGATCGTTCAACGCATCTTTCGATAATCCACTGCCCGATCACATCCATCTCTTTACGATACTCATCTGTAGCTTCAACGATCGCTTCTGGAACTTCACCCAATCCGATCCGCTGCCATTCCATGCAACCTTCCAGCATCCACGCAAGGATGTGCTCCGCTTCGTCACCGAAGCGATCCTTGAGAGTCTTGTCTGGATCATGGAAGATGCGCAGGAAGGGCACGAGCTTGATCCGTGACCAGATGCCGTGGTCTGTGTTACGAATAACAGGTTTATGGTTGCCGAGCATGTTGATCTTGAACTGCGGCAGGAACGTCACAGGGTCTTTGTACAGGCCGCGTGCAGTGATGTGGTCACCACCGGTCATGGTCTTGATCAGCGCCTCATCCACGGTGGCGTCGGTCGTTTCTGACGACAATATGAACCGCGCGCCTTGCAGCTTGAACAGGTCCGGCGACGCCGCCCCACCCCCTGCCGCCGACTCTTGGAACGTCTTTTTATCAACAGTTGCAGCGTACTCACCGAGCACGGTGGCGACAGACTCGAACATGGTCCCTTTACCATTCCGCCCCATGCCGTAAGCGAAGACCAGAACCTCCTCTCTGGTGTTGCCAGTCAGGCAGTAACCAAACCACCGCTGCATCCACCGCACCAGCGCTTGGTCACCACCAAACACTTCCGACACAAACGACAGCCACCGATTGCTGCCGTCGGCGCGACCCACACCACTCACGCCAAGTGATTTGGTAATGTAGTCATCAGGACGGGCCGCCCGTACAGCGCCTGTCCGCAAGTCCAATACCTTGCGTGCCCCATCCAGTCCGCAAAGCATCGGGTCTGTATCAAGCATTGACATTGACACGCAGATGTCTGAGTAAAGCGCAAGCATGGTGATGGTATTGGTAACTGTCCGCACCTCGGCGCACTTGCGTGCCCACTTGACATAGGTGGCTGACTCCATGATGTTGCCGGCTCCCTCCTGATATATGTCGGTAGCTAGGTTTGCCGCAAGCCGCTTGACACGGGAGCCCTTCGGGTCCGACAGCCACTGCCCATCATGCCAGTACAGCCAGCCGCCAGTCTCGATGATGTACCGTAAAACACCAGCATACTTATCATGCATGCGCATGGCATTACCGTCCTCGGTCAATGGTCTGGTACTGGCCGTGCCGTCACGTGCATCACGTACAGCCTGTGGCAGGTTCGGTACGGAGAATGGTAACGACACACCACTGGTAGCCACGGGGGCTGCTGGCACCGCAGGTAGTACCACCGCCCCGCCGTTAGGGGCTGGTGGCACTGCGTTACCAGCAAACGCCACGTCAGGCGACACACTCTTCCAGCCCGTCGGTACATACGACCGCATCGTCACGGCCACACGTCCCGTCCGACCAAACGTGCCCCACTCACGCTCCAGCACCTGCCTGCCCTCGTACTTCGGCCAGCACATGCTGTACGCATCCCACATCGTCAGGCCAGCCTCGCTGCCGCCTGTCTCGTGATGCAGCGCCATGCCGACGCGCAACCATTCAGACCGGCTAGACATCTGCTCCGGTTGCACCCGACGCAGCAGGTCGTGCATCTCGTCCTCACGTAGCCCCATCGGCGGCAGCGTATCGTCAGGCATACCGTCGCGCGTCGCACTGCCCACCATCCACTGCGGACAGGCTGCCAGTGCTGCATGTGTTACAGCACCGCCGTGTGCCGGCCACCAGATGATGTAGCCACCGTCACCGCGCCGATCGATACCGGCACCGAGCATGCCTGCGTCTGTCTTGGCCTCACCTGTATCAGGCAGTCGATACAGCAGGTGCTGCCCGCCCGTCAGCGTATGGTTGATGCGAGTGACTGGCGGCTGTAACGGCTGCACCGTCACGCGGCCGTCAATCCCCTCGGCAGGCTTGACATCCAGATCGAGCACGTACAGTCCGCTCCGAGCGCCGGTCGGCACCGCCACCAGTGCGTCAGGCCACTGCTGCCACCACCCGAGTATGACAGCCAGATCGGTCGTCGCATAGACCTGCCAGCCTGCAATGCGTGGGCTCTTGTGGTATGGCCGGCCGTCAGGTCGTGCCCCGTGTCCCTCTGGATAGCAGGGGAATACAGGTATGCCACCGGCTGCGAGGCGCAACGCCTCGTCAATAGCAGCGGCCGTCACTGAGCATTCAGCGATGCTGCTGCTGCCTCACGCAGTTTCAGCGGTGCGTTACGTGCGCGGCGGTCACCGTGGGCCAGACCTTGCGCTACTACACGGAGATTACTGGTGCGGATCGCTTCGCCCATGATGGCCCGTTGCATCTGCGGCATGGTGCCTAGCCAGTGCGACACGAGCGCCGGGCTGCAGGCAGCAGCCAGTGCCACCGCATCACGGGTCACGCGCAGGTAGCCGACAGTCTCAGCCAGTCGCAGCGCAGCAGACAAGATAGCCTGTCGTCGGTCGTCGGTGCGTGAGTGGCTCATAGTATGCATACCATCTTAACTTTCATTTGCTATCTCCAATAAAACATCACCATGACACGCCTCGGGCGCGCAGAAACACACAAGGTCTTTGCCGCGTAGCTCGCGCTTGGCTGCCACATACAGTTCGGGGTTGAGCACCAGATACAGCCTATAACGCTCGATGACCTCCTCCCGTGTGCCGTGCTTGTCTATGACATACGGGTTAGCCCACTTGGACGGTCGACCGATATACACGGTATCGAGCGGTGCGACCGGTCCGTTCAGTCGGTTATACAGTCGGGGCACGTGTGGCTGCTCGACATGCAGGCGCAGACCGAGCCGTGTCGCTATGGCAATCATGTGCTGCGTGCCGGGTGACACGTTGTCCCACAGGGCAATCAGCGCGTCAGCATGTTCGGCCATCTGCGTATTGCGTAGAAAGCCGGCACGCTTGCCGTGCGTATTCCAGTCAGCAGGATACCGTTCGATCGGCACGTAGTTGTAGTTCGCCCACCGCTCGCCGAGACGATCCGCGCCGGGTGCAGTGCCCGACAGCACGACTGTCGGTGTCCATCCACACTTGGCGAGCGCACGGTCCAGCCACGCCGGATCAGTAATGCTGCGACTGCCGGCAATTATTGTGCGCATCAGCACCGCTCCTCACAGAGTTCGGCGACCATGAGCGGTATGTGGCTATAGGTAGCGCCGACCTTGTCGAACCACTGGATCAGATAGACGAAGCACCAGTCGCTGCACATGCCGTGCGTATATATCGCCTGCAGTGAAACTAATACCGGTCGCGTGTCGTCTAGTCCGCACATGGTTCTGGTCAGTTCCAGCGCCACGACAAGTTCCGAGTATTGCTCCTGTGTGAGCGGTGTGCTGCTCATGACCGTTCGTCATCCAGCAGTGCGGAGAGTTCGGCAGGATCGCTGATGCGGTTCCAATCGCCGCCGCCCCATTGCACTGAGACGGATACTCGCGGCGATTGTGCGGCGACGTGCCGCAGCAGGCGCTTGTATCGTTTTGCGTTGGCGTCCTTCAGGGTGAATGCATTGTCTTGGGTGCGGTTGATTATTTCAACGGACATGCTGGCCAGCGCGTCGGGCTCGCCGACTGCGACAAGCAACGTATTGCCCTCGCCTTCTGGAAAGCCAAATGCGGCACTCGTCATGTCTTGTGCTTCCATAAGTCTGACAAAGGTGGCAATCTGTTCTTTCATATCGTTCGTCATATCGTGTCGCTCCTGTTAGTGATGATTGCATAGCCACCGAGCGACAGCACGAGGTCGCGCCACCGGCACTGCGCGAGGTATCGCTCGTCACGGTCGCTCGGCTTCCAGTCGGGGTGTTTCACTTCGATGGACGTAAAGATGCCGAGCGTATGGCCGACATGTTCGGGCAGTATTAGCACGGGTCGTATACCAATCAGGTCCGCACTGGCAATCTGCCTGTTGAGTTGTGGGCTGTCGTTAGCTAGCCCGAACCGCACGGGCCTGCCGTTACGGTCGGGCAGGACTCCGCAGTTATTTCTCCATAGCCGCCAGCCACGCTGACTGGCGAGGAGTCGTATCTGTGCTTGTACTGACGACTCAGCCATGACACACCCCGTTACGCCTGTCAGTATTTTCCAGCGGTGTCAGCACCTGCAGATGATCGGGATTTACACACGCAGGACGACAGCATTTGTGATCGATCTCCATGCCGTCAGGTATCGGACGATGATTCGCTAGTGTCCAGAACACGTGATGCGCATAGACCTTGTAGCCTGTCGATACCGACACGCGCCGATAACCCTTGAGCGTACCGCCGCCAGTATGACGGTACAGGATGCAGCCTGTCGCTACGTCACGATAGACTGCAGCGGACAGTCTGGCTATCAGTCGTTCTTTGTCCTTGCGTATCATCTGCACCAGCCATGCGTAAATAATCTGGCCGTTGTAGGCACCGCGTCTGCGTGCGGTCATTTGCTTATCCTCTCGATCAATGCAAGAGCTTCCGCCCTCGGTAACATCTGCGCCGACGCTACGTCAATGTCATAGCGCAGAAAAAACTCACGCTGCGCCTCGGCAATACTGATACCGCGTGCCGTCCGTGCGCCGCCCCACAATGCCATCTGTGCGCGCAGTGCGGTCTGTGCTTCCATCCTCTCGCGGTGCTCGCGCTGCTTGCGGCCGACGACCTCGGGACCGGCACCGACCGGGATCAGCAGCGCATCAGCGCGTGCAATCTCGCCACGCATGCGGGCCAGTACGTCGGGCGTCAGTTCGTTCAGGTCGCCATCCACAACATCAGGACTGCTGCGCCCGGCATACACGACAGGTGTCCCACAGTACGGGCAGACCACTTTGCTGCGCTCATACACACCAGCGCATTGCAGACAAGACCGAAGCGGGATTGGACCTTCGCCCGGTGCGGTCTTGCTGCGCCGGTCGCGACGATCGAGCGTGAAGCTACGGGGTGCATCGGGCAGGCCGTGGAGTAGCACGTTGCCGACGTGATCGATGATGATGCCGTGCGTCTTGCCGTTCAGGAGCCGCAGCGCGCGACCGAACTGTTGTATGTATAGAGCATAGCTCTGCGTCGGGCGGGCCATGCTACAGACCTCGATGGCCGGGAGGTCGAAGCCCTCGCCGAACAGATCGACATTGACCAGTTGTTTCAGTTCGCCGCTGGCAAACATGCGCAGCAGCTTGTACCGGATGTTGTCAGGTGTCTTCGCCGATATCGCTTCGGCCGGTATGCCCTGCTGGCGATAGGCTGCAGCCAGTTCAACAGCACTCTCGACATCGACAGCGAACGTAATACCGAGCTTACCGGCAGCGATCCGCATGTAGTGCGACACGACATCGCCGTGGATATGCGAGCGTCGTACTGCCTTGCGCAGCGGCTCGGGGCTGTAGTCACCGCCAGCACTGGTATTCACATCAGACAGATCGAGATCGTTCGGCGGTGCGAAAACACGATACTCGGTCAGGTAGCCGCCGTTGATCAGGTCGCGCATGCTCGGGCCGATGATCATCACGTCGATCACACCGTCATGGTGCCGACCGAGTCCCTTGCCGTCAGCACGGACAGGCGTGGCAGTCACGCCAAGGCCAAACGCATTGGGAAACATCTCGACGGTTCTGCCCCACTTGTTGCCGACAAGCAGGTGATGCGCTTCGTCACAGACCCATAGCCGCGTCTGATTGAACAGCGGGTCTTTCGCCGGATCGCGCCCCATGAGCGTATCGACGCCGGCAGCAGCGACAGATGCGGTAGCGTTGTAGAAACTGGTGCCAAGCTCTATGCCATGTAGCTGTACGCAGGAGCGGATCAGCGCGGGCTGGCCGATGATGCGGTGCCTGACGTTGTACCGTGCCAGTGCGAGACTGATCTGGCTGACCAGTTCGTGTCGGTGTGCGATAGCCACACTCGGCGCGATCATGCGGCGCTGGATGTTGGCGAAGGTGACCGTCTTGCCCGCGCCTGTCGGCAGTACTAGCAGCACGTTGCGTGCGCCGGCATGCCACGCTTCATAGATACGGCGCTCAGCTTCTTGCTGGTAGTCGCGGAGTATCGGTTCAGTCACTCGCCGCCCGCCTCTTTGTGCGCCGCCTCGATGATCGGCTTGATAGCTATCGGCGACTCGCACCGTACCGTCAGCAGGATGGTGCCGGGTACCGGGCCTTTGGTTTGTGTGTAGGTGAGGCTGGCCGCATCAAGATGTTTCTTGAATATCGACAGTTTCCACGGCTCGATGACAATGCCGGCAACCCGCAGCACTGGCTTCATCTTCTGTTGATGATGCCGATCGCACAGCACGCCACCGCCATTACTATGAGTACCAATCTGCGTGCAGCGTTTGCCGTCCCGCCGCTTGGCCGTGCATTGCACACGGTCTTCCTCGTAGCTGCCGTTACGCATTATTTATATCCCCCTGACCTATTGACGAAGCCGTCAATGTACGATAATCTCCGTCGTGTTGCAACTGTTTTTTAACCCGTCACATGGAGAATCATATGTCCCTTGAACAAGCACTGGCTGCCAATACGGCCGCTCTGCAAGCTCTTACCGCAGCACTGTCGTCCGGTACTGTCCTCCCTCATCCGGCACCGTCCGCACAACCGGCTCCGATCGTTGCCCCCTCTACTGTGGCTGTCGCTCCAGTGCCGACTGCCCCCGTGGCGACGCTGGATATTTCGCCCGCTCCGACGACCGCATTCGCACAGCCTGCTCCGATCGCACCGGCACCGGTCACGACTGCTGCACCCCCTACGGCCAGCCCTGCGGCCAGCGTTGAGCGTGACGCAAAGGGTATGCCGTGGGACGGTCGTATCCACGCATCCAGCAAGGCCAAGGTAGCTGACGGATCGTGGCGCTACAAGCGCGGCGTGGATGACACGACCATTGCTCCGATCGAAGCTGAAATCCGTGCCGCTCTGACTGCACCTGTGCCGGTCGGAGGTTCCCCGGCGTTTGCCCCGCATCCGTTTTATGAGCCTGCCCCCGTGGTGGCTCCGCCGCAGGCCGCAGCAGTGGCCGCTATACCAGCCGCTCCCATCCCCGCCGCACCGGCCCCCGTGGTTGCACCCCCGCCTGCAGCCCCTGTGGCGGTTCCTGTCCCGCCTGTTACCGCCATAACCACATATGACACGTTGATGGCCGCGCTGCCGCCGAAGATCGTGTCTGGCGAACTGACTGCTGCTCAGATGCAGGAAGCGTGCGAACAGTACGGTGTGCCGAGCATTGCCGCACTGGCGCAGCGTCCCGATCTGGTGCCGTTCATCGCGGCAACGCTCAAGCTCTGACATGAGCTATCCAGCCCGAGAACATGCGCAACTGCCGCCAAGCAGTGCGCATTGTTGGGTCCGTTGCGCAGGGTGGCGGTCGCTTCATACCGCGTTCCCTGACAGCGGGGATACTGTGCCTGCAATGGAAGGCACGGCGGCACACTGGTGCTTCGAGCAGATGTTTGCCGGTGTCATACCGGAGGTCGGTGCGTCAGCGCCGAACGGTATCCTCATCACTGACGAGATGCTTGACGGTGCGGAACTGTATGTTGATACGGTGCGCAGCATGGTGCCGGCCACTGGCGCGAGCACGTATGTCGAAGACCGAGTGTCGATGGCTACGACCGTGCATGACGCGAATTGGGGAACACCCGATACGTTCGCGATTGCACATGACCGCTCAGTAGTGTGGCTCTTCGACTACAAGTTCGGGCACCGCTACGTCGAAGAATTCGAGAACTGGCAATGCATCGATTATGTCGCTGGTATTTACGATGCGATGTTGCCTGTCGTTGCGTTGCCCGACTCGACCGTCGTTCACATTACAATCTGTCAGCCTCGGGTCTTCAATCGCGGCCAGCCTGTCCGCACATGGACGACGACTATCGGTGCGCTCAAGCCGTACTGGCAGCAACTGGCTGCCGCCGCGCCGCTGGCAATGTGTGACGACGCGCCGTGCGTGCCGGGTGACTGGTGCGAGTTCTGCAACGGTAGGCATGCATGCGAGGCGCTGCAGCGCACAGCACTGGCCGCAACGGACGCAGCCTACAGCAGCATACCGCTGGTGCTACCGCCCCTTGCTGCGGCTCGGGAGCTACGGGCAATGCAACGGGCTGCGTCCATGCTCGAAGCGCGCGTCACGGGCCTGCAGCAGCAGTTGCTTGACCTGTGTCGGGCGGGTACCAACGTACCGTATTACAGCATCGAGCGGGCGCAGGGCAGGCAGCGTTGGACTCGTCCGATAGCGGAGGTCATTGCGCTCGGTCAGATGTTTGGACTGGACGTAAGCAAGCCCGGTGCGATCACGCCGAAGCAGAGCGTAAAGCTCGGCGTGCCGGCCGGCGTCGTAGCGCAGATGTCGGACGAACCGCTCGGCGAATGGCGTCTGGTCGAAGCAACGACCGACAAGGCGCGGAAAGTGTTTGGATAACCACAGGAGAACGATATGCATGAAGGTGACAAAGTGACGGCAGCACAGCAACTTGGCTGCTACAAAGAAAAAGACCCGATGTCGCAGCTGACGTGCGGCGAGAATTTGGAGCGCAAGATCGCCGAACAAACCGAACGGCTGATGATGCTCGAAGCGGCCAAGAAAGAAATGCAAGATACGGGTCTTTACAACGTGAAGATTTCCACGCTGCGCGACACGATGTCGTGGTAACACGCAACGCTTGACAAACCCTAACGGTGTATGCCAACATACGCCACCGTAATATAACCACGTAAGGAGTAATACCGTATGAGCAAGCCTTGCAAACGATGCGGCGGCACTGACAGATACCCTAGTGGTGGATGTAAGCGTTGCGTATCTGAGCAACGCAAGCTCTGGCAGCAAAACAATCCCGAACGAGTAAAGGAAACACTTGCTGCTTGGATTGCCAAAAAAGTTCCGTGCAAACGGTGCGGCGGAACAAAGCGCGGGGCGAACGGTACGTGCTCTGCGTGCGCCGCTGCCGATACTAAGCAGTGGAAAAAAGACAATCCAGAGAAGAACAAAGCTCACCGCAAGGCGTGGCATAAAAAGAATCCTGACAAACAGCGAGCGCGTACCAATAAGTATCACGCAGCACATCCTGAGAAACGGAAGGTAGTTGGCGAGCGTTATCGTGCCAACCATCCTGAGAAGGTGCGCGAGACTAGGCGTCGAGTTGTAGCTGCTTGGACAAAGGCCAATCCTGAAAAGGTGAAAGCTAACGCAGCGCGTCACCGTGCCGGAAAGATTAAGGCCACCCCAACGTGGGCAAACAAATTCTTTATGGAGGAAGCATATGCGTTAGCTCTGTTACGTTCAGCCACGCTTGGATTTGATTGGCATGTCGATCATATCGTGCCACTTAATTCCAAGATCGTGTGCGGACTGCACGTCGAACACAATCTGCAAGTAATACCAGCGTTACATAACCTGACCAAAAGCAATTTGATTTGGCCGGATCAACCGTAGTTACTTTTAGGAGAAATACATATGTCAATCAATTTGACGAGTCCTGTAGGGAGAATCGTCCAAGGCGAACTGTGGAAAGCACAGCCCGTTCTCGATCAGCGTACCAACCAGCCGAAGCTCGGCAGCGACAACCAGCCGCTCGTGCAGCACTTCTTTGCACTGGCAATCCCCAAGACTCCCGGCCATACCCATTGGGCACAGACCGAATGGGGCCAGAAGATTTGGGCTGAAGGCAACCGTGCGCATCCGAACTTCGCGCCGCACCCGACGTTCTCATGGAAGATTGAGGATGGCGACTCGCAGGTGCCGAACAAGAAGGGCAAGAAAAACGCAGACCGCGAGGGCTTTCCGGGCAACTGGATTCTGAAGATGCGCTCGGGCTTTCCGCCCAAGACCTACAACGCCAACGGCAGCGAGATGGTTCCGGCCGAGTCGTTCAAACCGGGTCATTACGCGCAGGTCAACATCAACGTCGCCGGCAACACGGGTGATAGTCCCGGTGTGTATCTCAATCCGGTGATGGCAGCACTGGCTGGCTATGGCGTAGAGATTGTGAGCGGACCCGACGTTGCCGAGGCCGGCTTCGGTCAAGGCGTCGCGCTGCCCGCTGGTGCGTCCGCTGTGCCGGTCGGTGGCTTTGCACCGCCCGCCGCAGCAGCACCGGTACCGGGCCACCCTTTGGCCCCTGCCGCGCCTGCCTACGCCCCGCCCGTTGGTGCTCCTGCAGCACCGTACCCGCCTATTGGTGCGCCGGCTGCGAGCCCTTCTAGCCCTGTGGCTGCTCCGAATCCGGCATTCCTTGGCGTGCCCCCGCCCCCTCCCGCTGCACCGGTCCGTAACATGACCGCCAAGGCGGCAGGTGCCAGCTACGAGCAATTGATCGCAGCCGGCTGGACTGACGCAACGCTTCTCCAACATGGGATGATGACAGCATGAGCGCCTTCAACGACGGGACCGAAGCCCGCAAACTTCGGATGAAGCTCGGCCAGAACCAGACGCAATTCTGGTCGCGTGTCACCGTGCAGCAGTCCGCTGCCAGCCGGTACGAGACGGGGCGTGAAATCCCCGAGTCGGTGCAGGTGCTGCTGATGATGGCATACGGCACCGACAAGCAGGCCGCTGCTGCACTGGCGGGCCTGCGCAAGCAGCCGTAGTGACTCAGTGCTGCCGTGTGACAGACGGCAGCCATGTACTCACTACAGGAGACGTATAGCATGACCGTACCTGATCACAACGCCCGTATCGATAAGCTGCTCGCCGAAGCTGTTGGCCGCGATCTGTCGTCGTGGGAGCGCAACGAGTTCCTGCCGTCGCTGCGCAATTTCTGGACGCTCAGTGCCAAGCAGGAAAAGATACTCGCCGACCTTGAGCGGCGCGTGTATGACGGCGAGGATGATTGCGCATGATGCAAACATACGACGACCACGCACAGATACTGGCTGATCCGAAGGCAACGGCAGACGAACTGCGCAGTATTATTGACGATTTGCGAACAAGGCTCTGCCGCATATCGGCAGTGTGCGTGCTTTCATCCCATGATCTAGGGTCATCACCGATCGCTGCCATCTTTCGTAGCATTGGTCGGTCTGCAGATGATGTACTCCCTCCTACGCCATGACCTACCGCACGCTCTTCTGCTGCGAGTCCTGCGGTTGTGGCTACTGGCAGGCACAGGCGGGCGCTGGCTGTCATCACTGCGGTGCAGGTGACTGGTTGTCGCATCGTCTTGCCCCACTCACCGTGCCGTGCGATACCGAGTGCTACCCTGACTACTGGCTGTGCAGTGTGGGCGAGCAGCACTTCCAACTCTTTCCCGGTCACCCGCTCGATACGGTCGGGCTCAAGCAGGTGCTGACCAACGCCACGATGCTGACATTCAACGGCAACTACTACGATCACCCGATGATCAGTCTCGCGCTGACTGGTGCGAGCGCGGCTGAGTTATGGCAGGCCAACAACCGCATCATCGTACCGGGCGGGCAGGGTCTGATGCCGTGGGAGTTCGCCAAGTTCTACGGTATCAACCTGCTGCTGTGGGATTCAATCGACATAATGAATGTCGCGCCCGGCATGGGTACACTCAAGGCGTATGGTGGCAAGATGCACATGCGCAAGCTGCAAGACTTGCCGATCGATGTCGGCACCAGCATCAGCCTGTTCGATCGTCCTGTCGTGCGTGACTATTGCACCAATGACCTAGAGACGACGGCGGCGCTAGGTGCTCGTATGAGCGCGCAGATCAAGCTCCGTGAGGAAATGTCGGTTCAGTATGGTACCGACCTGCGCAGCAAGTCTGACGCACAGATCGCAGAGGCGGCCATGAAAGCGGCCCTGTCCTTCGAGGTGACGATACCTGTCGTGCCGCAGGGTGCGACCTTTCATTACCGGCCGCCTGCGTGGATGCGCTTCCAGACCGCGCAGATGCAGGACGTGTTCGCAACGATGTGCCGCACACCATTCGCTGTCAATCCGAGCGGTGGTGTGTCACCAGCCTACGAGAACTGCTACGTCGATTGGGGCAAGGATCAGGTGCGCATCGATCCGCACGGTCAGTTCGTCAAGCGGCCTGCTGATTGGCAGCACAAACTGGTCACGATCGGTGGCATGTCCTACGCAATGGGCATCGGCGGGTTGCATTCCACGGAGAGTCGTGTTGCTATGGTTGCCGGCCACGGTCGCAAGCTCCTTTCCCCCGATGTTGCATCCTACTATCCAAATCTCATATTGGAAACTGGTATATATCCGCAGCAGATCGGCGCAGTGTTCCAAGACATATATCGAGGGTGGGTTGATACCCGAATGGAAGCAAAACATCGTGCGTCTGCTTTGAAAAAAGAACTGCAGACGTTGAAAAAGATGTTAGACTCTTTGCCTAACGAACCATCTTAGACCTATAGGACGGACGACATGGCAAAATACAGATTGCATAGACCTTATCACAAAAGGAATGAGCCTATTCAGGGATATCGCACGGTCGACCACCCGTTGTACGCAACGTGGAGCAATATGATCGGACGCTGTTCAAATCCTGATGACACAAATTATGCAAATTATGGTGCTCGCGGCATTACTGTTTGTGCCCGTTGGCGGAAGTCATTTGCCGCGTTTGCCGCTGACATGGGGCAGCGACCGACGCCCGAGCATTCGATCGATCGGCGGGATAACTCGAAGGGCTATTCGCCTGCAAATTGCAAATGGGCAACGCGTATCGAACAGGCACAGAACAAACGCACGTACATAACCAGTTCAACAGGCGCTGGTGGCGTACTCCCGACCAAGGCCGGCAACTTTATAGCCCGCTGGAACTACAACGGTGCGCGTTTCAATCTTGGTAGATACCCAACAATAGAGGCAGCGACGCTCGCTCGCAACGAATTTATCGTGCTGTACTTTGTTAATCGTGAGGCCGCCATGAAGATGACAGAACGTCGCGCTCGGCACGATAGCACGACGGGCGTGCGTGGCATTACACCTCACGCCGACGGCGGGTACACGGTGCGTAAAACAGTCGATGGTGTACGCAAGTACCTTGGGTATCGCAAGACATATGAGGAGGCGCTTGCGCTATGGACCGAGCACAACTGATCGCGCGCATCGCAGAGGTTGAGAAGGAACTTGCTTCCCAAACGAGCCGTGCCAACAGTCTTAAAATTAATTTGAATGGAACGTTCGGCAAGCTCGGCAGCAAATACTCGATCTTCTACGCACCGTCTGAATTGATTCAGGTCACGCTCACCGGTCAGCTTGCGCTGCTGATGCTGATCGAGGAGATGGAGCGGGTCGGTATCCCTGTTGTGTCGGCTAATACGGACGGTCTTGTTGTCGACATTAGCGATGAACAATACCCTTTGTATATATCCGTCATATCATGGTGGGAGCAACTGACCGGCTTCGAGATGGAGACAACAGAGTTCCGTGCGATCTACAGCCGTGACGTTAATAGCTACGTCGCAATCACAACTGACGCTTCGCATAAATCAAAAGGAGCCTACGCCCCGCCAGAGCCCGGCCCGTCAGGCTGGCCCAATCCGACCACGCAGGTATGCGTCGATGCGGTCTGTGCGTACCTGCAGCACGGCACACCGATCGAGACAACCATCCTTTCCTGCACCGACGTGCGCCAGTTCGTCACGATCCGTGACGTGAAGGGTGGCGGGGTCTGGTCGAACACACAGGTCGCTGTTGATGATTGGGTGTTGCTAATCGACACCGGCACGGCACAAAACGTGTGGGCCGCAGCCGGCGATCCGACCAAGACGGTCAAACGCAAGAGCCGGCCGCCTGCACGCATGGTATGGGTTGATGACGTGCGGCTCGGCCGCATGGTCCGCTGGTACTACGCGACCAACGGTGCCGGCACGATACGGTACCGCACCAGCGGATCGACTGTGCCGAAGAGCGAGGGGTGCAAGCCGCTCATGGAATTGCCGGACACACTGCCGGTGGATGTAAATTATCTCTGGTATTTTGCAGAGGCCCGTAGCTTACTTAATGACGTGGGGGTAACGATATGAAGGTTCAGTATTTCCAACAAGAGACAGCCGACGCCGACGACATGATGCTCGGTATGGCGAAGATGCAAGGTTACGTGCCGCAAAACTGCCTCCTCGGTGGAACGGTAGTGATGGCCGAAGTACAGAACGGCAAAAGCCCGTGCGACGGATGCAACGGCCCGCGTGACAAGTGCAGTGGAAAACCGAAGGGGGTAGTGGTATGAGAGCAGATGGAGGACCGGCGTTTCCGGTGACGGCAGGTGTGGTGTGCGACCATAGTAGCGGGACAAGTGTGCCGTTGATGGGTATGTCGTTGCGTGACTACTTCGCGGCACATGCGCTGGCTGGTATTGCTGGACATCTCAGCGGGCCTGAGAAACGCGAATATGAGACAGGGCCGCAAGCACATGCACGCTGGTCTTATCAGGTCGCCGACGCCATGCTTGCCGAGCGTGTCAAATGACACTACACGCACTCAATGCACTACCGGTCGTCTCCGCGCAATGGCCTGCCTTCAAGCTCGATCCGGCGTGGTGCATGCGGTACCTTGAACTGGTGTCCGACTTCCTCACGACGCATCGCACCTTCACAGCCGAGCTTCCGCTGGTGCATGTCATCGATGCCGGGTTGCGCACGTCCGAGAAACTGAACGATGACTGCTGGTGCAGCGGGTTTGACATGATGCTGAAGCTCGGATGGATCGCTCCGATCTCGCAGCGACTGCACGGCAGCAAGCAATGGATGTCGCTGCTATGAAAGCGTTAGTACTTTATCATAACGCATGTGCCGACGGATACGGAGCCGCCTTTGCGTGCTGGCAGAAGTACCACGCGGACGGTGCCGACTACGTGCCGATGGATTACATGCGCAAGGACGCGACGCCGCAAGACCTGCTGGCGCTGGTCGGCGCGGTCGCCGGCCGCACGGTCTATATCGTCGACTTCTCGCTGCCCAAACATCTCATGCAGTACGTCTTCACCTGCGCCGCCAACACGGTATGGATTGATCACCACAAAGGTAGCTTCGAGATGTGGCTCGGCAAGTACGAGAAGGGTCTGAAGTACACCAAGATCAGCAAGGACGAGCGGGTCGAGATTATTCTTGACGACAACCGATCCGGTGCGTGGCTGACGTGGATGTACTTCAACCCGAGCACCAACAAGGTACCGCCGACGCTGTTCATGTTGATTGACGACCGTGACCGTTGGCAGTTCAAGCTGAAGGGCACCAGCGAGGCGCATGCGGCCCTCATGGCGATGCGCCCTTGGACGTTCTACAAGTGGTCTGTCATCTCCATCCCTGACCTGTTGGAAGTTGGCGGCAAGATCATGCAGTACCAGAACGCTCAGATCGAAGCTGCGTTGAATAACGTGCAGTCAATCCACATCCCTGTTGATCTAGCAATACAAGGTATGTTCGATGAGCAAGTGAAGGGGCTGGCTGTCAATGCACGGGACAACGTGTCTGAGATTGGCAACCGGCTGGCGCTTGCGTCAGGCACGTTCGGTGTCTGCTGGTCCGTCGATGGTGACGGTGTTGTATGGATGAACCTGCGTAGCACAGACAACGGAATTGACGTGTCCGACGTAGCCAAGCGATATGGCGGTGGCGGGCATCGCAATGCGGCCGGTTTCAAAACCGATCTTATGACAATAGCGAGGTGGTTGAAATGAACAAGGTTAAATTCAAGAGCCCGACCGGCAAGGTCGTCAGTGTCAAAGTAACGCAATATGCTGACGTGTCACAGCGCAGCCCCGGTGCCAAGACGGTTGCTGAGACGACTCGCTACATGATGCGACAGGGTTTCGTCCGTTGCGGTCTGCGTGCATCGTGATTCTCTACGGCTGCAACAACACGCCGCGCGAGGACGGCTACATGGTCCGTGACAGCACGCTCGTCAAGGGCTCGATCGAGATACAGGTTATGCGGTATCACAAGAATACCAGCACCCGTGACTGCCAGTACCGCCGTGAGACGCCTGCTGATCCGCGCTGTACAGGTTGCGCTAAATAAGGTTTGACAATCCCGTTGGGTTATGTCAGCATATCGACTGCCACCCCGTTGCGTGACCATCCTTTCTGTCCGTTTGGGTGTTCAGTGAGAACGCAATGTGGGCGGCACCTTACAGGAGGATCAAAATGAAGACTCAACGCTCCACCGTCCTCGCGGAACGTCTCATCATTTGGACAGCCATCATCGTGCTCACATGGTTCACCGGCTACGAGTGGGGGAGCTATTCCACACGGGTCGAGCTACAAGCTGCTTGCAAAGAGCCACGCAAGATGCAATTGCAGATGAACAAGACGCAGCAGAAGCGGTTCATCAATTACTGGAAAGCTAGGACATGAAGCTGCTCTACAGATTCTTTCTCTGGATGGCTGAGTTCGATGTTGCTATTGGAGTCTCTACCGGACGGAATCCAGAGGTCGTGGAAGCTGATCGTGAGATGGTCAGGAAGTTTGAAAACGAGTTGACCAAGTTGGAGCTAGGGCTATGATGAATGATCCACTGATCGAATCAGCAAAAGAAATCGAAGCCCTGCGCGAGAAGGTTGCGGAACTGACAGCAGATGTCAGCTTCTGACGAAGAAAGGAAACGAAATGAACACCTGCGCAACCTGCAAATTTTGGGACAAGCACGACGCCGAATACTACCTTGGGCTTGGGCGCTGCCGGGCTGCGGTTGAGTTCTTTAACGCGACCGGATGGAACGACGAAACCGGCGACCGGGAATTCACGAAAGAGGCGGCAAACGTCAAAGCCTTCACGCAAGACGGCTCGGACTACCGCTCGATCCTGCTGGTGAAGGCAGACTTCGGCTGCGTATCCCATGAAGCGCCCTAACGTAGAAAGTGAGGGAGCGTCCGCAGCTTTATCGCCCGGCGTCCAGCGACCAAAGGGAGCGGCGTTGAGCGCCGAGTTAGAACTCAGGACAGGAGAATAATGCATGTGGCCGTTCAAAACATTGGCGCAGCAAATAGGCGAACTGGAAGACAAGATCGCAGGAAAGAAGGCAAAACTCGATTGCATTGTGACTACCTTCGCCGGCCTTGAAAAAACGACTTCGTACTGGATAGAGGAACGCGCCAACTTAGCGGAACAAATTGCTGCGCTGACGAGTCGTTGTAACCGCATGAAGAACGCGAGTTCTAACGTGTAGGTGACCGGCCCTACGCGAGAAGGTTGCAGAGTTGGGTGACGGGCTGACAATCGCATACATGGCTGGAGCCGCAAAAGTGACCGAGCAACTCGCCGCCATGACGCAGGAGCGGGATCGCAACTGGAGCAACGCTACCGCGAATGCGATGCGGCTTGTCTATGCCCAAGCTCACATCAAGGAACTGCGGGAGGCGTTGGAGCGAATTGCAAAGTACCCGCGAGTGCGGGGCGACGAACTCGGGTACGAAGGGTGCAGACAAGTAGCAAGTAAAGCCCTCGCCATTCCCGACGACCAATCGGCCCTTGATGCTGCTCTTAAGGTGGAGAGGGAGAAGATTTGCAACGTGATGGAGTTGCAACTGTCTGAGCGGCAGCGCAGAATTTTCAGGAGCATGAAATGATCCTCAGATATGTTATTGAGTATTGCTTGGTTGTAGTAGGGTGCTTTGTCATGGGCTATCTGCTTTCATGTGTGGTGTGACGAAATGAACAAACTAACAGCACTCATCGAAGCGGCGAAGGAGACAGCAGAGAAGGAACCACTTGTTGTCGATGAAGACATTTCCATTCATGGAAGCACTTCATGGTGCAGGACTCAGCGCAAGTACCTTACCCTCGCCAACCCCGCCACCATCCTAGAACTCTGCGCCCTGTTGGAGAAGGCGGAGGAGGCGTTGGAGACTATTAAGTCGTGCTCTGCAACAGAAGGTGAATACGGTAGAGCACTTCAACGCACAATTAGTGAACCCCTCGCCGCAATCAAACAGTGGAAGGAGTAGACATGAGGCCGGAGCATTGGTACTTGAATGACGAAGATGAGTACATGTCAGAGAAGCTGCGGCTCGAACACGAACGCCTCAATAGCTTCACGTTTAAAAATTGCAAAAAGGCAACTGCTCTCTACACCGCTGACCAACTCCAGCAAGCGAAGGTGGAGGTGCTGCGTGAGGCGGCGGGAGAGATGAGCATCGCATCGGACTACGCAATCCTTTGGCATAGAGCCGACGAAATTGAAAGGAGCAAGACGTGACCCTAGATGAAATTATGTTCTGGTACGCAGCAGTCCTGTTTGTTCTGATCGTTGTGCTGACGATCTACCAAGGAGGAATGAAATGACCGACATCAAGGAACTCATTAGAGGAATTCTAGACGCCGAGTTAGTGGAACAAAAAGGCGAACTAGAAGGGTTAACGCTTCGACAAATGAACGCTGTCAATGCGATTGCGTGGAACGTCGCCCAACGCTTCCTCGCCGCCTACATCGCGGAACAGGAACCGGAGTGGTATCACTACTGCATCAATGATAATTGGGATGGGTTCAGCAAAGAACTCCCGCCTGATGACGCCTGCGACGAAGGGACACTAACCAAGCTATTCACCGCACCACCACTCCCTAAACCCGCACCAAAGGAGGCAGGATTTCATGACGTAGCTGAATTCTACAAAGAGCCTGCTGTGTGTGCGACCCCCTTGCCAGATTGCATTCTGTGTGCCAACGGAAACGATCTGCCTGAAGGCGAATATTGCCGTGGTTGCGGCCGCAGCAATGAATCAAACTTGAAGCGGGCTGTAAGGCTTGCGCGTGGAAGTAGCGAACCACCATCAGTGAAGATTGGCTTTGCGGCCCCGGCGTCCGAGGAGGTGCAGTGGATGCTGAACCACTTACGCGCAATCAGAATGACACAAGCTGCTGACCTGATCGAAAGCCTAGCCAAGCAAGTACAAGATGCGGACAACGAATGGGTTGCGCTGCACGCGGAAATCTATGCGTTGAAGCAGAGCCTAGCCGCTCGGGTTCCTGTTGGCTGGCTCGACGGTCGTGGTAGGTTCTTTTATGCCGACGATCCGATGTATAAGAACAACCACGAAGGAATGCGAGAGGTGTTTGCAGCGGCGCATCTCACCGCGCCTTAAACATCTCGTTGTATCGACGGGTCGTAGCGGTGATCCGTTCCTCAAGCATCTTGACTCGCTCAGGATTGCCGCCCTTCGCAATGACCTCGCGCTTCTGCCGGCGCAGATAACCTATCTCGCGCTGCGCCCGGTCTGCAACCTGCACCAGTCGTGCGTCAGGATGTTCCGACAGATACGTTCGCATCGCCTCACCGTTGCCGTCGTCCTTCATTGCTTCCAGCGCGGACTTGTGCTCGCCGATACGTTCAAGGTTGCGATAGAACCTGCTTGTCTCCGACGACTGCCCCTTCGTCTCGCCGATGAAGCGACCCACACCAAGCGGTGTCTTGTGCATCGGCAGTTCCTCACCGGTCACCTTGCTGCCGACATACTGTGCGGTCTTCAGTAATTCGCGGCCGACACCACCGGTTGCTTGACCGACGAGGTAGTCGATCTGGTCAGGCGTTGGCGACGCCATGCCGATCTCATACTTGCCGCCACCCGTAATGTAGTTGATTCCATAGGACAGCCAACGACTCGGTGGCGACGCGCTGTCCTTGGTCCGCGTCCAGCCTGCGGTCGGATGCATCTTGTTGAAGTCTTCTTTGAAGATCGACTTGCCAGTCCAGTCTTTGTTCTCACCGAGTGCAATGATCGGATCGCCAATCGTCGGCGATAGCGTCTGCGCGAGCGTACCGCTGCCGATCGGGTTGAATGCATCGAGCATCAAGCCGGCCAGACGAACAAGACGCTTGCCGGGGTTTTTGAATCCGCCCATCATCCACTCGGCGGTGATGCGGCCGATGTTAGGAATGACGTGGAAGCCGAGCGGCATCGGCACATTGATAACCTTGTCGGTGCCGAGGATCGGAATGATGAAATTCTTCTCGCGCTGGAACTGCGGCGGTTCGTCGTCATCCCATCCAGCCGCCGCGCCGAGCATCGCCTGCAACACACCAAGCATCATGCCACCGTAGAGAATCTTTTTGCCGGCGTCAGTCAGCTTGCCGTCCTTGTAGGTCGTCTCGCCGATCCGTGCGGTGCCCTGCACGGCAGCATTGAAGAATGCGTACAACGCGCCGGTCTGTGTGGCGGCCAGTCCTTTCTTGTTGAAATTGACCGTCAGGTTCTTGGCGAGTGACGCAGCCGCATCACGACTCATGCCTTTGTCCAGAGCCACCTTGTACGCAGACAGCCGCATCGCATTCTCAACTGCGGTGTTGTAGTCGGACAGCCAGCCAAACACGGCGCTGTGCCGCTCGCCGCCCGTGACCCATTGCTTTCCCTTGCCGGCGTGCTCAAGCTCCTTGGCGATCGCTTCCGCACGATCGGTACTGGTAGCAAACGCATCGCGATAGCCGGTCTTACCGCCGTCCATTGCGAACTGCTCAAACAGTTGAGCCCATTGCGAGGTGGGCTGCTTGCCCGCACGATGATCGCGCAAGTCGGCATAGACACCACGTAACGCATCGAAGGCATGTCGCGCTACAGCCGCTCTATCAGCAGACAACGGTGTACTCGACAGGTTCAGCATGCCCGTGCTGAAGTCGCGGATACCGTTGGTCATGCCGAAGATCGGGTTGTACTGTGTATTGACACTGGCGAACCATCGTGTGACCGGAGCGATAACTTGCAGCACACCACTGACCGACGCTGCGTCCAGATTCTTCAGGCCACGAACCATCTCCTGTGCGCGTTTCTTGTTGGAGAAAAATACGTACCGTTCCTCGCCGTTAATGCGCGTGCTCAGTACGTCGTCACGACCGCGCAGTTGCGGATTGATCCGCTGCATCTCAAGCCCGGTCTTCGGATCGGTGTATCGCTGCACCGGTTCGTATGCCAGATTCTTCGCATCCAGCGGATTGACACCGATCGCTACCAGTTCAGCAATAGCCGCTTGTAGCGCAGCCGGCGAGAGCTTCTTATTTAGTTCAGGATTGACCGGTATCCAGAACTCAGGATTCGGTGCCGACAGTGCCAGTCCATAGACAGCCTGCGCCACACGGTTCTTCTCGCTGCGCGTAATCGCCCGCTCGCGCTGCATGGCAATGTTTGCCAGCACATCGGTGACAGCACGCTTGCTGCCGAGGGCGCGCTTGCTGGCTGCACCACGCACCGAGAAGCCGGTGCCTGTACCGTTGCCAAGGCCGAACGCTCCCGAGTAGTTCGCATCGGACTCCATGTCCCGCTTGAGTGGTGCGTAGTGTGCGTAGGTGCGCTTCCACGTATCGACCGTCTCTTGGGTTTCCAGACCGCTCGATACGAGCAGATCGAGCGTGCCGTTGGTAATCGCATCAACCCTGCTAGCGACCGCCTGCGCGGCCCGCAGTGCGGCAGGGGTAAGTTGTATCGTCCGACCGTTCAGCGTGACCGCCTGCCCGGCAAGGATGGCGGCTGACTGCGCATCCGACATGCCCGAGCCATCAGTAATTGTTGGATTGGTACGATTGTTGGCGGCATTGCGCTCCGGTGCGTGTCGTGCCCACAGGTAATCATCCAGATCGGCCATAGTCAGCTTGCGCATCGCCATGTCTTCCATCAGCTTGCGCAGTTCCCCATCGGCGAACGCATCGACCCGAGCGGCAGCCCGACCGTGATAGTTCGTTTCCAGCAGGTAGGCATCGAACTTCTCCTTGACCGCTACACCAGCCTCACGGATCGCACGGAGCACACGCTTCGTATCGATCTTGTCGTCCTGCATCTTTCTTACAAAGTCGTCCCAATCCGTCACGTCTGGATCGGTCCATGACTGGTTGATCGGCTGACCATTTGTGCGGGAGCGGGGAGTGCTCTGGCGCGGTACGTCAGCAGCAGCAGTCAGCAGTGCCGCGATCTTTTTCTCAGCGGCAGGATCGTCAGGAATATCAGACTGACTATCGTATCCTTCAGCAAAGTGCTGCTTGTGCGTGATGTGTTCTTCACGTTTGAATCGAGCGAGCCATGCAGCAGGTGACGACGCGCTACCGAGGAAGTCGTAGATCGTACCGTCGATTCGAGCGCCGTAATGATCAGTCATATCGTTATTACTGCGAACGATACGCACCAAATCACCGCCGCCGAATGCACGGATCAGAGCCTTCGCGCAGATCAGACAGCCGCCATCGAACGGCCCGCTGTTGTTACTCGGTCCGAAGTCAAGTGCCTCGTACAGTCGGTCATCCTTATAGACAGCAGCTATTGCCGCGTCTATGCGTCGCTCACTCCGACGTATGTCATCGTCCTCACGACTATAGGCACCGGAGTTACCGCTGGCCGACTTGACCTGATTGGGCGAGAACACCGCAAGGTTCGTCACGCCGCGCTCGCGAACGTAAAACGAGTCGTGGTTCTCACGGATATATTCCTGCACCTGCGGACTCTCAATAGCGTTCCAGTCGCCGCGTTCCAGATCGCCGATATGTTGTGCAACCTCGACCATCTCGCCGTTGATGAATTCATGCCCCATCCACGATCCGCCGAGCAATTGCTCGATCTGCTGTACGTGCTGCGGGTTGCGGTAGTCGAACGGGTTTTCAGCCCGCACGTACAGCGGCATGATGTTCGATTCGCTCGGCATGAACTTCTCGACCGCACGACGCATGTACTGGCTCC
>Ga0208091_1000034_pt1 | contig 40125 bp, 75 predicted proteins | sample LakMenEpi26Oct12_FD_150736 | JGI IMG/M metagenome (GOLD analysis project Ga0208091, IMG submission 150736) | Freshwater microbial communities from Lake Mendota, WI - 26OCT2012 deep hole epilimnion (SPAdes) | ecosystem: Environmental > Aquatic > Freshwater > Lake > Epilimnion/Euphotic zone ...
ATATGTCAGGGACGCTTCGTTCTTGGATTCATTACATTGACGTTAGAGCCGAAGCAGGCACACAGAAAGAACACCGTCAGGTTGCTCTTGCTGCACAGGAAGAGATTCTAAAACACTTCCCGTCATTGAAAGAGTATTGGTATCCAGAGCCTTGGTTTCATGGTGTTCCTGTGAATAAGTCGGAAGAAGAACCTAAGTCATGGTGGTGGAAGTTTTGGTCATGAATGACGAACTACAAGAATTATATGAAAAACTATTGAAAGCACAACAACCACTTGGTGAAGAATTTGAAAAGGTTTTGTATGAAAACCTTTGGGAACTATACGTTACAGACAACGAGGAAGAATAATGGACAGTTTATATCAGGAATTTATCTATAAGAGCAGATACTCACGCTATCTGCCAGAACAAAATCGCCGTGAGAATTGGGAAGAGACTATCAATCGTTATCTTGACTTTATGTATATGCACCTGCATACAAAACATAGTTATGATATAACACCTGATCTCCGTAAGAGACTATTTGATCATATCCATGACATGAAGGTCATGCCATCTATGCGAGCCTTGATGACATCGGGCCTTGCGTTGAACCGTGATAACACTTGTGGTTATAACTGTTCATTCCTACCTATCGATGATCCAAAGGCTTTTGACGAAGCCATGTTTATTCTTCTATGTGGTACTGGTGTTGGATTCTCTGTTGAACGTCAGTTCATCAATCAACTACCAGAGATTCCAGAGAAGATGTTTGATTCTGAAACTATCATATCTGTCCGTGATAGTAAGGAAGGATGGGCCAAGGCTTTGCGTATGCTTATCGCATTGCTATACACGGGTGAGATTCCCAAGTGGGATCTGACAAAGGTTCGACCAGCAGGTGCTCCTCTAAAGACATTTGGTGGTCGTTCGTCAGGTCCTGGCCCGCTTTCAGAATTGTTTAAGTTTGTTGTTAAGATGTTTAAGAACGCACATGGTCGACGCCTCACATCCCTTGAGTGCCATGACATCATGTGTAAGATAGGCGAGGTCGTAGTAGTCGGAGGCGTTCGTCGCTCCGCAATGATCAGCCTATCTAACTTATCAGATGACCGTATGCGTCATGCTAAAGCAGGTGCTTGGTGGGAAGCAAATCCACAGCGAGCCCTATCAAACAATAGTGCTGTGTATAATGAGAAGCCAGAAGTCGGCACATTCATGCAGGAATGGGTTTCACTATACGAAAGCAAATCAGGAGAGAGAGGATTATTTAGTCGTGAAGCATGTCAGAAAATTGCCAAAAGAAACGGAAGACGCAATCATGATCAGTTATTCGGCACAAACCCGTGTTCTGAAATCATCCTTAGACCATATGGATTTTGTAATCTCACAGAGGTGGTTATCCGAGCCACAGACACTATTGAACAGATTAAGGAGAAGATTGAGATTGCTACTATTCTCGGTACTTTCCAATCTACTCTCACTGATTTCCCGTATCTAAGAAAGATTTGGGTTAAGAATGCCGAAGAAGAAAGACTACTTGGTGTTTCTCTTACAGGCATCTATGACTCCAAGTTGTTTAACAATCCAGAAGATAAGAATATAAAGGAGAGACTAAATGAACTCCGTGATCATGCGATCAACACCAATGCTAACCTCGCCAACACACTCGGCATCAACGCAGCAGCCGCAATCACCTGTGTTAAACCATCAGGAACAGTCTCACAACTCTGTGACTCCGCTTCTGGCATTCATCCTCGCCATGCCAATTATTATATCCGTCGTGTCCGTGCTGATAACAAAGATCCTCTCACCCAATTCATGAAGGACAAGGGTGTGCCATGGGAACCAGACGTTATGAAGCCTGACTCCACAACAGTGTTCTCTTTCCCAATGAAAGCACCAAAGGGCGCAGTTGTAAGAGACGATATTGACGCTATCAAGCATCTTGAACTATGGGCTATCTATCAGGAAGCCTGGTGCGAACATAAGCCATCAGTTACAATCAACGTCAAAGAAAATGAATGGATGAAAGTTGGTGCGTGGGTGTATGATCACTTTGACGAAATGTCTGGTGTATCATTCTTGCCTCATGATGGTGGTTCATATCGTCAGGCTCCATACGAGGAAATCACACAAGACTTGTATGAAGCAATGCTACCAACAATTCCAGAACATCTTGATTGGGACACATTGGTTGAAATGGATGACAACGTTGAAGGTGTCCAAACATTAGCATGTACCGCAGGAGGTTGTGAGATATGAGAAAGATTATCGTAATGATGGCGATGCTGGCTTCCATGCCAGCGTTCGCCGAAACTAATATCACTATTAGTAAGTCTCACCAGTTGATGCAGGTTGATAGTGATTATGGCTCGTATCAGTGGCGAGTCTCAACCGCCCGCAAAGGTTATTATACTCCCACTGGTACTTTCCATCCTTATTACCTTCAACTAATGCACTATTCAAAGAAATATGACAATGCCCCGATGCCTCATTCTATCTTTTTTAGCGGTGGTTATGCAATTCACGCTACTCCTCATGTTGGTGCTTTGGGTCGACCCGCTTCTCACGGCTGCGTTCGCCTTTCTCCAAGCAATGCTGCTACTCTTTATAGCATTGTAAAGCAGGATTCAGACACAACTATTAGGATTGTACCATGAACCTATTTCAACTTGGCAACTTTATCTCCCATGCTGGTAATGAACTAGAATGGAAGATTGAATGTGACGCACTCACAGACGAAGATTGGGAATGTCTTGCTAAGATGATTAGTGAAAAGACCCAGTTTGGTTCTGTCTATGGCATTCCAAGAGGCGGCACTAAGCTAGCCAATGCTTTACAGAAGTATGTTAATCCAAAGAATCCAATTCGTCTTGTGGTCGATGATGTATGGACCACAGGCACGTCCATGCGTGAGGTAATGAAACCTGGTGACATGGGGTTTGTTGTCTTTTCTAGACAGAAGATTCCATATGATCCAGAACTATACACTCGTGCATTGTTCACTATGGAAATTTTATGAATGAACTGGATGAAATCTTACATGAACAGTTGCATGTTGCTAGACACATAGCAAAGAAGATGAGAAAGGCAAGAAAGGTGATGGGTCCTGATCCTTACTTGCTTTCTTGTCAGCAAATGAATGAAAAGAGAATACAATATTTTGAGATGATGATAAATGATAAGGCACTATTACAGAAGAAGCATAAACGAAAGAAGAAAGAAAAAAACCCAGACATACTGGCTAGGAGTACCTCTTATGAGTGGTATAGAAATTTTATGGTAGTGTCCAATATTGGATACAAAATGATGGTTGAATCGTTCCAAGCCTATATGTCTTACTTTAGAAAGGACAAACAGTAATGGCCGGAGAACGAGCAGCCATATTTGGACAGTTTATAGAACTTTTATCAGAGAGTGACATTGATGCTGAGAATAGGCAAGCAATGTATGATATACTATTAGAGGTTCTAGAGGAGTTTGAAGTTAAGGGCATCGACGGTTATCTAAACATCGATCCGTCGTTTGATGAAGCCTATAATGAAAAGTATCCACCTGAATTGAGTGACTACGAAGAATAATATATAGGTCTATGTGGACCTATCAAAACGAACCATTTACAGAAGTACCAGAAGGCTATCAAGCCTTCGTCTATGTTATCACCTGTGTTCCAACAGGTCGAAAGTATATTGGAAAGAAACTGTTCAAGTTTACTCGTTCAGCCAAGAAGAAAGGCAAACGAGTAAAGAAACAGATTGACTCCGATTGGCTGGATTACTATGGCAGCAATAAAGAACTTTTACAACATGTGGAAATCTTCGGTAAGGAGAAGTTCACCCGAGAAATCATCCGTCTATGTAAGAGCAAAGGCGAAGCGTCGTATTATGAAGCGAAGGAGCAGTTTGACAGGGATGCGCTGCTATCGGAAGCGTATTACAACTCGTGGATTATGGTCAGAGTAAGAAAGTCCCATGTGAAGAAGTGAAACATCTTATGTGAAGAAGTGAAACATCTTATCTTGACATTGATGGTATTAGGTGTTATGATAACACCACATAAGATGGAAAAGAAACACAAGTATCGTAGTATCTTTGATATTGACCCTAACAATATAACAATCGAACTTTGCTGCCCACGCAAGCCAAATCCAAAATCTCCGATGGAGCATTTACCACCTGTCACAGCTTTCTAATCTAAATGAGGTTATAATGATTACAGTGTATTCAAAAGATCAATGTGTATTCTGCGACAAAGCAATCACCCTATTAAAACTCAAGGCAAAGGATCATGTTGTCTATAAGTTAGGCAAGGACTTTGACCGTGACACCATTCTGGAAATGTTCCCGGATGCGAGAACTTTTCCTATAATAACAGTTGACAAGGCGTTCATCGGCGGTTATAATGAGTTAGAAAAGTTGCTAAATGAGGAAAACAAATCATGTGGGTATCCGAGTTAGAATCTGCACAGTTAGGAACAGTTAGAATAGGAACGTATGTTACTGAACAAGAGGCATACGAAATGACCGACAAGTGGTTGCGTGAAAATAAGGTCTCTGATGGAGAAACCGAAACTACCATGCTTGAATTGGTAGAAGAAGATTGGTCCTGCGAAGTATATATCTATGAAGATGCATATGGTGAATATGCATGGGAAGAAGATTATGATTTGGAAGAGGAAGAGCATGATGATTGATAAGTTTGCTTTGCGTGAGGATTTAAAGAATGGAGTTGTTACCGTTGTGTTTGAAAAGACCGACGGAACGGAACGCACTATGCGAGCCACACTTTCCGACCTATATGTTCCACAAGTGGAGCCTGCTATGCTATCAGAGTATGACGGACAAGTTCCAAAGACCGGTCGTCAGTTGAATGATAATGTCCAAGCCGTATGGGATATCGATGCAGGTGGTTGGCGATCATTCCGTATTGATTCAGTGAAACAACTATTGAAGGAGTGATATATGGCCCACCCACATAAGAACCGACCTCGAAAAGGTCGTCGTAAGATTGGTTCAACTAAGCGTAAAGCCCGCCGTCTCAAAGGAAAGAAGAAGTAAATGCCTATTAACTTACCCGGTAGAACAAAGGATGAGGACAACAAAATGCAGAATGTTCGTGTGATCAATCTCGGTGCTTCCCAGGCTCCGATTAACTTTATGGATGGTCTTGCTCTTTTGTTCATCGGTCTACGATTGACTGGGCATCTTGAAACTTGGACTTGGTTAGAGGTTCTCGCACCTCTATGGGGTCCTTTCATGGTTCACTGGTTCATTAAGCTGGTCGTCCATACCTTCTTTGCCGATGATGAGGATGAAGAATAATGTCAGCCGATAATGGTATCTACATTTTCCTAACAGAAACAGAGAAAGGCCCGGAATACCGGGTCTCTCATGCCACCGCCATCGATAACATCTATGGTGAGTGGAATGACAAAACCGCTAAATATAATGGAGACATTCCAGCGATTGTCTCCACATTCGGTGAATCCGAGGTCTTCTATACTCTAAACGAGGCTCTTGACTTCGCCGAGAATATAGAGAATGATGTAGGATATACGGAGGATGGAATTTGTGTGATTAGTGATTTTAAGGATTACAGTCACATCTTTACCTGAGAGGGAAAATGGCGCAGATCAGAATATACGGATCAGCTAAAAAGATGGAAAAGCGTGAAATCAAAGAGGCGTCTCTATTCTTTTGTGATCAACTTCTAGGTCGCCGCCTTAGTAAGAATGTCCTTGTGAAGGTCAGACTACGTAAGAACTTCTACAAAAACACCAAGTGTTTCGGAATGGCCACATGGACTGATATCGATGCCAAAAACCATAATCATAGAGAGTTTGAGGTAGAGATAGAAGCCGATCTTGGCCCTGTCTATCTACTAAGAACATTGGCACACGAGTTAGTCCATGTTAAGCAGTATGCCCGTAAAGAGTTAGTTGATATGTGTTCGGGTAACTATCAAATGTGGAACAAAGTAATGTATAACGAGAACCTGGTTGGTTACAAAAACCTACCATGGGAAAAAGAAGCTATCGAAAGAGAGAAAGAGTTATACAAACTTTGGGCAGAGCATAAGAGCAAATAATGTCCTATGATCCACACTCTAACGAGTGGCTACTTAACAGGTTCGAAATCTATAAGGACCTTAGAGCAAGAGATAAGGCCTACTGGTGTGAAAAGTATGGCGTGTATGTCATCACCCGATATGATGATGTGTTCTATGTGCTAAACAATCCTAAAATCTTTTCATCAGCCAAAGGCAACTTGCTTATTGAAAGTGGTGAAAGGTTTGGCAAAACTCTAGGTGCCAGCGACAACCCGACACATAAAGAGTATAAGGACATTGTTCTGCCAGCCTTTGGTAAAGAACATATGAAAAGGCTTTCGGACTCCTTTACTGAAAAGGCAAACGAACTACTATCAAACAAAGATATCATTAACATTTCAGAAGTGACAGAAGAATTGAGTGCCTGGTTCTCAACTGAAATGCTAAACTCACCATTAGACAAAGAAGAAGCCAACCAACTAACACTACATACACACAGGCACCACCCGCTTGTATCAGTGGAACATCCAGACCCAAACGCAGACGAAAAGTTTAGACCATTATTTGCTCGTGCTAATATGAGAGCATCATCAGGTCCTGGAGTGTTCAACGAATACATCAATAACAATCCAAAACGATTACATGTACCTGCTCTGATACTAGGTCCAATGATGACAGGGCCTGGTTCTACTGGTGGTGCCTTGCAGTATCTAACATTGGATCTATTCTATGAAAACAAGTTAGATGAGGTTCTAAACGATAGATCACTTATACCACAGGCCGTTAATGAGTCACTTCGCTTTCGGGCCGCTGTTGGTAGATTTACCAGAACTGTTACAGAGAACGTTATACTACATGATACATTCTTGAAACCTGGTGATAGAGTTGCTATATGTTTGGAGTCTGCTAATCGTGATCCAGATAGATGGTATAAACCTGATGAGTTCCTTATCCAAAGGACGGATAAGACGAAACATTTGGCTTGGGGGCACGGAACACATGTCTGTATTGCCCTTGCTCAATCAAAGGAAATGTTACGCCTATATCTGAAAGTCTTGTTAGAACAAGTAGGTAAGTATGAAATCCTTACCAAGCCGGAAGACCTAAAATATGTCTTGATGTTTGGCGGGAATATTAGTATAATGTCTAATATCATCCTGAGGAAACTATGACAAAGGAAAAGAAAGTGAAAAGCGCAACCGTAAGACGCCCACAGTTTGCGGATGAAAAGTACCTTGGGTCAGAACCTTCTGTCACCGAGAACGCAACTCAATCTGAATTGGCCATGGCCTATAACTGGTTCAATTACTTTTACACGAGTGAAGATGCCAAGTCTTTCACGATATCCTACCTAAAGTTTATCAAATATGACAAACATACTATTAGAAAGCTATCGTCGGTTAAGGCAATCGACCTCCACAATATCGGATGGAACTGTAGACTCCTACTCAATGGAAGCACTCTTCCAAGCGGTACGTGGGAGAAGATTGAAATCAAGATTAAAGACCTCACGAAAGACATTGTGGAAACGCAGGAAGCTACGGAAGAACCTGTTACCAAAGTCGTATCAATTCAAGACCGCATTAATGCGAAGGCGTCCGATCTTATTGGCGAACTTGAAGAAACTTTAGACGTTTTCTTCCAAGAAGGAGTGGTACAGTTTGATGTTAAGAAGTGGTCCCTTGAGAAGGGAATTAAACCGCAAATTGCGACGAGGATTGCAGAACACTTCCGTCCTCAATACGAAGAAATCACCGAAGCCCAAGCCGGTAAAGACGCCGACCTTGTGGAAGCGTATAAGAAGTGGCGTAAGCCGGTTCTTAAGATCATGGGGCTTTTCATCAAGCGAATAATTGACCATATGACAGAACTACATTCTGCTGGTCAGGCTGTTCGCAAGCCACGTAAGAAGAAGGTTAAGCCTGCTGGTGTTCTAGTTTCTAAGATGAACTATTGTACCTCTGCTGATAATCTAACCAGTATAGACCCGAAAGGAATCATCGGTGCTTCGCAACTTTGGGTGTTCAATCACAAAACTCGTAATCTTTCTGTTTATCATGCCGTGGGTCATTCAGGCCTTTCGGTCAGAGGGACTACGATTATCGGATTTGATACAGATGCTTCGATCACAAAGAAGCTAAGAAAGCCAGAAGAACAAGTCAATCAAGTTCTAAAGGCAGGCAAGGTTGACTTGCGAAACATTATGAAATGCCTAACTACTAAAGAGAGTAAGGCAACTGGACGTATCAATGCTGAAACAATACTATTGAGGGTGCTTAAATGAACGGAGAGGCTTTTGGTTGGACGTTTATATATCTTGGTATGATAGTTGGTGTAGCCACATGGTATATCGTGCTATTCTCTATCTTCCAAGAATTTAAGAACAAGGACAAAAAATGACCGAGAAAGTAATCGAGTTCCCCAAACACAAGGTCGTCAGAGACGTACCTGCGGAAGTATTGATATCACGACAAGCCAAAGCTGATCAAAAGTTTGCGGATTCGGTTGTCGATGAACTTTCTGGTTTCTTGCTAACAGAACTGGATAACTATAACATTGAAGTGGCTGATAAGGTCTTTGCTAAAGACTTTGTATTGGTCGTGGATGCGTTACGTGCGGCTGTATATCGTTCCCTTGGTCTTGATCATCACCTACATGACTTTATCGATGACAATGTTAAACTCCTTGAAAACAGTGAGGGCTTAACCAAGGAACAGTTAGCTGAAAGAATTGCAGCCATGATTGAAGAGGTTGCTAAAGAAAAACTTGACAACGGTGATAGTGAGTGATATAATACAAGTATCACAATAAAGGAATATATAATGTCTTATATGCTTATAGACCTCAATCAGGTTCTTATCTCTAACCTAATGCAGCACCTCAAGCATGTTGCTAAGGACAATGTGATAAGTGAGGATCTAGTCCGCCATATGTGTATCAATACAATCCGTTCCAATGTGAAGCAGTTCAAAGCAAAGTATCCTAATGTGGTGCTTTGTTGCGATAACAAACACTATTGGCGTCGTGACTTCTTTCCATTCTATAAGAGCCAGCGCAAGCATGACCGTGAGGCCTCTGGTCTTGATTGGGGCATGATCTTTGACACTCTCAATAAGATTAGAGACGAACTAAAAGAGTTCTTCCCTTATAAGGTGATCGATGCATATGGTGCCGAGGCCGATGATGTGATTGCCGTTCTAACTGCTAGACTGGCACCTCATGGTAATATCCTCATTCTGTCGTCTGACAAGGACTTTGGTCAGCTACAAAAATATCCTAATGTAACGCAGTATTCACCTATTCTAAAGCGTTTCATCAAGATTGATAACCCAAAGATGTTCATCAAAGAACATATCATCAAAGGTGATCGTGGTGACGGCGTGCCTAACTTCCTGTCGGCTGATAACACTTTCGCCGCCGGTGAACGCCAGAAGGTTATAAATAGCAAGCGTCTACAGGAGTGGCTATCACAGGATGCGGAGACTTTCTGTACCAATGATACTATGCTTCGTGGCTTTAAGCGTAATCAAACTTTGGTTGATTTTGACTATATCCCTACTGAGGTTCAACAAAAGATTGTAGAGGCATTTGATGGTTCAAAGCCCGCTACAAAACAGAAGATGCTTGATTACTTTATCAAGAAGAACCTCAAGGCAATGATCGAATCAATCGGTGACTTTTAAGGAAACATTATGAGTAGCAACAAACATATCTATGAAGTCTTTGACGAGTTTAAGAAGGCAAAGACAAAAGAGGAACGACTAGCTGTCCTTCGTAACAACGATTCCTGGGCACTAAAGAATGTTATTATGGGAGCGTTACATCCACAGGTTCAGTTTGTCATCAAGAAAGTGCCAACCTACAAATCGGTACAAACACCAGTTGGTTTCGCCTATAATCACATGACAGATGCCTTGAGCAAGGTGTATCTGTTTATGGAAGGTCATCCAAAGGTATCACCTAATCTAACTATGCAACGTAAAGAACAGTTGCTAATCCAGATATTGGAATCACTAGAGAAGAATGAAGCAGAGGTTTATGCCAATATGATTAAAAAGGATCTAAAGATTCCTCATTTGACCGCCAAGCTGGCCAATGAGGCATTTCCTGGACTATTGCCAGAATAATAAGGGTGATGTGAAATGAAAACTCGCAAGACTGTTAATCAGAAGATTGATCCATTGTATATTGAACTATTTGAGGAAGATAAGCGATATGGCGGCAGTAATCGCCTTGAACGTGCCGCCTCTGAAATGCGTGACCGTCGTCCACTAAAGAACCTCAAGAAAGCGTGGATGGAACATACGGAAGATTATGATGAGGTAGACGAGTTTTACGAACACTGATCTATTGTAAACACTCTACTATTCCGGTAGATTTATAGGTATGTAAACGGCTAAGCTACAGGTGCGACATCCTGTCGCAGTCGTTTACATACCTTTTTTGTTGCCTGTTCCGTTCCTTGTGCTATAATGTGAACATGATAAACAAAAAGCGCAAAGCCCGTTCCGACCGTAAGCATGTCATATATTCTTTGTCCGTCAATGGCTTAGAGTATATCGGCGTTACGTATGTCGACCGTTCAGCCGTGTCCAAGTCTGTTATCCGTCGCTGGCAAAAGCATGTCCGCCGTGCCTTGACCGAAGGCAAGGACTGGGCCTTATGCAAGGCGATACGGAAATACGGTCCGGATGCTTTCGAGGTCTGCTATTATGAGGTGGTGCGAGGCAAGACGGAGGCGCACCACCGTGAGCGGGAACTGATCCGTGACCTATGCCCTGCCCTTAACACCGATGTGAGGTAATTATCATGAATAAGCAAGAATATTTTAAACTTACCCGCACTCTCTCCGATATGGAGATTGCCCGAGGTAAGGCCGAATTGGCTGTTAGAAATGCCGAAGCCGAATTGCGTGTTTTGGTTAAAGAGGTGGACGGTCGGAGTAAAAAGTCCACTTATTACTCTTATAATGGTCGATTGGTGCGTTGTGAGCCTTGTTATAGCCGTTCCGGTCGTTATAACATATATGTAGACGGAAAACGTCTCCATACGGAATATCGGTATGGCCTAGATGACATTCGTTTACATATAGCTATCGGTAGATTGTAAACAAAGGTGCGTCATCCTGTCACACCCTATCGCTGCCAGTTTACATTGACAATGCCGTTCCGTTGTGCTATTCTTAGGCATAATCTGAAAAGGAAAGTAAACATGAACGCCTCTGATCGCTTCACAAAACGCAATCTTAAACTTAACTATAACACCCTTGAAGCCCTGTCTACATACTTTGAAAATGGCGGCACAATCACTGTATGTAAACAAGGCAGACGGTCTAAGGCCAATACCTCGTTCCCATTGATTAAAGGTACCGTGTCGAATGTAGGTGCTAAATCGGTTGGTCTTAAATCTCAAGGCTTAAAAGGAAGATAATCATGGAAGTTTTTGCTGTAATATGGTTCATGGAATATGAGGGTGAGCAATTGTTGGGTATATTCTCTGATTATGTCAAGGCTCGCCAGTATATGCTGGATCAAAAAGATGCTAACGTATCGATACGCAAAGTAGAACTGGATGAAATATATCAATTCGGTGCTTGTGGAGAGGAAATATAATGACTGATGTAGTTCTCTTTATTGTAGTGTTTGCTCCGCCTGTTGCGTTTGCGTTAATCGCTCTTACTAACATGGAGAACTAATATGACGGTGTTTTATTCTATCTACGATGAACGTGGCACCCGTGATTATTGTTTCACACAGTACCTTGGCAATCTACTGCTTGAAACTGATATTTCATATTGGATTGTTCCTGGCACTATAAACGATATGGACGAACTGGAGGATATTTTCATATGATGGACGAAACTAAAGTCATGCAATATGTAGCCCTCGGTATGGTTGCTACGTTTGCCTTTATCGGCACTTTGCTGTGGATCGTTATTGATAGGACAAACTAATGACTGCTACATGGGTTCTTATCGTGTTTCTTCATTATGGTCAGGCAGGAGTCTCCGCTGACTTTTATTCTAAGGACAAATGTGAAGCCGCTGGTAAGATCATAACAAACGACTGGGGTAAGGTAACCTATTACTGTGTGGAGAAGTAAATGGCTGATGCTCATACCGATGAAACTGTTTATCTACCTACTGTAGAGTTGTTGAATAACACCGAACTGTGGGGTGAAGTCGGTGTGGTAGTGTATAGTAAAGCGTTTGCTGCTAACGGTGTTCAAATCTGGATGGTGCCTGAATGACTAATGCTTTACACTTTGTCGGTTTCTCTAATGACCGTTTTAATACGGCAATCAAGGTATTCGGCACTCCCGACTTTATTCATAGGTTCTGGGATTATCGTGCCGTGTGCGAGGTGCAGGAAAACGACATTGTGGTGTTTGCTAATGGTGACGAAACGCAACCAGTAAATCGTTTTGCTTTTGATGACTCGGCTAACTTCTAAAGGAGATATATAATGGCTAATGTTAAGACGTTCAATCTGTCGGTGTATCTGCCTGGCAGCAATTCAAAAACTATCACGTTCCGTGGTATCTCCCGTGTGGCCGTTGAACGATACAAAAAGTTTTATATTATAAACTATAGCAATCCGTATTTTAATGTAGAGGCTCGGTAATGAAACTGTCACCTAAACAAATTGAGTATATCAATAAGGAACGAGAGATACTTATTCGACTTATTGATGCAAAAGAAAAGAGTGAGACCTGGCGTGGCCTTGGCGCAGATCGTCTAAGACTACAAACGATCCATCTCATTATCGAATTACACAATCTGGAGATAGGAAAGAAAGATGAAACGCAAAACGATAAATCCAGTGGCGAAGGCACTCCGAAGCCCTCAATGTAGACAAAAGGTAATTGTAGACAAGAAGTCTGTCTACAATCGCAAAAGACTACCAAAGCTATAGACTATGGGTGCGTCATCATGTCGCACCTGTTTACATACGATTTCGCTTGATTTGTTCCGTCCTTTGTGTTATGATTAGACATAATCAGAAAGGATAGTAAACATGAAAAACGCTCTTTTGTTCAAGTTGAATAGTTTCTTTGCTTACATGACTGTTAATGTTGTGTTCGGGTTCATTGTTGCTGAGTTTCTTTTGTCTTTACAGACTAAAGTAAATGAGTATTTTGATTATGATTGGGCTGATGCTGTTGATCAATTTAACTCGCTCTAATCTGAAAGGATTGTAAACATGACCGCTATCGCTCTACGTGCTACCTCTATCGGTTCCAACCAGCTTGAAATCCAGCATGGCGAGAACCTCTATCTCGTTTCATATCAAACGCCCGTGGCAGTCTATATCAAAAATGCTGGCTACTTCCGCACCACGACCAAGTTCTCCCGTACCACGTCCAAGCACATTAACAAGTGGCTCAATGGTGCAACTGCTGGTGATATTCCGCAAAATGTTCTGGAAGATATGATGGGCTGGACCGTCTAATAAGGAGAATAATATGTATGCTCTTGTTTTTGAAGATGGCTGGACAGGTAGCTTAGAAATTGTCGCTGAAAGTAAATCTCGCAATAAGCTGATCAAAATGATGAAACAGTATATTGCAGAAGGTCATAATGAGTGTCTTGTTAATGTAATAGAACTGGAGGACGAATAATGTCTTATATGTCCGATGCTTATAATGAAATCGTGGATCTTGTGGGTGATGCTATTGAGGCAGGCGCCTACTATGTCGGCGATGTGGTAGAATATGTTAATCAACGTTCCCGTCTCAAGGTCGACCGTGATATGGTCGATGGTATTATCAAGTCTCTGGATTTTGATTATGCTGGCGGTGCGTCACAGGCCATGTATATGAATGAACTGTCTTACAAGGACAACCGCTAATGTCAACAGGGTATGTCAGCGGTTTACATTCAAGGGTGCGACAATTTGTCGCAGGCGTTGACATACCTTTTCGCTTGCCTAATCCGTCCTTTGTGCTATAATATCCGTATTAAATGATGAAAAGGAGTGAACTATGCCCCGTGTTAATGCTTCTAATGGTATCCGTCCTGAAATCCGTGCCCTCGCTGTCCTCCAGCTTGGTAAAACTGTAACGCCGCAGGATATCAATGATCATGTCGGCACTGGTGATTATGCCGCTAAGTATGTTAGCTTCCTCAATACTCGTTATGGCTTCACTATCACTGCCAATAAGGATGGCCGGCGTGTCGTCTCTTATACTGTGATCGCCGAGCCGGCTAACGCCGCTGATCTTCGTGCCCAGACTCCGAAGGCTGCTAAGGCTAAGGTCGCCGCCGCAGCGGCGAAGGCTAAGGTCGCTGCGAAGGCTCCGAAGGTCGCTGCACCGAAGGCTGCTAAGGCTCCTGCTAAGTCTGCAAAGTCTGTTGCCGATATCAAGGCAGCTAATCTTGCAAAGCTAAAGGAAGTTGCTGCTAATCGTACCAAGGCTGCAAAGCGTGTCCGTGAGTTTGACGATGTGACGGAACAGTTTGGTACCAGCGGTGAGGTTGGTACCTCGTTCAACGTTGACCGTGACTGGGATTCCATCGACGGTCTCGATCTTTCTAAGCTGCTCTAATATTGGGAGTGCGTGACATGGCCCTTATGAAGTTTCTATACAAGACGGCATTCAAGCCTAATGGCATTGCATATTGTCCGTCAGAAGTGACATATATGGGCCATGTCGTTCATTATTCATGGCTATCTGAAAACGAGTTTGGACTAACAACGGGTGAATATGACGCACCGGTTCGCATACTTGATAAACGCAATATCTTGGCGGCCTGGATCGACCGCTCGAATGTACCTGACAATGTTAGAGTGGTTGATGATAAGTATGTCGTAACGGCTGGCCCGTTCAAGCGGCATTCATGTACCTGTACCGCATACAAATATCGCAATCGTTGTTCTCATATCGATGGAGTTAAACAATGACAATCGTATATGAAATCCTGTCACGATTACTCCTGGCGTTTCTGGGAGTGTGTTTAGCCATCGGTGTTCTTATATTCGGGTCCAACTGGTTTATCAGATGTATCGGCAACGCCTGGGACGCATGGCATTATGGAGAGATTGATTGAACCTGACAACCCGGACACTTTCAACAGGTGAGCAAATACATATCTTTGATAATGTATTCTCACCTCATGAACATCACCAGAATAGAACCTTTGTAGAAAAGTCTTTCTATAAGATCATATTCGGTGCGTCAGGCTTTATCGATCATGGCTTGAACTTGTTGGGGTCTGTCTATTCTGATGATGATCTGCAAAAGATGGGAGTGTTCAATAACGAAAACTTCCGTTATATTGCTGACAACTTTTGTGGTGGTCATACAAGAACAAGTCAATGGGTAACCCTCACTACTTACTTTTCTAAGTCTCACTTTCATCCTGATAACAAGGGCAAAACCCTGATATATTACCTTTCTACGGAATGGGATATCAATCATGGTGGTGAGACGTTATTCTGTAACTCTGATGGCGAGGTCGAACTCGCCGTATCATCCAAGCCCAATCGTGTAGTGGCTTATGATAACTATCTCTTACATAAAGCGGCACAGATATCGCCTGGTGCACCTGAATACCGCTTTTCTCTTGTCTGTCAATTCAATGGTGGTGTATAATGAAAATCCATAATGAGTGTACCTTTCTAAAGCCTGATGGTATTGCTAAGATTGAAGAAATGTATAAGGCTAAATTTGTATTTGAGTCTTGTGTTAAAAACAAGCATGGTGAATGGTGTAATTTTCCTGTTGCTATCTTCTACACCGAAGAAGCCCATCCACAAGGCTCTAACTATATGGCCTTGTATCATAATGGCCAGAATTTTATGGTCACTGATGGCATTACTGCCACTGAGGAGTTTTCTGGCTTGCAGGTTGGTGATGATGTAATCTATTCACGTTATCGTCACAACTATAATGGCTTGAATGGTGGTTTTATTGATGGTGGCCGTGACTATGTTAAGCATGGTGATATCGGCACCCTTGTCAAACTGAAAGTGAACAAAGATAAACTAGAGGTGGTGGAATGACTGACACACTAACAAAAAATGCCGATACGGCACTGGTTGAAATCAAAGAAAAGCTATATGAACGTCTGGCTAATCTGCGGAAGATTAAACATGACTTTGCTCATACGGCACGAATCGATCCTATCTGGGAAGGTATCGTAGGCCAGTGTACCAATGAGGAACATTTCCTCACCAAGCTGCTTGACTTAATCGAACGGAGTTGATATAATGTCCAAACTTGTCCTTGTTGAAACTGTTTCCACATTCCGCCACACATATGTTGTTAAGCTACCTGACAATGAGCCAGTCGAATATGCGCTTGATGATGTGACCGACGCTATTACAGCCGGAACTTATCAAGACAAACTAGAAGAAGTATCACAGAATCATATTGCGGAAGATATCTTTTCCCATCGTGTTATCACGGAGAAAGAATATCTGGAACTATTTGATCGTGAAAACGCTTATCTAAGTTTCTGGCCAACAGAAAACAAGTTGCGTTTTATCTTCGATAGTGTTAAACATCGGGAAGAACAAATTAGCAGAGAAATCAACTTCGGTCCCGATGTTGGTTTAGAAATCATATCCGACGAAGGATGTTAAGCAATGAACGCCGACAAACTCTACAAGATTGACTCCAAAGGCCAAACTCGTGTGTGGTGGATGGAGTATGATAATGAAAAGTATCGTACCCATTCTGGTATTGAAGGTGGCAAGATTGTAGTTTCTGGTTGGCAGTATCCGACCGCTAAGAATGTCGGTCGTTCTAATGCGACGACTATTGCCGAGCAGGTGAAGGCAGAGGTCGAAGCCGAATATACAAAGAAGCAGAACCAGGGTAAGTATCACACCTCTGTTGGTGAGTCCATTTACTTTGGTGCTAAGTTTTTTGAGTGTATGCTGGCAGACAAGTATGATGCCAAGAAGCATAACAAGTTTCCATATTACTCACAACCAAAGTTAGATGGCGTTCGCTGCCTTATCTCCAAAGATGGTATGCAGTCACGCAATGGCAAGCCGATTGTTTCTTGTCCTCATATTCGTGAGATATTAGAGCCGTTTTTTCAGTGCCATCCTGATGCTGTTCTGGACGGCGAACTGTATAATCATGAACTAAAGAGTGACTTTGAAAAATTAATCTCACTTGTTCGTAAATCAAAGCCAACTGCTGATGATCTTGAGGAGTCGGACGAGAAAATCCAGTATCATGTATATGATCTGGTCGATGGTCTTCCAAATATGCATCTACAAACATTTATGGACCGTCTTGGCTTTATCAATCAGTTTGATTATAGAAGCCGTTACTATCCGACTGTGCAAGTTGTAAAGACAACCAATATCCAAGATGAACATGACATTGAAATGATGCTCGGTGAATATCTCGAAAGTGGATATGAGGGTCAAATGCTCCGTGTTCCTACCTCAATCTATGAAGGTAAGCGTTCCAAGAACCTTATCAAGCATAAAGAATTTGAGGACGATGAATTTGAAATCGTCTCAATGGAAGAAGGTAAAGGTAACTGGGCCGATGCTGTAAAGCGGATTGAAATCCGTTTGAAAGACGGAACGACACAGTTTGCTGGTGTGCGTGGATCATTTGACACGTTGCATGACCTGTTGTATAATGATTATGGTTATACAAGCGTAACGGTACGGTATCAGAACAAGACTGATGACGGTAAACTCCGTTTCCCTGTTGTCGTAGCATTTTGGAAAGGCAAGAGAGACCTGTGAAATACAAACTCTATCTGGATGACCTGCGTTATCCTGACCTGCATCCCGATTGGCGTATTGCTCGTAACTATCATGATGCTGTGTGGATGGTTACGAACTACGGTATGCCATATCATATCTCGTTTGATCATGATTTGGCAGACGTTCGATATGATGATAATTGGCCAGGTCCCAGAGGTAAAGAAAAATCTATTCCTTACGAATTTACAGGATATGACTTTGCCAAGTGGTTCTGCCAGTGGGTTATGGATAATGATGTATGTCTGAATGACTTTGACTATGGCGTTCATTCAGCTAATCCTGTCGGCGCTGAGAATATCCGCTGCTATATGGCCAACTTTATGAAGGATCGCTTCGTATGAATATGTTTTTTATCGATGAACAAGCTGAAAATTGTGCCAAGTGGGCAGTCGATTCTCATTGCATCAAGATGATCCTTGAGAGTGCCCAACTCTTGTCTACCGCTCACCGTATTCTTGACGGCATCCAGTATGTTGAGAATAAACCGGTTGCTGGTAGTTTCCCTGTTCGTTATCGCAAGATTAAACGCTGGCTTCTGCCTGATGCTCGTGAGACTGCTATGTATTCGGCTACGCATGTCAATCACCCGTGTGCCATTTGGGCTCGTGAGTCGCATTGTAACTATGCTTTCTTGTGGGTGTATATGGCCGAGCATTGTAAAGAATATACATATCGCTATGGCAAAGTCCATAAGATTGAGTCAAGCGGCTTACTCACGTTGCTTGCTGATCATCCAAACAATATGACAAACAACGCTTTTACCACTCCGCCGAGTGCCATGGATCCTAAATACATCATATCAGATGATCCGATTGCTAACTATCGGAACTATTACAAGGTTGGCAAGGCACATCTTCACAAGTGGAAGAACCGTGAGGCGCCTGCATGGATAAACTGAAAAAAGAATTGAAATACCTTGAACAGAAGGTAAAAGAGGAATTGCACAAAACTCGGAGTCCTAAAACTCCGAGAGAAGAAGTTCCTCTATATCAAAAGTCAATTCTTTATAGACAGGAACGCATTGCTGCTATCAGACGCCAGTTAATGGGTCAGACTGATAAGCAATTGAGAGAAGAAGCTAAGGTAGGAGCCGCTTACAATACACCTGAAAAGTCGGCTCAAGCAAGATCAAAGAACGCCAGCACCGCTGGATGGAACTTTAAAAAAGATGAATATTGGAGTAAGTGATGCCAACATATAGTTTTCGTGATAAGAATACTGGTGAATGTTTCGACCAGTTTATGTCTATTTCAGAACTGGATAAGTATCTGGAAGAGAACACACATTTAGAAAAGCTGCTATCGGCACCACACTTTCTCGGTGCTAATATGAATGGTGGGTTAAAGAATAACAAACCATATGACCCAAAGGATAATGCGAATGCCTAATTATACATGGATGAATAAAGAGACTGGTGAGGAACATACCAACACCATGACCATTGCCGAGCGTGACGAATATGAAAAGAACAACCCACAACTATCGCAGGTACTTCGCAACTTCACTATGGTGGATCCAGTAAACATTGGAGTCACCAAACCTCCAGCCGACTTTCAGAAATACGTTTTGGGCCGTGTCAAAGCGGCAGTGCCACATGCTGATGCTGTGGCTTCTAAAAGATGGGACATTCCAAAGGAGATTTGACCTGTCAGAGAACCCTCCATCTAAAAAGTTTAGAGGTCGTGCCCGTAAAAAGGCATCGACCTCTTTTTGTTATGAGAATGTGACTAACAATAACAATAAAGGTAAATATATGTCACGAAAGAATAGACGTAATAACCAACAGCAGAACCAGCGTGGTGAGAACCATGCCGAGAAGAACCATTTTGAACTGCGTCATATCCAGCCACTAACAGTAAACCAAGAGAGAGTGTGGGACGCATACGAAGCCGGTTCTAATCTAATGCTACATGGTTATGCAGGAACTGGTAAAACATTCCTGTCATCTTATCTTGCTCTAAGGGAGGTATTACATTACGAGACATATAAGAAGGTTGTTATCATCCGCTCCGTAGTTCCATCCAGAGACATGGGCTTTCTACCAGGAACCGAGAAACAAAAAGCGGAAGTTTATGAACAGCCTTATCAGGAGATTTGTGACGATCTTTTTGGTCGTGGTGATGGTTGGAAGATTTTGAAGTTAAAGGGCTTGGTTGAGTTTACGACCACCTCGTTTCTACGTGGTATGACCTTTAACGACTCAATCATCATTGTTGACGAGTGCAACAACATGACATTCCAAGAGATTGATACAGTCATGACACGCATTGGCAATAACTCTAAGATCATTTTCTGTGGAGACTATCGCCAGTCCGATCTACACAAGCCACATGAAAAGACAGGTATCAAAGAACTGATGGGCATTACTCGCCGTATGCCATCATTCGACCATGTTGAATTTGGCATTGAGGACATCGTCCGCTCGGGCGTTGTCAAGGAGTATATCATTCAAAAGACTGAAATGGGACTGTGACTAAATAATACACATAATGTAAGGAGTAGACTTTCATGGCACAGTTTCGCATAGACACACATCAATATCTTAATCAAGAGAAAACTCTCTTTGAAGTGGTAATGTTAGCTGACCAGTATGGTAATCAGGTTGGTCCAGCTAATCCTACGGGTATGGCTGTCGATGCTTTCGGCCGAGCCAGAATGTCTACTCCTCTCACTCTATTTGATTCCAGCCATCGTTTCAAAGATAATGGACTCTGGAACACAGCAAACACCTCTGGCAATTCTACGTTCGCCTTCTCTACCACAGAGGGTCTAATTAATATGAACGTGACAACGGCTGCTAATGCCGAGGTCGTTAGAGAGACAACTAAAGTATTCTCATATCAACCAGGCAAATCACTACAGATTCTAACCACATTTGTTATGAATACAGCCAAGCCCAATCTTAGACAGAGAGTTGGTTATTACGGTGTTGATAATGGCATCTATCTTGAACTTAATGGATCTACACTTTCATTTGTTCAAAGATCAAACACCACTGGCACAATCGCAGAAACAAGAGTAAATCAAGCCGACTGGAATATGGACACAATGCTTGGTACTGTAGCATCAAGTCCATCAGGTGTTACACTAGACATTTCAAAAGCACAGATTTTGTTTATTGACGTTGAGTGGTTAGGTCTTGGTACAGTTAGATGTGGTTTCGTTATTGATGGTCAGCTAATTCATTGTCATTCGTTTCATCATGCCAATCTAATAACATCAACATACATGACCACAGCGTCATTGCCGTTGCGTCAAGAAATCAAGAATACAGCCGTCACGGCAAACAATAGCACTATGAAGCAAGTCTGTTCTTCTGTTATTTCGGAAGGTGGATATGAGTTGCGAGGTTCACAGCAAGCCGTTAGTACCGTCGTAACAGCACCAAAAGCACTAACTACAAAAGGTGTATTCTATCCAGTTGTTTCAATAAGACTGAAATCAACAGCATTAGATGCCATCGTTATTATGACCGCACTATCTATTTTAGGTCGTGGTAATGGTGTAGATTTCAACTGGCAAGTCATAACTGGTGGAACAGTTACAACGGCATCATGGACTCCAGCAAGCGCCGATTCAGCCGTTGAATATACAATAGATGGTACCGCTATTACAGGCGGTAGAGTTATGGCTTCTGGATTCGTCAATTCATCCACACAGGCATCACCTTCTATTGACGTTCTCAAAGAGGCTCTATTCAAGTTCCAGTTGGAAAGAAACTCATTCACAGGAGTGGCAACACCACTCACATTAGCCATAGCAGCAGGCACAGATACAAGCACCTGTTTCGGCTCAATGGACTGGGAAGAAATCACAAGATAGTTGACTTTCTAAAATAGATACTATATAATAAGACTATATCATGGAGGTATAATATGTCAGGAACTGTTGAAAACAGTATTAACGTCTTGGTGTCGGAACTCAAAAACAACCGTAAAGTGGATAAGGATGAAGCCCTTGACTACGTTGGTTATGTGTTCCGACTAATCTCTCAAAACAATATTCCGTTAGATCAGCGACATGGTGCATCCATGACAGTTGACGCATGTGTTAAGAATGTTCGTGGTAATGATTTCCGTCGTGCAGAAGGTTTCTTCGGCAACTGGGCAGCCCAGTTAGACGAGAAAGGTGAGGTCTCTGAATATGATGACCATTATTCAGGCTGTTGAAAACTTTTAGACATATCTATAACGACCCTGTTCTATGTGAACTAAAGAGAGAAGAATATAATGGCAAGCGATTTTACATCTCGCCAAAGGGTACTAAACTCCCCTCGGTTACGACTTTTCTATCTCACTTCAAAGGCGACTCTATTGCGAAATGGAGAAAAAAAGTCGGCGAAGAAGAAGCGAACAAAATCTCGGCACGAGCAAGCCGCCGAGGTACAAAATTCCATTCTCTTATGGAATCTTATATCTCTAATCAGGAAGGATTCCTCGATGACAAAGTGATGCCTGATATGAAGCACGCCTTTAATCAGTTTCTTCCCATTCTAGATAGAGTTGATAATGTTCACTACTTGGAAACTATGCTTTATAGCGAAATTCTTGGTCTTGCTGGTCAGGTGGATTGTATTGCCGAGTATGATGGCATCCCTTCTATTATTGACTTTAAAACATCTTTAAAGCCTAAGAAAGAGGAATGGATTCTAAACTACTTTGAACAATGTACCTGTTATTCTTTGATGTATGAGGAGATGACAGGCATTAAAGCAAAACAGATTGTGGTTATGATCGCCGTTGATCACCACGAACCACAAGTGTTTGTCCGTAACCGTAAAGATTATATACCAGAGTTGGCTCGAAAGGTAAGGCAGTTTAGAGATGAGACAGGACTATGAAATCTCTCCATATTGGAAACGTTGCAGGTCAAGTCAATCTCAAAGGTAAGAAGTATAAACTCTTATCATGTAAGTGCTGTGTGGTTCAAGACCTTCGTGGTAAAGAAAGAACCAAAGAAGCAAAGAAAGAAATAGGAGAATACAAATGAAGAAAGTTTATCTTGCAGTCGCATTGGTGTTTCTTAGTCTTGGGTTATCAGGTTGCGTCGTCGGGACGGTCGGTAAATGCCTTCTCCTCGACAATACCTCGAAACCTTGTCATTAAAGAACCACCAACTCCTTGGATAGAGGAGTTTGAAAACCAGATTGACGCTGAATGATTATTACCCGTGATATTATCCGTGATGATGCTACATTCAACGGCTATTCTAAACAAGACTTATGTGAGTTTATCAACTATTGGAAGATCAATCTTATAGACCGTGGTGCGAAACCTGGTGATAAGATTGGTCTTTTGTTTGATAATACACAGATACATTACTATGCTCTAATCTTTGCTGGATTTGAATTGGGTATGCGTGTTGTTACATTGCACCGACCTGATAATGAGAAGCAATGCCAATCACCAAAGAGCAATGCTCACCTTCCACTGGACTACTTTGTTTATCTGAAACAATACCTTACTGCAACTGATACAAGTATGGGTGTTGTGCATTTCAGAAAGAACGCCAAGCAATGTATCAGCTATGGTCCTCTGGAATGGAAGATCATGAGTGATACTTTCAGAACAAAAGAAGAAACACCAATACATGCCACACCTGATACTGTGGCCTTTTGTTGCACCAGTAGCGGTACGACTGGTGATCCTAAGCTAATAGGATACACACACGAGTTTCTATATAAACTTTGTCAGTATAATCGGAGTGCCCTCGGTTACGATAGAGACGACAAGATGGTTCATCTATCAAGCCTCAATCATGGTGGTGTTATCTCTCTGTTACTGCCTGCTCTAATGACATGTAAAGAGCATTACTTTAAGGTATTCTCACACGGTCGTGATCCTGTTGATACGCTTGTTGATGACTGTATAGACAAAGGCATAACCAAGGTATTCTTTTCTAATGGCGGTGAGGTCAACTGTTTCTTAGGTTCATTGAACTGTCGCAATAAGAACCTACCTGATGCTTCTCTCTATCTACTATCATTCATATCACCAAAGTGGAAGCCGATAGTTAAAACTGGCCGTGTAAAGGATATTGTCAGCGTGTTTGGCTGCTCCGAGATATGTGGCCCAGTATTCTTACCTCGTTTGGATATACACAATGTAGATACATTTGAGCCAACATACTTGGGGCGCCCAACCACTGGCTTCTATGATACCCGAATAGTTGGTGATAGAATACACACGGTTGTGAATGATAAAGAGTTTGTCTTTGATGATATTGTCCGTGAGGATGATGGTGTTCATTTCATATCTAAGACCAGACTATGCAAGATCAATGACATTGATATCAACCCACTGGATATCATATCCATATTGGAAGAGTTTGCCACAAGATATGTGTTCGAGGTCTATGTGGATGAGGTCTACAACGAACTATACATCATAACAAGTAAGGAGGACCTCGTGATTGATAAGGTGGAAAAGTTCTACTTCGGTAATGTTCCTGTCAAGATGATATATTACCCAAGTTTGCATTACACACGGGTCAACCACAAGGCGGACAGTGAGAAGTTAAAGGCTATTGTTGAGAAGCAAAGGAAGATTGACAAATGAAACGGCTTGTAGTATTATTGACAATGATGAGTGGAACAGCTATGGCATCGGATGACATATCATGCGAAAAGAAAGTTAGTGATAGCCATATCATCCACTGTAAGGCAAAGAAGGTGATGGATGTTTCGCTGGTTAACATTAATGGTGGTGAGTGTGTCGCTCCTGCATTTCACTGGCATGGTTCAGGTGGCTTCTCAATTCCCGGAACTAAAGAGTGCCACTATGTCAGTGCCGTTACCTTATCGATAGACGGACATAATAAGACTTTTGCTCCACTTTAGTCTTGACTTTTCAAATCAGATATGATATAAATACTATGCTTAGGTCGTTGAGAGACGAAACATAGGTTTCTTGGACGTGGGGGCAGTTCCCACCGCCTCCACCATAGATACACAGCCCAATGCTCCGGGACGTCATCCGGAGGGAGACAGACAACGGAGGGGTTTCGCAAATCCATGTGTCTGTAGAAAAGGGAAGCGACTGTGTATCTTTGATGGGGGCGATTCAGGTTCGACAGGATTCAATAAGGTCGTAAGGAGACCGAAAGCAAATCGTAAAGGCAAACGACAACAACGCCTATGAGGCTTTCGCTCTAGCAGCGTAATCCTTTGGGTATGGGCTCCACCTCGAAACAGAACGGGCCCACTTCACGAAAGGATTTATTATGAGTGAGAAAGACAAATACACTGGTATGCGAGAGTTCAACTTTGCTCTAAGCACCAACGTCTATATCTGTGCCTTTGCTGGCATCTTTCTTGGTGCTATTCTCGGCTACTGGGCAACTGGTTCGATTGAGATCACCATCGCCTCTGCCGTCACAATCTCCCTTCTCTCTGGCATTTTTGGAATGTTTGTATGAACGCCGAAGATATCCAAAAGTTTAGTATGGCCATCGAGGAGATGGTCTACATGAAAGACATTCCTTACATTGATGCAGTTGTCATGTATTGTGAAGAAACGGGTTTTGAGTTAGAGGTAGCCGCTAAACTTATCTCTGGCGTCCTCAAATCCAAGATCAAATTAGAAGCCGAAGACCTCCACTACCTCAAAAAGTCAAACACCTCCCAACTCCCTCTATAATATGGTGATATGATGTTTAGTGAATATGAAGTATATGATATTGAAAAAGCAAAGAGCAATATCAGAACTCTAATCAGAAACCGTAACCTTTTGTGGAATGGCATCACTCGCAATGTTGTGATTGCTGGTGGTTTCTTTACCAGTGTCCTACAGAACAAACCTTTCAAGGACATTGATATCTTTGTATTGAATAATGATACTGCTGTTTATAACGAGTTGACCGGTGGTTTTCACAATGCCTCGGCGCCGACGCAGGTCAATGTGACCGAACATGGTATAATGCGCCGTTCTGAAATGATGTCGTATATGCACAATACAAACATTCTTGATGTTATCAATAATACTAAAACACAGGCACAGTATATTCTCACCAAGTATCAGACCCGTGAGGAACTAATCGCTCACTTTGATTATAAGCATTGTAAGGTGTCGTATGTTCCTGAGGAAGATAAACTCTATATCAACCGTGAGACCTTTGACTGTATCAAGAATAAGATCCTCAAGTGGAACAATAAACAACTTGATCAACCAAATCAGATATATCGTAAGAACAACTTCCTCAATCAAGGTTGGGTGCTTGAAACAGATAAAAAAGAAGAACAATCATATGGTAATATTTTGATGCAGTCTTATGAGAAGTTGAAAAAATTGAAAGAAGAAGCTGCGGGCGTGATGTTGGATGCATACGAACTCCCGGTGGGCGGTTTTCAGAGCCAAAAAGAATATGTTGATGCTTTCCGCCAGAGCCAAAGAGAATATGCTGATGTTTTCTACGAAGAATATCTTGCAAAGACAAAATGAAGCATCTCTCCGGTTACGGTGCGTATATGTTATTCTTGGCCTTGCGAACACACTTTACCAAAGATAACTATGACTTCTTTGTTATGTGTGGCAAGCTACGTGCCAATAAGGATTCATATAACAGAAGAACCGACAGGGCTTTCTTTGAGAAGGTGGCCAGAGATTATGATGCCAAAGAGTTGAGGGACCTATTCATAGCCAACCTTCTACAAGACAAGCACTACATACTGGAGTTCATAGATGAAGAAGCCGACGAGGTCTATACTGCTTATAAAAGACGGAGACAGGCTTTATCATATGTCTGTACCAATGACATGGACAGAATTTTCAATCAGACTGATATTAAACGGTCGTTCTCTGCCAGTAAGGATCGGTATCCTGACCTTATTACTCTATTCCTGCGTGGTGTCGTATCGATAGAGACGATGGTGATACTGGACGACCTGCTTGGTTTCACCAGCAAGTATGATAAGATATACTACGATGATTCCATATGGCCTAAAATTTCTCGAAAGATAAGTAAGTATAGACCATTCCTAAAGTATGATAAAGTGAAGATGAAAGACATACTGAAAGGTATCGTGAATGAGCAAAGAAAAGAGACAAAAGAGATTCCAGCAGAAAGACCGTCATATAGAGCGGCAGTTTGATATTGCCAAGAGTAATCACCACGGTTACTATAACGACAATAACAAGCACCGCCTACATAAGATGCACGCCATGGACTGCGGCAATCCTCGCTGCTATATGTGTGCTAACCCTCGTCGGACATGGGGTGAAAAGACCATGCCAGAGATAAGATTTGAGTGTTCAGCCGTGGAGCAGACCAATAAGGACTCTATCGGCAAATGGGAATGGGAAGATTTGAATGATCCTGCGGTAGAATGGTGACTAAATAGGTAAGAACACTCTCGCAATGGTTTTCCCTGTGAGGTTTCTATCTTTTAGAAGGAGAAAGGTATGACAAGAGACGATCTAATTGATTCAATGGAAATCATCATCAAGGAACATGCGCCTGCCCAGGCGTCAGAATACATCTATCGCCTATGGATGAACCATAATGACTATGAAATTAAAAAGGGTAAGGTAGTTCATATTACCCTTGGTCTTGATATCTCTGAAAAGTTACCAAGAACCACTTGACAGGGGTGAAAACCCCTGTTATACTACGACCTTACATTATGATACTGTGGATAATACGAACATACATCGAACATACGGAGAAATATAATGAATTTTGCAAACCTCAAGAAACAGTCCAAGGACTTCACCAAGCTACTTAAGAAGGTTGAGGAAGTCAATAAGCCAACCTACGAGAATGCCGATAACACCGACAACTATTGGAAGCCAACACCTGATAAGGCTGGTAACGCATTAGCTGTCATTCGCTTTCTACCAGGTGCCGCTGTGGACGGTGACGATGCACTACCATGGGTTCAGTATTGGGACCATGGTTTTCAGAGCAAAACAACCGGTAAGTGGTACATTGAGAAGTCATTGACTACCCTCGGTCAGGGTGTTAAAGATCCTGTCTCTGAATATAACTCTATGCTATGGAACTCTAACTCTGATGATAACTCACCAGAGCGTAAGCAGGCCCGTGAACAGAAGCGCCGCTTGCATTATGTTTCTAACATCTATGTTGTGAGTGACCCTAAGAATCCTCAGAATGAAGGTAAGGTCTTCCTATTCAAGTATGGTAAGAAAATCTTTGACAAGCTAACAAAGATGATGAACCCAGACCTTGAGTCCGAGGAAGCTATCAATCCTTACTGCCTTTGGAGTGGTGCGAACTTCAAGCTAAAGATGACCCGTCAGAGTGGCTTCCCCAACTATGATGAGTCAACATTCTTGGCACCAGGTCCTCTAACAAAGGACGAGGCTGAAATGGAGCAGATTTGGAAGTCAGAGTATTCTCTATCAGAGATTATCGATCCAAAGAACTTCAAGACCTATGATGAACTAAAGCGCCGCTTTGATGATGTTATGGGTATTGCTTCTTCTCGTCCAGCACCTGCCGCTAAGAAGGTAGTTGTCGAGGATGAGGAAGATGTTCCATTCACCGAGTCTAAGCCAGTTGCTAAGAAGGCACCGGTAGTAGAGGAAGAAGATGAAGATTTGGCCATGTTCCGAGAACTGGCTGACTTAGACGACTAATAGAACGAAAAACTAATAGTGGTTTTATGAGGGGCATTTTGCCCCTCTTTTTTTATCCTAGTTTTGTATTGGTCAATGATGTATAGTTACTGCTGACAATACCTCTAGTATTATCCATAGCACGAGCCAGCGAAGGTGTTGGCTGCATATGTGCTGGTCTATTCTCCATTGGATTCATAGTAATAGGACTTTGCTGCTTCTCAACTGGTGACATGCTTTGTCTATCAGGTTTAGCTGGTGACATTTCTAGCTTTTTGATATAGTTTTCATCCATAATAGATGGTGCAAAATCAACCGAACTTTTATCTACAGGCACATTAGCAGTAGGTGACTTTAGCTTTCTCATTCTATCAAATACCTGTGTGGTATTCTCACCTTCTGTTATTGGCTTGGCTTGTGCAGGTTCAGGACCGAGCAAGTCTCTAAATGGCTTGGTGATCTTAGCAGTCATTGATTCCTTTGGTGGTGCTGTTTCGATCTTAGGTGCTGGTTTAGCTAGTGCCAAAACATCCTTCTTTTCCTGCGAATAACGCTCCGAGAACTTATGCTTGGTATACTTTTCTCTAGCATTATACAGAGCATTGATCTGATCCTCGATGGCTGAACCAGCGGCGCTTTTGACCTTTGATACAATTCTCTTGGCACCACCATGCTGAACACCCATACTAAACAAGGCTTCTTTCATAGCAGGATGTTCTGTATTAAATCCTAGTTTCTTGGCATGTTGCTCTAGTGGATCATAGAGTGTTTTCTTAATGTATTCATGTTGTGACTTGGCAAAGGCCTCTGGGTCACTTACCGCAACTCTCTTATATGCCTCATTGAATGGTCTGCTTCCTGGTCTCATGCCTTGGAAATGATGAGCGAATTGCTTTCCTTCTTCTGACTTAAGATAGGCAGACATCATACCTGTTTTGGTTGATAGCTGGTGTTCGCCGTATGATACACCACCTTTATCACCCTTACCAGATGAAATAGTATGAACACCACGGGCACCTGACTCATATGGTCTAGATGCTGAACCCAATTCTTCACCACCAAGACCTTCGCCTCGACCAGTGATCATACTGATAAAGCCCATAATCTCACCGATCTGGCCAGTGTGCGTCTTTACCACATCTGATATCTGTGCGGTTGAGGCATATCTTGTGGCTTGCTGCTGATCAAAGTTAGTTTGGTTCTGACTTGTTTCATCTTTCTTAAACTCTACAGAACCAGTACCAGTGCCGGCGCCGCCTTGAGTACCGCCTTTATCAAGAGCCTCAATGTTGCTCATAATTCTCTTTTTCTGTTCATCGTCAACTAGATTAGCACCCATCTGTAAGGCTTCTTTTGACTGTTCATCATGTATTCTGCCGTTAGACTGAACCAATCCGAACTTAACTGATCCGCCCATGGCGCCGCCGCTATATTCGTCCTTATTGACTTGACGGACACGAGGCTTCTGTCCTTTAAACTGCTCTAGCAATAGGAAATTACCTGACTCGTCTGGTGCCGTCATAGCAACACCAGTGTGGTATCCAGCGCCCATCCTATCGCCACCAGGTAGGTTGTAACGAGTGGTAGCTACTACCACACCAGGCTTAATCGGACCCTCTACAATCGTCCATCCTCCTGTTCTACCAAGGTCAGGATTAATTCCCTTAGATAGAGTGGCGCACTGTTCATCGTTCTTGGAATCGTATAGTGACTTGTCTTTAGGAACTACGAAGCCATTGGCATTCATTTCATAGTTTCCACCTGGTGTTTGACCACCACTTGGCTCACCAGCTTTGCCCATCATAGCGTCAGAATAACCACCAGCCGTATGTGATCTATACATAGCTGTGGTTTCTGTATTGGCTGGTCGTTCAAAGTCTTTGGTGAATCCGATAGAAGCGTCAGAAGGATTGGCGAAGTTACGTGATAGATATGTTTTCATATCACCTTCTGTCATAGCAAAGTCAATCTGCTTCTTCCAGTTTGTTTGCCAACCTTCACCAACATATTGCTTCATAGCCGAGAAACGAGAAGCATGGTGCTGAAATAGACCACCAGAGGTACCACCGTCACCGATAGCACCAGAGTTAAAGTTGGACTCATATTTCATATTGTTGACGATACCAGCGGCATGAACGTGATCAATACCCTTAGAACGGATATAATCGTATATCTCTCTGGCTTTGACTACGTTGGTGACCTTCTCTGAAGATGATACTGAAGCACCAGATGATGTGGTCGCCTCGCCTTCCACTACACCGCCAGCTTTCTTCTTAGCAAGGGCATCATAGAAGCCTTTAACGTCTGGCATACCTTTTAGATAATATTTTGGGAATAGTTCAGCAAACTCTACAGGCGTTAGCATTGTGAAAGGAGAAGCCGCACCTAGTTTCTGCTGGTCACGTAGCATACCAAAGCGTTTGGCTGGAGCCATTGCCTTCAGTTTAGAGAATATATTCTGACTTTGATTATCTATATTGAATGCCATTATCTTCTTCTTTTTCTGCTAAGTTGCGACATCATATTGCTGTATTCGTTTTCTTGCTGCTTGGCCAGATCGTCTTGTTCTTGAACCCATGCATTGAGCATATCAACATAGATATGTTTTTCCCATGGCATCATACCTTCAACGTCACCTAAACTCCATCTATGATGGTGCATCAGATTAAAGTTTGACTTAAGCACATTTGCCAGTGAGTCATGACCCATTATCAGATAAAAAAATCAAAGAAATCTGTATACCTCACCTTATGCTCAAAACCACACTTATTACATTTGCTTTCGATCTTGGCAGCCACCGTAGGAAATCTATCTACATAGGCTTCTAGCTTCTTATAGTTTTCTTCGGTGAGACCTTCAACAAACTCTTTTAATTCTTCCGTTGTGTAGTCTTTATATGAGTGCATACCACTCTTGTCGTATATGTAATCGATAGAACTGACCACGATATGGGTCTTTTTGTCAATCTCTGGTAGTTCCTCGATCTTTCTCATAATACCATAGTTTGGGTATCTCATTCGGACACCAGACGCAGGACCTAGCTTGATATCATCCTGCACACCATCGTATTTGATTAGTTCAACATTGGAGATATCCATATCGGCAAGAAACTCATTGCCGCATACTTGTTCATTCTCCAATACATTATTACAGGTGAGTTTGACCGCTACCGTTTCACCTACCGACTTGGCTCTTAGAAAGATAAAGAGATAGTCGATATCAAAGAACGGCAATTTATCAACGTCAATGTCACCATCAAGGATACAGTTGTTAATGACCTGCTTTACCGTTGTTATGATATCAGATGGTACCTTTGACTCAACGGCAATCAATATTAGCTTTTCTTCTTTAACCGTGAAAGGTCTAACTCTAATAGCCTTTCCACTGGATGGTACAACAAAGTCATACGCAGGTAGTTCAATCTTAGGCAATGCCATAATATATCTCCATTATTATGTAAGTAGTGTTGGTCTATCCCAATTCTTATAGGTGAATGTTACTTGTAATCTCAATACATCTTGCTCGGCCCAGTTTACAGGCTGTGCATTGACAACCAGTGGCCATGCTCTCAATAGTCTCCAGTGATATGAGATATGTGGTGTCCATGTGGCACCAGTTAGTGGTATGACTGACAGTGGACCGAGAGGTGATGGATCCGCATATTCTGAATATTGAAATATGTTAATCTCAGAGAAATACTCATTTGGATAGCTATAGTTAAAGTTATTAACTGGGTTGATAAAGTCCATCCAATCGTCAAAGAACCTACGTTCACGAGAGTCCGAACGGCATAGAAACGACAATGTTATTGGCTGATATTCCGTATTTGTTGGGAATACCTGTGATGGACCATAGTAACGAGCCTGTGCCACCGAGAAGCTACGGCCTGGTAACTCTGCCGTATCGCAAAGCATATGAAGGTCTGGCACCAATGCTCTTGATTTAATAGCGGCTGGTGGTGTAATTGATACAGCAAAACGGGAGCCTCTTGTTAGAGAGCCGCCCATGTCTAGCGAGCCTAGAAAGGCCAGCATATTCATAAATTTTGGTCCGACTTGTCCTACTTGTTGAACTGGCATATTAGTATCCGTTGTCTACGTCTGCTTGACTGATTACACGCATTTCCTGGAAGACTAGTGATAGGAATGCCTGTGTTGGGCTACCGTCTTTAAATGCGCTGAACTCATTCTGTTGTGAATAGTTAACATCAACTCTTTTGAGAACACACTTAGCTATTCTAGGTAGGTATGGGTTCTCTTTAACCTGACCGTCTACCACATGTCTAAACTTGATATCGAACTCGGCTGGTGGTACGAACCAGAAGCCTGTTCTAAACTGTTCTGATAATATTGCACCAATATCACCAGGCAAGAAGTTCTGTATATCTTGCTGCTGTTGTGAGGTGAGTGTGCCTGTAATTTCTGGTGCGGAGAACTTTCTTAGTATCTTGATAATGGCATGCATTTCACGCTGTTCTTCTTTTGACTGCGGAGCCATAAAGTAATCGAATTGGAATGATCTTAGATCGGAGTTGGCATATAGAACATCGACCTTAGGATTAATAACACCTTGACCAGCTACTCTCGCTGCACCGGCTGCGGCCGCTGTGGCCGTGCCGATAACTGGAATACCACCAATAACCGATGTGCCTAGTCTTGTTAGCTTGACTTCATCGTATTCGTGAGCCATCTGCCAGAATAGAGAACTGTTCTGACCACCACCTGGAATAAAGAGAGATATAGCTGTTGGTGACTTATCTTTGTTATTAGAAAACCTTGACTGACTTGGATAGGCAGTAATGGTCATAAAGTGACCTTGTGAATCCGATTTTAAGTCTAATGGAAATCTATGTGATGATCTGGTAGAACCACCAGCTGGTGTGCCCGCTATGGCACTACCAGCAGTTGTGAGATAATCCACACTATCGTTAGCCATTTATTCCTCCAATGCTACATACTATTTAGCAGAGGTTTATAATGGCATATGATTACAAACAAGGCTTTTTCAAGCCAAAATTTCCTAAAAAGTATATCGGTGACCCTACCAATATCGTCTATAGGTCTGGTTGGGAAAAAAGAGTTATGCAGTCTCTTGATGATAATCTAAATGTGGTACGCTGGGCATCCGAAGAGGTGGTCATACCTTACATTTCACCTATAGACAACCGACCACATAGGTACTTTGTAGACTTTTATGTTGAGGCCAAACTGGCCGATGGTTCTATTAAGAAGATGCTGCTAGAGGTTAAACCAGCCGCACAGACAAAACCACCCAAAGCACCTAAGAGAAGAACCAAGCGGTATCTGTCCGAGGTCATGACATGGGGTGTGAATGAAGCTAAGTGGAAGGCAGCCAAAGAGTTTTGCTTAGATAAGGGCTGGGAGTTTCGCATAATTACCGAAGCGGAACTATTTAAAAAACCTACTAAATAATACATGGCAAAAGAATATACCGACGACGAACTAGCAAAGTGGTTTAGAGATAAGGCACTGTCAGTTAGAGGTGCCTCGGCTCGAAACAGACTACTTGATGCTGATACACGTTACGCTGATATCAATAATCAGTTTGTCGGCGGCATGTATTTCTTTAGGTATGATCCTAAGACAAAGGCTAAACTGCCTATGTTTGACAGATATCCACTGGTTATCGTAGTTGAAAGATATACCGACGGCTTTCTTGCTCTTAACATGCACTATCTGTCCAAAGGTCAGAGAACTGGTGCCGTGTCTATGATGAATGAGTTTTATAACAGAAAGAAGCCATTTACAGGCACCACCTCAGGTCGTGGCTTGACCAACTGGGAACTGCTAATCAATACTTCCACCAGTGTCGAGGCTATGGCTAATAAGTGTGTCCATCGATATCTGTATAACCATGTCCGATCACAGTTTATTAGAATTAACAAAGATGAATACGATAAAGCAATTCAATTACCTATCGATGAATGGGTATATAAAAGGTAATCATTAATGACCATATCACCATACTTTGATCTATTCCCAAAGATAGAGTATAATATCAGCGGTGAGCCTAATGCCACCGAGAACGTGACCAATATCTTTAAGCGTTACGCTATTCTTAAGGATATTCTATCAAACGCTGGCAGCTATGTGTTATATGAGGTCGAAGAAAACGATACACCAGAGATATTGGCTGAAAAGGTCTACAATGATGCTGGTGCTGGCTGGATGATCCTCTATGCCAATAAGATCATTGATCCTCAGTTTGATTGGCCTATGTCGGACGAGGTGTTTAAAAAGTATGTCACCGAAAAGTATGGTTCGGTAGCCCTTGCTCAGACTACATATCACCACTACGAAAAGATCGTGGAGACCAGAGTTGGTGATCAGACATATACTCGCACCTATATTGTGAATAAAGAGAGATTGACCGACAATGCTCTTGATGTTCCATATACCTATTATGAACCATATGACGGTAACTTTTCTCTCACAGGTGATACTCTCTTGGTCACCGCCGATAATACCTCATTTACCGTAGATCATAGCATACACGCTTCTTATGACGACACCTCTCTACCAGAATATTACTCATATGAAGCCCATGATATCAATGACAAGACCGTATATCTCAATACTTACGGAAAAGCTATCACTAACTATGATTATGAATTTGAGCAGAACGAAGCCAGAAGATTTATCAAGGTCATCAAAGGTGAGTATTATGCACAAATCATGAGAGAATTTAGAGATTTGTCAGGATCTTCAAGACTTATAAGGACTTTCTAAAGTATGGCTCAAAACCCTATTGACTCAACCGCACAAAGTAATGATCCGCTTAATCTAGTATCGGCCGCTATCAGTCTCGGTGGACAGGTGCCGCCAGATGTTACGGTCAAAGAGGTCATTATTGGCGAAAGTCTTTTAAATCCATCAGCCCATGTGGCCGTCACATTACAGTCTTTGATCTATACACCACAGTCGGTCGAAAGTAGATACTTCAATACCTTTGAAGGTAAGAACTGGACGCAATTTAAATGTAAGCCGCTTGATCTGTTTGTAACCGATGAAGCTGGTAATAGAACTATGAAGGTGAGCCAGAAGATTTATCGTTGTGATAATCGTCGCTTTGCTTCTACCAACACCGGTCAGGTGGAAGAATTAACTCTGCACGCCATCGATGAGTCTATTCTTAAAGATGCCGAGACAGTATGGGAAAGATCATGGAAATGTTCAACACCATCGGCTGTTGTTAAAGAGGCTCTTAATAAGATTAAAGCCACCGATATCGATGTAGACCAGGCTGGTCCTGCACGTCCATATGTGGCCGAGTCTATTCACCCATTACAGGTTATTCAGCAGCAGGCCAATGTGGCTTTGCATAACGGATCAGATCCATCGTTTGTTCACTATATGACGATTGATCATACCACTGGTAAGAGCATACACCATTTTAAGTCACTGACCAAACTTAGTAAGGCCGCTCCGTACCAGATATATGCATCCGATACCGCTATCACTGGTAGACAGGGCTTTTCTGACCCTATCAATACCAGATATAATAGAGCATTGTCATTTAATTTCCCATGTGACTTTGATGCTCTCACTGATATTCTAAACGGTATTAGCTGTGACGGTCAGGTAATGAACCAGACCAGAACAATTAACTTTGCCAATGGTGTAGCCGATGCGGCTGGTATATTAAATCAGGCCATGGGTATAGCCAATAAGCTATTTTCAACCACCAATCTGGGTACCTCTCAGCAGCAAAGTGGTTGTGACACGGCCGTAGAAAAGTATTTGCATCTTAGACAGGCCAGAATGGCTCTGCTAGATAGGGATAAGATTGCCCTCAGAATTACCATACCATGGACACCAACGCTACATGCTGGTGATAAGATTATGTTCAACTGGAATAACCGCTATGATGAGTCCATGAGAGTATATGGTACAGGTGAATATATCGTGGCACATCTCACACACAATATTCAATTCGGTGGCTTTGCTGTCACCAATCTTGACTGTATTGCTAACACATTAGGTAAAGCGGGAGTTTAAAGTATGAAAGGTATTGCAGGTCCAGATACAACATGGTCCGTAGCGGTCACCACTCCACAGAAAGATGATAAGAGCCAGTCAGGTAATCAAGGCTTTTATGATCCTATTAACTACGGCCGAGGCGTGAATGAAGATGATCCGATATTGTCACCAATGCTCAACTCACCAACTGGCTTTATGCAGCAGGCATTTCCAGGTGCATTAGATCCCGGAACACCTGTCATTGTCCTTAAGCAGCTAGGTGAGTTAGGCGGAATTATTCTAGGCCAGTCTAATACGGTAAGAAAAGGTGGTCAGAACGGTGGCGGTGGAGGCCGCTTAGGATCAGCGGAGACGGTCTCCCAGTTCACTCAAACGACCAGAGATGTCAATGTAGCACCCGACATTCAAGAGGTCGAGGAGAATGGCGTTAAAATCCGTAAGATTAAGGAAAAAGGACAGCAACATTCGCTTGATCTGCTAGAAGGATTACCTATTCACGGCGCCTTATTTGATATGGCTGGTTTTAGATTACCTGAAATCACCAATGTGCCAACCGCTAAACAGACCAATGACGGTATGATCGGCGTCCAGCAAATGCAGCAAATGATGGGTCAGGTCATGTCACTTGGCCAGATGATACAAGGTCTTGCTGGTAATAAAGGTGGCGGTGGTGGAGCAGGTGGCTTTGGTGCTGGTTCTTCTCTATTATCTGGTGCCCAGCCAGGCCAGGCATATACACCTCCAGGTGCCAATACGGGTGCGGGTGGTGCTGGTTACGGTGGCGGTCTAGGTGATAATATTATATTTGCTACCGAGGCTCCACCAGATACACCTCTCTATACTATTATGGAAGGCTTGACTACACCAATGAAGTCAGCCGTCAATTCTCTTTCTCTATTATTGCAAGGATATGAGGCTAATGACGGTGTAGCCTTTATGACTGGTGATGTGGTTCATGAGGACACATATCTTAAGAACGCACAAGAATTACTAAGTCAGGTCACCTCACTAAGCGAGTTGATGTATGTTCTTAATCGTCTACAGTGGGACACCGATCTATTTGGACAGGACAAAATTGAGCCAGTAATTAATGAGATCGAGACTGCCTGGGGCGTAGCATTACAGAAAATCGATGTTAATGGTAATGTCGTTATTACTTATGGCTATGAAGATGCAAATGCCGAGATGGAATTTGCCAATACTATGACCAGTAATACTGGTTCTCCTGCTCTAGGTTTCTTCGATGGTAATAGCACGACCGACGTTTTCTATTCGGTGAACGCTACAGGTGCCAGCTTAGGCTTTATTGACCCAGCAACTACAGGTGCCTCTGGTATTCCATCTGGTGGTTCTAAAGGCGGAACAACCGATGCTGGTCAGGTTATCGGTCAGGCTCAAGGTCTATTAGGTCAGATTGAAGGTCTGGCACAGGGTATGAGCCAGAATATGTTTGGTGAAGGTGCAGCCACTATGAAAGAAATGTGGAAGCGTATGACACGAGAACAAGAAAACGATGCCAAGAAAATGCACGAGAAATTAAATACATCTGGTGACACTCAGAATATGTCACAGATTGTGGAAAAGACCGTTAAAGGTGGTAATCCAGTTGATAAGAGTCTATTGAAAAAGGATGATCTTGAAACTAATGGCGATGCTGTTGGTCAAGGTAATTTTACCGTAGGCACAATGTAAGAGGAACAAATGAGTAATACAGACGGTTCTAATATAGATGCTGGTGTTTCATTTAATGAAGAACCAAAGAAGCAATCACCTAAGAAGTGGAAGCAACCTCACAAGTCTGACGCTCGTAAAGCCAAGACCGCTGGTTCATATCCTGATTACTTCTCATGGAAGACTAGATCAGGTCATACGCTACAGTTAGATGATACCAAAGGCGGTGAGACTGTTACTCTACAGCACCGTTCTGGTACCGCTATTCAGATGGCACCAGACGGTTCTATGCATGTCACCGCACATAACGGTAAATATGAGATTACTTTTGGTGAGAATAGAGTTACCATATCTGGTGCTCAAGATATCACAGTCAAAGGTGATGCCTCATTCCGTGTATATGGCGATTATAACGTCACCTGCCAGAAGGATTATAACCTCACCGTATTAGGTAATTTTAATCTAACTGCCAGAAACCATAACAGACAAATTCTTGGTAATATTGATACACAGGCCCGTAACGAGAATAAAAAGCTAATGGGTTCATCCGCCAAGATCGCCCGTGGTGCTATTGCTTATGTCTCTAAAGGTTCATCCACATTTGCTTCACAGTCCGATCAGGTTCATATTGGTGGTGCGGCTGGTATTAATATGGCTGTTAATGAAGGTGATATTACCAGTAACATCGAAAAGGGTGGTTTCTATTCATCTACCAAAGACGGCTCGGTCAATGTGACTGCCGATGGTTCTGACGGTAATATTCGTATGAGAACCAAACAAGGTAAGATGGAGTTCAAATCAAAAGAAGATATGAACCACACCACAGAAAGCGGCAACTATAAAGTGACCGCTACTCAAGGTGATATTGGTCACGAGGCTGCCGCAGGTAATATTGAAATGTCAGCAACGGCAGGCGGTGTTAAAACTCGTGGACTTAATTATAGTGTAACCGCTACACAAAGCGCCGAGGTCACCACAGGCACCGATCTTGACCTTCGTTCTGGTGGTAGAGCAAGTCTCCACGGTGCCACAACCTCACACGTTACTGGTGCCACTGTTAATGTCAAAGGTGATAGTATTACTAACGTTGATGGACCTACGGCACTCAATCTTAATGGTGGCATTTCACAGGCTATGTCCGCTATTAGTCTACAGATACCATTTGACTTTGGTTCATTCACTGATCCAGAAGAAAAAACTGGTACATCTCGTGGTGTTCATGCACCAGATAGACCAGCAGGCAGAAGCGAAGCGGATAACTGGGCATAAATAATATAAATGCTAAAGGACTAAAATGGCACAGATTAACATCAGCAGACAGCCAGACTATTCTGATCTTGATTTGGATTTTCAAATCAATCCAATCACTGGTGATATTAACAAAAAGAAGGGAACGGATGCGGTCAAAAGATCCATCCGCAATCTTATCTTTACCAACTTTTACGAGAGACCATTTAAATCCAGCATAGGTTCGGATGTAACAAGATTGCTGTTCGATAACGTAGATGTTATGACAGCGGCACTTATTGAAGATGCCATTATTCGTCTAATAAATAATTTCGAGCCTAGAGCAAGACTAATCAAAGTTACAGTTACGGTCGATTATGATAACAATGGCTTTGGTGTAGAAGTCCAATATATCGTGGTCAATACAGAAACACCTGCTACCTTCAATCTATTCCTTGAGAGGATTCGTTAAAAGCAATGTCAAGAGCAAATACAACCCTCAGAGTTTCGGAGTTAGACTTTAACTCTATCAGAAACAATCTAAAGACCTATCTTAATAGCCAGTCAGAGTTCACCGACTATAACTTTGAGGGTTCTGGTCTTTCTGTTCTATTGGACATTTTGGCTTATAACACCTATTATAACTCATACTATCTAAACATGGTAGCCAATGAGGCATTCCTTGACACCGCACAGGTTCGTCAGAATATTCTATCACAGGCCAAGTTGATCAACTATGTGCCAACCTCTAAACATGCTGCCGCTGCCAAGGTGAATGTTCGCATTACACCAACGTCAACGGAAAGCCAGACAATCGACTATATCACCATTGACAAGTATACCAGACTACTTGGTGCTGATATTGAAGGCACCAACTATCCATTC